>Ga0123341_1004087_pt1 | contig 12723 bp, 12 predicted proteins | sample Turbeapinknodule_FD_89959 | JGI IMG/M metagenome (GOLD analysis project Ga0123341, IMG submission 89959) | Root nodule microbial communities of legume samples collected from Mexico - Turtle bean Mexico pink nodule | ecosystem: Host-associated > Plants > Roots > Nodule | place: Mexico: Nepantla... | reverse complement strand
GTTAGATATCTCATATTTATGTAATGGGCTTAGCCCATATGTTTCTTTTTCCTATATAAACATAACCCTATGTGTTCAATATACACAAGGGATTTACCCTATTCTTTCTTTTCCTTTAATAGTCTCTCTAATTATAGTGACTAGCTTTTGTGGTGTAGTTCTCCCAAGTTTCTAATCTTATATTTAAGCAAATTCCAATCTAGGAAAAAAATTTCTTACATTTTTAGAAACACTAGGACTAAGAATAAGGTAATTACAAGTTCATACCTTGGTTCCACTATGCAAGACTTGAATGCAATGAGTATATAATTCCATATATTGTTTTGCTTCAATTATTTCTCAAATTGTGTTGCTTTTCCTTTCTTTCTTGTAATGGAGAGTCAATATCTCTCTACCCTAGGCATATCCAAACTCTGTCAAACAAGTTCTTATCTTAATGAATTATTATTTTTTTGGTGTCACTTGTGCACCTGAACACCTTCATATCCGTGTTAAAAAAATTATATGACCAATTTAGCGTATGTTAAAAATTATTTACTAGTAGCTCACAACGTTGGGGCCTGTTTTAGGCCATAAGCAGCCTAGTGGAGCTTACATACAAGTGTCATATCTTCTAAATCAAAGTGAGACTTCCTCGACAAGTCTCATGGAGCTTACTCAGAAGTGTCTTACCTTCTAACTCAAACCTAGGGGCCATAGTGTGTAGATATCATCCTCAAGTAAGCCCCATTAAGGTAAGCACAACATGAAGTGTGATAAGCTTGACAATTGGTGAGAATGTCTCTTGAAAGTCAAAGCCGTGTTTTAGGTGGAAGCCCTTACCTGTAACTGTGCCTTGTACTTATGAGCTGAAATGTTGGGCTTTAAAGGACAAAAAAAATGCTTTGGAGTCACAAAAATAATTTTTTAAGATAAATGTGTGTAGCCACATCAGCTAGAATCCAAAAATGCTTTTATTTGATAATGGTAAAGCACTCATACTTAAGGATAAACTCTGAATTTGTTTGTACTTCATGTTGAATTTATATGTAATTGAATTAAAGCATTAGATATTTGCCAGCTCAGAAGAGTTAGTTACAGAATCAGTTACTGGCAACGGTTTGTCAACTCTGTGGAGTTGGTTTCTTCTAGATGTGCTATCTGTTGGAAGAAGTTGGTAACTACATTTATTCCTGTACACTGTGAATATTATTCTATATGTATTAGAGAATCAGAGAATGAGATGGTTTTTCAGTTTATTAGTTTAGTGTTTCTCTCAAACTCTCTGAACCCTAAAATTCTTTAGAGGCGTGTGAATAATGTACTGAGATCAGCTCATGACTGAATCTTGGGGGTATTAGTTAACTCTAGCAAGTCAGTTACTTTGACTGTTATCCTCAACTATAATGAGTTGTCTGCTAGAACTATTTCATTGTATAAATACATGATATTGTAACTGTTGGGAATGAAATCAATTTTTCAGTTTCTCATAACTATTCAGTTTATCTTTCTAAATTCTCTTTGAACTATTAACATGGTACCTAGAGCTTGAAGGTCTTGCTGTTGCAACTGATGAACCTCCTCTATTTGCACCTATTACCTTCTCACACTTGTTAAACTATAGGAAAGAGAGACATTGAGCTGAAATCATGTGTTCCTTAGACAACAAATATCCTTTATTTATATTGAGAAAACAAAACCAATACAATAAATACAAGAGATTTGATATCTTCTAATAATAAAGTTATGATTGGGGAGTAAATAAAAGCGTTCCCAATAGTACAAATAAAATCTAGATATCTTTTATCATATAGGATATGCCCCTTATTTCTATAATTATAACGCTCCCTCTCGAGTTTGAGCATATAAATTGTATGTGCCTAGCTTGGTATATAAATGCTATCGATCTTTGGTCCGCTTAGAGACTTGGTGAATTTGTCACCAACTATTCCCTAGAGTTTACAAATCTAGCGGTGATGTCTTTAGACTCCCATTTTTCTCTTTTGAAATACAATCTACCTCAATTTTGTTTGATCCTCTCATGTTTAATGTTGTCTAATTGTCACCTAAGGTGCATTTTGGAACTTTCTTTAAATTTAAGCTCTTTCAAGAGTTGTTTTGGCCATATTTTGCTTCAACATTTGATCTTGCCACAACATTTTGTTTTGACTTTTCTAAGATATTTCAATATCTCGCATAAAAACACATTGCCTTGAATCAAAGAGTCTGTTGTTTGTTAACCCTGCAAAATACCCAATGCTTCAATATACCCAACGCTTATCTTCATAAATGAAGCCTTTGCCAAAAACATTATTAATATACTTTAGGATTTTTACAATTGCATCCTGTTCTTGACAAGGAGATATTAAAAATTGACTTGCTATGCTACAAAGGCGATGTTGGGACAAGTCACATTGGGGTGATTTTGCTAAGCTTTTGTATCTCTTAGGATTGAAATACAATTCCCCTTGGTCAGGTTCAAGTTTCACACTTGGATTTTTTGGTGTGTTTATAGGCTTAGGATTTAACATCCTTGTTTCTTCTAGAATGTCTGAGCATATTTTTTTGAGATATGACCAAACTATCATTGGAATGTGCAATTTCTATACCAATGAATTATCTCAAGTGACCAAGATCTTTTGTTTGGAACAACATCCTCCTTTTCATATCGTGTGATATCAATGTTTTCACATATACAACAAGATAGGTAAATCCTAGGGGAGGATCAAGGTAAAATAGAAAATGATTAGCATCACTGCATTTCATTCTAAACTGCCAATGACAATCCGAAAACCTTCAAACCACGCACAAAGTGATTGCTTGAGGGCATAGAGGGACCTGAGTAGACAACATACCATATCAATGTGTTTCGCTGAGCAACAAATCCAAGAGGTTGCTGCATTTAGATTTCCTCATTAAGATCACCATGTAGATATGAATTCTTGATGTTAAGCTGAAACAAAGTTTGAGGATACCTAATTTTTTATAGGAGATAGTGTTGGGGAAGGATCAAGCATGACCTCCACTATATCATTATCCATCACAGACTTGCCATTAGATGGACCTATAGTTAGATGAAGCCCAATAATACAATTGATAGGGAGAGATTAGGCTCTCAAAATCCTAATGATTTGTACTCTTTCTTTCTTTGTGTTTTTGTCTCTTTGTTCTTTCATTCCTCCTTTGGGAACATGTCACTGAAGATCATCATCAATAAGTTGGCTATCAGTATTTCAATCCATGTATAGATTTAACCAATTCTATAATTGTGATGCTATGGGTTTTGGGGATCTACAATTCCCCTGTGATATGCTATCAACAACTTTGTATTGGCCTTAGTTATATGAGTTGCATTGTGAAATTTTTTGTTGTTTTGTTTGCTTCAAAATGAAGAGTTTTATGAGGAATAGATCATTCCTAATTATGAAAGTATTTTAAGGCTGGCTTATTGTGTGATTAGATTTATTCGTCTTATGATCACTGTACCTGTGATATTAAGCTATGGATGGGGATGTCCTATGAGATCTACCACTAAATGACAAATACAGTGGCCTAGTCTTTTTTGATTAGGTGGTGTTAGTAGCCTTACCAACCATTGCATTCTTGTAATGAGTTTCTATTGATGAACATGTCATTGTGTGGCAAACTTACCTACTCTTTGTTGTTAAGATCTAATATAATAAATTATAATTTTTCATTCATACCAGGAAACATAAAGAAGAGAAGGCTGCAATAGATGCAAAATGCAAAAAGGTTAATCGCAATATAAATGAGAATTCAAAGAAGAGAAACGAGCTTATGGAGGAGGAGAACAAATTGGTAACCTTTATGTGTTGTACCTTTTTTTATAATTTAACAATATGTAAAGCTCACGTCTTTCTGTTCATTCATGGATTTTCTTGCCTGCGGTGGTTTAAGGCACTATGACAATGAAAAACTTGACTATTGTTTTGGTACTGTGCTTGTGGATTTACCTTGTGCCCTATTGGATAAGTTGTAGTTGTGTGTGATTTTAATTTATTGTTATCACTTTGTAGGATGTGGAATTACAAGGAAAATACAAAGAAATGGAAGAGTTGAGGAGACAAGAAGAGACACGACAACAAAAACTTGTAAAAGCAAGGGAGGAACTTGCTACTGCTGAACATGAACTTGAGAACCTACCCTCTTATGTACCTCCCAAGGATGAGCTTGTATGTATTCATATGTCTTTAATTATATCATTCACATTATTGTGTAATAGTTTTAAAATTTCATCATCACTAGAAATACTATCCTAAAAAGGGCTTTTGTTGTTAAGTGTTCTAAGACGAGGACCTAAGTGACTAAAATTTAATATTTTGTTTTTGTATCTCAATAATGTTAACATCCACCTTGGCTCATTGTGTTGCGACGATGCATGACTAGGTGTAACTAGTCTTAGAAAATGCACTTTAAGCCTAACTTAACCATATAAAATCAGCTTGTATGGTGAGTTTTGCACCCGCTTCTATACTATAATTTGGTTATATTTCTAGTTGATGTGGAATCTCCAACACACCACCTTACATTGAGGACTAGACATCTTAAGCGTGAGACTATATATTTGTAGGTGGTCCAATACCCGTTCGATAACGGGTAGTACAATAGGCCCAACAAACCTCCCTATAAGCTCTAATGCTAACTTAGAAAGTGGACTTTAAGCCTAACTCAAATCTATAAACTGATTTGTAAGTTGAGGTTTGTATCCACTTATATACAATAATTTGGTTATGTTATGTCTATAGTTGATGTGAGATCTCAACAATTACTGTGGTGTAAAATAGCAATGTTATTGTAGTTCACTACAGGCATGTGTGGGTGGTTCTACTTGGTAGCATTGATAACATTGATGGTTACACCTAACCAAATCACACTGACATCTTGTAGAGTTGAGGCAATAGTGAAAGTGATGTTGGACGTAAACACTAGAAAATATGAGTTCATATGTTTTCTCCTTTCACAACATAATACTCCTATATCAATTAATACAAAATTATATGAAGCCCATAAAAAACCAAATTCTTTTTCTTCTAGGTAAGATTGACTAGATGGATTACACAGAGTTAATGGACTTTGTTAAAGACCCAATCCTTCATAGATATTGTTCTCTATAAGATTCCTCCTGACAATTTCCTCCAAAGTCCATGTAAGCCTCCTCTCTTTTTTATCGGGCTACCAACCATGTAATATGCTTTGCCCAATGTTGCTTTTAATGACCTTCTTTGTACATGTAAAAGTCACCTTAAACAATTTTCTAGTTTCTTTTCCTCAATAGTTAAGACACTAATATTTCTTGTATATAATAATTTTGTATCTTGACATTTCTTGTGTGGACATCCGTAGAACATCAATCATATAGAGCTTGTGACAGACTCAACATGTATAGGATGAAAATAAGAACAATTAAAATGGGAAAGATTCATCTTAGAACTATTATTTTAGAACAAAATTTTTGGCATCCAAGAATTCCAAGTTAATGGGGTGATATATGAGAGCACACTCTCCTATTGGAATTACACTGTTTTCATGGCTCCTTAACCTAACTATTTGTGGAGCCCTCTATTTGTAATATAATAACTATTAGACACCTATGTACCATTCCATAAACTTTAACCTTGTCCTAAATGAAAAGGAAAAAATTAACTTGTCCCCAACGATTCCTTGGAATTAGAGGTTTGAGCAAGTTTCGGAATTTTAAGAGGAACAATTTTTTGCTAATTAGGGTTACAACAAAATTATAATCATGGTGGTGATTGACATGACTAGTGCTTTTACACGATGAGCCAAGAATTCAACCATGATTTTACCTACAAGAGTTATAGTGTGCTGTACAATGCCCAATTATTTGGTGCAAGCATGCATATGTGCATGAAATGTTTGCAAAGCTCCTCCCAAATCATTACCAATGATTTGTGAGAGATATGCTCTTATGGAAATTGAAGCCTAAATAGAGTAACACTCCTAAATAGTGTAACACTCCCAAAATAGATATGCCGGATTAACAAATCCAGTGTTGCAATCTTCTTCTGAGATGTAAATGTGATGATTAACGAGATAGTAATGAAGTTGATTACTTTTAATCACTTGTTTGATTTAGTAAGAAAAGGTTTGTAGGTAGGGATGCCAAGAGGTTAGCACAAGCACACTTGCTGAATAGAAACTCATCCCATCCTTGCACGGGCACCTTTTTAAGACTGCATGTGAACTTTTAGTATCCATGATTTTTAAAATATAAAAAATTACAAAATAAAAAGTAAACATCAAATGACATTTCCACCTTTCATTATCATTAACAATTGGAGAAACATACAAATCAACTTTAGGTGCACCACCATCTCTGGCTTCAATTAAGATGTCTTTCATTTGGAGTTTGTAGACATTTTCTGTTGCATTTCACTGAATATTTTTTACCAACTTTATCTAATGTTGTACTCTACAAAAGACGTTGTGTTTTTGTTTGGTACTTGCACACTTATGGTAAAGTGAATTTTTCCCCACCAGCAAAGACTAAGAGCTGAAATTGGGGAATTGGATTATTCTGCTAATCAAGTGAGGCAGAATAAGTCGCAAGCAGAGAATGAAATAAAGCGTAAGAAGTCATTTATGATGCAGAATAAAGAGAGGTAGAAGTTATATTAAAACTAAAGTGCACGTTTGCATTGGATACTGATGTAAGTTCATATATTTGAACCTATATTGCCTAATTTGCAGGTTGATGGAAATGAATAATAAAAGTACGAAGTGTTTGCATGTATTACAAAGGTCAGGGGCTGAAAAAATTATTGAAGCTTATAAATGGGTCCAAGAACATCGGCATGAATTCAATAAGGAGGTTTACGGCCCAGTTTTAGTAGAGGTACATGTTTTCAGAAATCATGCTGTTATGAATTTTTGGGCTGCTTGCTTAGTCTGTTAAATTGTTGAGTGAAATTTCAGGTGAATGTATCAAATAAGGTTCATGCTGCATATCTAGAGGGTCAAGTGGCTCACTACACTTGGAAGGTAATCCTTGATATTTTATTGAAATAAAGGTCTCTATTTTCTACCAGCAAAACTCACTTGCTGAATTTTGTTTAGCTTGAATGTCAATAAAATTCTGTATTTAGTTCTTTTTTAAATATTTTATCCAATATTTGTTTTAAGCTGTATAATCTATTTTTTAACTTTCTTCTCTGGTGTTGACTGTGTGCACAATATTGTGCAATGATATCTTTTTTCTTTATGTGTATCCTTTTTTTTCACTTTCTTTTTTCACCGTTAATGTCGATAAATTTTGCTTTAGTGCTGCTCATTTTTACCCTGCTTTCTTTTGGTCGGGTTTTAAATTAGTTATACTGGTCTTTATTATCTCTGCTGTTGGTTTTTTTTTTTCTTTCTCAAATACAGTCCTTCATAACACAAGATTCTGGTGATCGAGATCTTTTGGTGAAACACCTGCAGTTCTTTGATGTGCCAGTTTTAAATTATACTGGTGGTGATGATGGCCACCAAAGAGAGCCTTTTGAAAATTCTGAAGATGTGAGTCTGGTGTGGGATATTTTTTTCTTAAATTTGCCTTTGATCAATCTAAATATTTCAGTATTTTGTTATTTTATTATCCAAACAGAAGCGTGCTCTTGGCATATACTCCCGGCTGGATCAAATTTTTGATGCTCCTATTGCTGTGAAGGAGGTTTTGATTAGCCAGTTTAATCTAGATTATTCAGTATGCCTCTATTGTCTCTTCTGTAAGCTAACATTTTTGTGGATGTTTGTTTATATAATCTGGTTATGCTATTTATGTCTACTTTTTTTTTTCTAATTGCAATTGTATCAGTATATTGGATCCAACGAAACTGATCAGAATGCTGATGAGGTCCCAAAATTGGGAATTTCAGATTTGTGGACACCTGAAAATCACTACCGTTGGTCCAAGTCTAGATATGGAAATCATGTCTCTACAGTCGTTCAACAAGTGGAACGCCCACAACTTTTAGTGAATAGTATGCCACTTTTATAATGCATAGAATCAGCATACGGATGAAGTCTAGTTTTTACTGATGGTTTTTATTGCCACCGATTCCCCTTTTATTGTAATTTTAGATTTGAATGTTGGGGAAATTGAGAAGCTGCGTTCTCAGCAAAAGGAGCTTGAAGAAGTCGTTGCTAATTTGGAGGAGTGTGTTAAAAAGTTTCAAGATGAAGAAAGAAGCTTAGTGAATCAAGCTGCCAATCTTCGCAAGCAGTGGGTATGCTGCTGGAAATTTATATTGTCTTAAAAGTACTGATTCTCTGTTCTGGGGCTTTTGTTGTAGGGACTTGTAGGTGGTTGATTTAAAGTTTTGAATTTAACCTAATCTGGGTTAAATTTGTTACTTGAAATATTATTCATTCTTGATTTTTCAGGAAGGCATTAGTATTACAGTACAGAATGAACACAGAAATCGTCAAACACTCATTAGCCGTATTGGTGAGTAGAATATGCTGTATTAAAAAATTTGAATGCTTTTCTGATTAACATTTTACTTTTATATTCTAAATGAATATCTTGTTTTGACCTCTAGATCAGAGGAAAGGGTATTTAAAAGTGATGGAGGAACGGGATGATTTAGATACTGAGATAGCAAAGCTTGTTCATCAGGCTTCCAAGTATAATATTCAGCGTTTCCATAATGCAATGGAAATTAAGGTAATTAATCTCTATTCTTTCACTGCTTCGAAATTTGTTATTTGAAGGCTTACTGCATGTTTACTTCAATAAATGTGTTCTATTTTTGTTTCTTTTTTATCTTTTCCCCTCCCTCAAGTATAACATGATTTTTATGCTGTTGGTCTCCATCATATTTTTGACAGGATCTTCTTGTCGAAGCTGTGAGTTACAGAAGAATTTTTATTGAGCAACGTATGGCTTTTATTGAATTTGATGCAAAGGTAATCAAATAGCAGTCATGCCACTTATGTGGCTCAGAATACATGTAACAGACTGTTACTCACGATCTATGTAGAAATGCTTTTATTGATTACATTTAAACCTGTAATTCTTTAACCACCAATTTTACCTCTTAGAAGTTCAAGCAATGAATTTTATTTTTATTTTTGACTAAGATATAATTTATTGAGAATGAAAGGAGAGATAGAAATGGAGAATTTAACTTTTTAAAATTAACAGTCTTGCTATTGTCAGAAAAGGTTAAAATTATAGAATTTTGCAATCTGAGAGAGATTCTAGGATAAATATCAGAAAGAGGGATATCATCTAGTCTAGCATTCTCATAAAATATAATTTGAAAACAATAATTTAAACCAAAGAAAATAAGCAGTCTAAAAGAAGCATAATAATGATATATGAATTCTTAACATGTGGGTTTAGGTTCAGCTTCGGTTTGAAATGTGAGGTTTGCATCCTTTACTGTATATTGGCATTATTTCAAACTGATCTGGAACTTGGGCTCTTCCCGAATTGAATTTCCATTGGCCTGCATGTGCATCCCAACTTTGGCTACTATTTTTTTGTGCGGAATCTTGCGTCAATTCTGTGTTCTGCATTTTTCTTTGTGATTCTGCTTCTCTCTTTCTCTCATGTATACTTTTTTTAATTTTCTTAGATTGGAGAAATGGACGCCAACCTGAAGCAGCATGACAATTTGGCTGTGCAAGCATCATTGCACTTTGAAAACTGTGAGAAACTATTTTGGTATTAGTTTTTTATTCTGCAAGATGCAAATATGTGGCTCATTTGTAGAATATATTTGTTTTTCAGGTAAGAAAGAATCTGAGAATTGTAGACAGAAGCTTACAGATTCCTTGAAGTATGCTAAATCAATTGCTCAGCTTACACCTGAGCTAAAGAAGGAATTTCTTGAGGTTTGTGTTAGAAAAAAAATCAGTATGAATTTCATTTCTTGTTTTGATATTTTGTGTTGCAATCCACTACCTCATCCTGAAGGTTACACTTCCTGCATATTAAAAGGCCATATATGAATGCAAAAGCATCGTTTTCCATATAATATTATTATATATTATTGAAAATCATAATAGATCTCTGGCAAAAATAATGTCAACATGATGTAACTCAGATATCTATGTATCACATGCAAAACAATTTTTTCCGTCTAGCTATGTTAGTCAGATAATCTCTGCACATATCACTGTTCTCTTTTTTTTGCCACCGCACAGCCTCCTTCTCTCCGTCCTTTTCTCCATCTCCATTCACTGCTAGCATCCCATGATGCAAATAGTGCCCATCATGTCAAACCCGCATCGCCACTGCCACTTTGTGATGATGATCAATAAATCCACCACTGGTTTCCGCCATGGCGCCGCCATAACCGGTTTTGGATAACACTGCATTTATGATATTCCACACTTGTAATTTAGAAAAACTTGTTACAAATGTCATTGACACGAGACCCTTTATCAGCCAACATAGCAGTCAATTACTCTGTTAAAGTGACAATCAATCTTCAATATGTTTTTTCCTTCCAAATCATACTTTTAACAATTATAATTATCAGCATTTTGTTCATTTTTTGTATTCTCATCATCACTGAAATTGATAAGGTGAAATGCTGTTTAGGCAGTTTATATAAATAGGTGAGTTGGGACTCACAAGAATTGGGTTTTCTAATCTAGATGCCTACTACAATTGAGGAACTGGAGGCAGCTATCCAGGATACCACTTCTCAAGCCAATTCAATTCTCTTTGTCAATCATAACATATTGGAACAATATAAAGATCGTCAACGGCAGGTAGTCTTTTTATTGTCTTATTTTATTTGGGTTATTTGTATGTATCATCTATACTTACAGTTACTTTATAGATAGAAGATCTTGCAGCAAAACTGGAAGCAGACAAAAAGGAATCTACACGGTGTTTGGCTGAATTAAATAACATTAAGGTCAGTTAAGTATCTGCTTTCTTCGCTCAAGACAATAATCTATGATATAATCTAAACTAATTCAAGCTATTTTTCTTAATAAACTTCATTTATAGCATAGTGAATGCGTTTGTAAAGTGCAATTATTGAGTTGATTTTCCTAAACTATAATATGTTAAGAGATATTGTTTGATTGAATACATTAAACAAAGGAAATATGATATGATTTGATTACTTTAAATAAGGATTATGACTTGTATACATTAAACAAGGAACAAATCATTCTATAAAGGTGATAAAATATTAGGTTGATTTGTAATATGAGAAGGACCCTAAGCATTGGAGTGAACTAAGGCAAAATGGAGATGTAACCTTATTATTGATTCCTTCCGAAAATGGTGCAAGGATTTTTAACTAACACGACTCATTATAAACTTGACAATTTATAGACACTAGGTACCATCCTTTAAAGATTTTGCTAGACTAATTTCCCAACTAAACTAGGACAATCCATGTTATGATCTCCCAAATTACGATGCATATAGTCGTTAGATACTATTGGAGCCCATCTAGTTTATGGGCCGCAGGAGCCATTAGCCCATGAGAGGCATGAGACACCTAAGGTATGGAAGGTGTATGCATGTAAAAGAAAGAAGTGAAATCCTCAAGCTAAGGTGGCATGTGTAAGTCAAGAGGTTGTTATGAAACAGAATTGGCATGAGTAGTGGGGAGCATCTGTTTCTTTTCTCTTAGAGGAGCTATGCTATGGACATTGGGAGGTTTCCAACTTTTGTAGTTTCTTTTTCATTGCGAATAACATATTCTCCAGTGTCATAATATTTTCTACTACTCTTTTCATCGCTATAATTTTGGTCTATAACAATATTACTGGTGTAAAAGACCCGTGCCTCACTTCAAATTAATTCACAAATTTCGTATGGAAGAAAGCTACATTTGTGATGGGTGGAGAATAGTAGATTGCATAATACTACAAATATGAGCAGTAACCTTCTTCAATTATCATGGTTTGCAAGCGAATTCAAGACGTGTGGTGGGATGGGCCTGGTGTTCCACTTCGGTGATCCATAACTTGATTTCTGAAGCCAATGCGGTATAATTGATGGGATTGTTGAAAGAAAATATGGACGTCTCCTTGAAGTAACTTGAGCCTTTCTCTTCCAAATGGTTGTCCTAAGGTCTTATTGGGGGGATGTTGTTCTAACTGCTTCCTACCTCATTAGCTAACAAATTTATGTCAATATTGCCAATATTAGATAATGGAAATATTGGGGACCTCAGAAGTCTGTTACGAAATATATCAAAAGTCGTAATGGATTACGGAGGAAGCATTGCGAACATTATAAATACATTATATATATAGATAAATTAAAAAAAATGTAGAAATATAATTGTGATGCAAAATTAATGAAAGATAACCATCATAATAATATCATGTCTAGAAAATCAAATAACAATAAAATCAAATCAAAACACCACAAGGGTGGGTGATATTGGATAAAAAGGAATCAGATAGAAAAGAAAGGACTTGTCATCAGTGGCAGCAAGATTGAACAATACTGAAGGAGGCTATTAGTTCATTGTGGGTAGGGTGGCCTAGTTAATGTTTTGTAAAAATGATTGTTTGGGTTGGTTATATAACCCAACACTTAAAGAAAAGAAAAACAATTTTCTTTCTGCATTGATACTATTAAAGGAAAAGAAAGAATAGGGTAAATCCCTTGTATATATTGAACACATAGGGTTATGTTTATATAGGAAAAAGAAACATATGGGCTAAGCCCATTACATAAATATGAGATATCTAACAATATCTATAATATCTCATAATATCAAATAATATCTAATT
>Ga0123341_1004086_pt1 | contig 12723 bp, 6 predicted proteins | sample Turbeapinknodule_FD_89959 | JGI IMG/M metagenome (GOLD analysis project Ga0123341, IMG submission 89959) | Root nodule microbial communities of legume samples collected from Mexico - Turtle bean Mexico pink nodule | ecosystem: Host-associated > Plants > Roots > Nodule | place: Mexico: Nepantla... | reverse complement strand
GTAGTAAATTATAACTGAACACAGTGTAGAGTTAAATATTGTGATTTCAACGTAATTATTTTATTATTATCTTTGTACAGAATTGATTATATCAAAGCAATTATGTATTATATTTTTTCCAAATTATTGTTACAAAGTGTGGAAAGTTTAACCTTAAATGTCCTTTTTATTTTTTATATATATTTTTTATTTTCAATTTCTTTAAATTTGCGGAAGGTTGGGTTCTTAAAAGCACAGGTTATCGCTAATAATATTAATCAAAAGTGTGAAAGCACTGTAAAATAAAAACTCTACACTGTGTTCAGTTATAATATATAGGTAAGAAACAATTATTGTTTACAAATAAGGTTTTAGAGTTAAATCTAACTCCAAAAATATTCAGATTCAGAAGATATGAAGTTTGGCAAAATAGTTCCAAAAACCAATGCATTGAATCTCTCCTTATCTAATCACGAGGCTCTAATCTTCTTTAGACTAGGTAGATTGAACTCTTCAAACTTAAGCTTCTCTAATTAACATCACTCATTTCATGCTTCTGGAGTTTTTTTTTTTTTTCTATGTGGGTAAACTTTTCTTTTAGAAGGATTATCATGATTGTGATTCTTTAATTAGTGATAGAGTTTCATGATCACTTGTGTTCTAAATTATTGAATTTTGAGATTATCTGAAGGAATTAGAACCCTTCATTTTTATCAAGAAATTCATCACCTTTTTATGTTATGACATAATCACATTATTACAATTTACATGTTTAAATTTTTGACATATAAGAACAAAATACTATTATATATTTTAGAAATCTTTCATAACTTAAATATATAATTAAAATGAAGAATATAAGTAATACTTAAACCTAACCATGTGTATATATAATGAATCTTCAAAAGTATATTATTAGCTTAATTATAAGACTATATTTACTCATATTAATTTAATAATATTTTTAAGTAGAGATAAGTGAATTTTATGAATACACTATGATGAATAAATATATTTTTTTGACATTAAAAAGTAGACAAAATGGAATGCCAAATGGGAATATATGAAAACACATAACTAACAATTATTTTTGTGGAGAAGAAGATGACATTTGGAAAGTAGTTATGAAGGGTGATGATGTTAGGAAAATTTGTTACAACTTACAAGTGTGTCTGATACACCTATCTCTGTCATGCCCTAACATCACTATGTTGATAGACTTACAAGTTTGGTATGGATTCTAAAATAAAATGTGTTTAGTTTGAGGACACTTGATGATTGCATTCGACTTTTTTATAAATAAGTTTGGTTTGCTAGAATATAGGTTTTTTTTTTAATTTACATGAGTTTTTGTTCGTCTCTCCATCGCTTTTATATTTTTTAATACAATTTTATTCTGTAAAAAAAAATTATCTGAAAAATATATATTTGTTGAAATATAAGGTATGATATTTTCATAATAATGCTTTTTAGAGTGATGTTTTTTACCAATCAGATTCTTACTAACTATTCGAAACTCAGTATCCGATAAAGACCAACCAAAACCATTACATCCAACCAGAAGGTTAACAAAACTAATTAAAGATCAAACATTAAGTAGTATATTCTTAATCATGAATTAAATCCTTAATGAGGTCCAATAATAAAGAATCCATAGTAATTATATAAATAAACACAAATTTCAAGAGTTACGTCATCATCTCATACTAATTACACTGAGTGTCAAACACTGAGATCTTACTTGAACGTCAGAGTGTGCATTTTACAAGTATTATCCAAATCCGGAATTCATGGAAACGAGGAGTAGAGAAGTGAGAGAAGTTCAAAGAGTTCATTCAAAAGGAGGGAAAAGCAGACCAATCACACACTTTCGAGAATAATTTTTAATAATAATAATAAAAATAAGAAGAATGTAGTTACTACTGCATGTCACTTAATTTTCTTGGCTTTCTCATTGTGACTTTTCCGAGTAATAATGTAATGATTCAATGAAGATGAAATCTAGTTTCTTTATGAAGCATTAAAGGTTTCTGCTTTATATATAGAAAGCCTGAAATTATGGAGAAGATGATAACATGAGGTGGTCCCAATATCAATGGCCGAAGCTGAATGCCACATGTTTGATATCTGACCAAGGAACGCGGCTTCTAATTTTTTTTACTTTTCATTGCTATAAAACTACACTATTTATCTGTATAAGAGACCATGACAAAATCTAATGGAAAACTCAGATGGGTTCAGTAATTAAACAAAAAGTTTTGAAACTGATTCATTTGCAACACCATGAAAAACTATTATCTAGTCCCGAATAATCTTATTAGTTATGGTTCATATTTTTTCACAAATGAACAATTTATGCTAACAGTTCATTCTGATACTGTCAAATTCAGAGAAAAGTCAAAGTTCAGTTTATGATTTTATTGCATTGTTCTTGGCAGCAATTGGTATTGAGACAAATTCACGTGATTGATGTCCTCTTGAATGCTAATAAATATGCATGCAGAACGTAAGCTAATATAGTATGCATAATCGTTAATAAAGAAGGAAAATACTCTAGATCTAGTTGTACAACACTTCATTGTAACTAATACACTGTAGAGATATAGATATTTTCATTATTTTGCTAATTAAATTCTAGGGAAAGATAGAGGCACTGGCACACACTGCAAGATATTGGTTTAGAAATCTGAATTTGTAGAATGCCAAGCTAAAAACTCTCAGAGCAAGGATTTTCTTGTTCTGAAATTCTGTGCTTGAATTCTTGTGACATTAGTTTAAACTTCTCTCTCTTTGTGATGAACGAATGACATCGATGACTTCCTTTACTTGAGAAATATCAGGAGGTTTTCCACCTTGCGCAGGCCAAAATTCATCAGTTGCCAACACCTGCACCATTAACAATGAGAGAACAAAGATGTTACCATTATGTTTCAATTTAGAGCATTATATAGTTTAGAGCAAAACGAAGTTATTGTTCACATAAAAAAACTATATATCAAAAGTGTTTGAAGTACTCACTTTCACTTGAAGTTGAAGAAACTTTACATAGCTAATTGCTTTCTCCAGCATAGTGACCATATCAACCTGCAAATTTCATCATCAAGATCATTCTGTTCTTGTAGTATTGCTACAAATGAAGTGAAAGAGAAAGAAAAGAAAAGCACCTTGGAGCCGTTGGGCACTAGTTCTTGTAGTATCTTCAATCGTTCGCTTATCCTCTCTCTTCGATTCTGCGAGACAAACATTCTATGTGAACATTGAATTCTGGTTTTCCTTAGTTAGCAATCAAAACTTTGTACTTATATCTATAACATAATAAATTGACTTAGGATAGAAGCAAACCTTGGCGGCCACACTTTGAGGATCCTTGGATGGGATTGACTTATGTTTTGGCGTTTTGCTCCCACTTGAGCATTGCTTCTTGGCAGCTTTCATGCTCTCTCCCTGCAAATTCAAACCCAAACTTCACTCATTATCAATATAAACCACTTCACAGATAATCCAATCCTTATATATGACACAACACAACAATATCCATCATCGAACTCCTTGCAGTTTGTCAGTCCAGCTATAAAAAAAATAAACTTTACAAAAACTCACTTAATTGAAAACATACAAATTAGATTATCAATGTACCACTCAGAATAAGTAAAACAGTTAAAAGAAGATTTAGAAGTTATCCAATACCATATATTTAACTGGATCAAGGTAAACAATTTTCGAATGATGAATCACTCCATTATTTAAAATAGATAGTTAGTTATGAATATGTTTTTTTTGTGAGATAATGACAGCAATGTTGAAACTAAAAAGCTCGTGCATGTTAAGGCTTCTATCACTAGACTGATCCTAATAGGGATGAATATGGTTTTGGTATGATATAACAAAGGAATACCATTGAAGGGCGCTTTTGCAGCACAACCTCTCGTGCTCCCAACTCGTGGAGGCTCCTATGATTAGGGATAGTTGGTGCTGAGTAGAGCCACCCTGATGAACCTTCACCATGTTGATTCTCTTTTGCATTATCGACTATGGAGCTATAGCCACTAGCAGTTTGAAAGCAATTGAAATCCTGCACTAGGCGCATGTCTTTAGTGCTTCTTGGACTAGTCTGATTCCAATGGTTATGGCTTTGATGCAAATTATTCTCCCAAACAGAGTACTCTTTCTGAATATTATCTTTCAAATAACAGTTGTCAGGGACCAACCTGTTGTGCTGAAAGCTAAGCAAAGATTCACCAGCTTGCATGAGATTACTGTACCCTTTGAAATTTATCAGCGATTCTTCTTCATCAAGCTGGTAATTTGTGTCCTTATGAGTATACCCTTTGTCACAATGCGTTATACCTGAATCATTGCTGAGACCATGCGTAGTTTGGGAGCCATCTTCCTCTTCTAAAGCCGATTTGTGGTACTCATTGACTCTATGAACAGTGACGGAGGTAGTCTCCACAGTCTCACTGAAAACACAGTTTGGAACCTTGGTGCTCATGTTTGAATTATGTGGAATTTTTTGGTGTTTGGCCAGTGCCATTAGAGAGATAAAGGAAGGTTTGTTTGGTCAAGAAGGAATAGTGATGGAGGCTTATTTGTAGATGTCAAACATTAAACTCAAATGTTATTTTATATAATAATGGAGATGGGAATAGTGTGTGTGTGACAGAAATATTAAGTATGGGGAAACAAGAAATCAAAATGTAATAGTATAATACTAAAGGATGCTATGAGTTTCCATGATGTGAGATTAATTGATGTTCATATTGGGATTGTTAGCTGGCAGAAGTTAATGCATTGAAATGAGAGAAGATAAAAACATTGCAAAGTAGCACAAGGGTCGCCGGTTCCTTCGCACAGATCCAACTCTCTCCTTGAACAAGAAGCTGGAGCTTCTTCAGGTTGCTTCTTACATGTTTCCTTTCACTCACCATCACCACGTGGAGTTCTGTTTTATTTTATACTTTATGTTAACATTCTGTGTTGCTGTCTACAAATACTTATTCAATAGGTAACAACACTCATTGGCATCAAGATTTTGCATTTGTTCCATTTATGTACTTTTGATTCTGAACTCTTTTTGGATGTAGTGAAATTACAAATAAAGGAGGGGATATGTATGGGTTTTTTTTAAAGATATGTATTTTTTTTTATCGGCAAAAAGAAAGTAAATGTGACCTACTTAAGGAGGGGTGGTCCATCACTTATACAACACTAACTAGAAATTTCCTTAACACACAAGGCTACCACAACAGCTAATTCTCCTCAAAGAAACTAAAAAATATCTAATCAACCTAAACCCTTCAACCGTTTTTAATCGAATGCATACCAGGAGTTCTAGACACCAATCCGAGAAAGAAAAATCCACATAAGACAACTTTGATGTGATTCAATACCAAACATTTAATTGTGCCAAAGAGAAAAATTTCAGAATGGTTAATTATTTCACCTTTAAAAATAAAATTATTCATATGTCTCCAAATCTCGCTCACCAACGCAATTCACGTAGACAAGTTTAACCATTATATTTCTCTTTCAATTTATTTTTAATGATTTACTTCTCTAATATGCCATCAAGGAGAAATTATCCTTTCACACTCATATTATTCAATTTAAATTTTAACTAAATATCTTAATTTAATACTTAGTTGTTTTTGCTTTTGTCCATTCTAAAAAGGGAGAAAAGTCAACACTGCATGTACAAATATAGAAAGTACATCTAAAGAAGAATAAAGAAAGAAATTGAAATTGAGGTCAGAAGGTTACGAGGAAGCACACATGTGACAACTAAGTAAATTGAAAGCCTGAATTAGAATAATGTTAATATTGGCTAAACAGTACATACAAAATATGCTAACTAGTTATTATGCAAAGCCATTAAAAAAAACATAAACTTCAAAGAAACAAGTCATCATTATATGAAATTTTACATGCACAAAAAATATTATATTTCTTTTAATAAATAAATTAAAAGAATACTTAATAATATTTCAACTCTTATACAAGAATCAAGAAAACCTCATCACTAATCACTAAAATACATTAGATTTAGGCTTCTTTAACATTCAACCTCATCTAAACATAACTATTCTATACCAATTACTACACAACTAAGCTCTTCTAAATTATAAAACTACTTTTTGCCTTATTTTAAAAAAAAAATCTCAAGTCCTTCTACACTTGAAAAAACAAAAAAGAAAAGGGAACCCAAGTATCTATGGTATAAGAGAAGGTGTTTACTGCAGATTTATTTACATACAGACACTCTGTTGAGTCAAACACAGAACAACTAAAACCATCTAATCTTAAAAAAAAACAATTAATGAAGCGTGAAGGTATTTTTTTATAATTTTTTTTTAAAAAGAACATTTAAAGATGTTCCAATCTTATTAAAAAATGTTATCAAGCGTAAAGTAACATTCATTACATTCTTTTGTCAAACATGCATTCATTTAAGTTTTAAGCCTTTGGTCTTGATTTAATGACAGGCTCACTTGCAAATATATAAATGCAAATAGACTGAAACATTATATATTATTAATTAATGCTAAAATGCAAAAATATATATGAAATGGCAATGATTTTTTTGAGTCTAGCATGCCACAGTTTCCTACACAAACCTAATGTACTAAGTTAAGAACAATTAGTCTATGATTAACCACTCTAGTTAATTAATGATTAACTACGCGCAATGAACTATTTGGCTATCCCATCCAACTTTAATACCTTATGATAATGCAAGATTTTCCCATATTTATAAATCATTGGTTAGAAAAGGTTTTAGAGTTTGACTTTCATAATTGCATGCACACTTTTAATACATGTGGAGATGTCTATAGCTTTGTCAAGAACAATTATAAGGATGAGGTACAGCTAAGCATAAATGAAATAAAGCTTCTAAACAGATTATTCTAAGTAGTTATTAGTGTTGTATTACAGTTTTGGAGGAACTTTTGTGATAATGTTAATTTTAGGACACAAAAAGTAGTAGTTCTCTTGGATCTTGTTAGAAAAATGGAAGATCTTCTTAATTGAATCTTATTTTTATATAAAGTTGAAAAAAAGCAATTATTTGCAGGCATTTTAATTCTAAATAGATAGAAGTCAAAGAACTACATTAAGTGTATATATAAATTTAGGATGAGAGAGATTATACATAATTGATGAGAAAGAAAACCTTCATACCTAGAATATTTATATAAGAATTTACATTTACTTTAGAATGTTTATATAAGAATTTACATTTACTTTAAAATATTTATATAAGATTTTATATTTACTTTATCACAAGAATAAATGAGAGATAAATGACTTGATTATATAGAGGAGAGTATTTACATAAGAATTTACATTTATTTTATCATAAGAATTAATGAATTTACATTTACTTTATCATAAGAATGATGGGGAGATAAATGACTTGAGTAGATAGAGTATAAATAGAAGTGTCATATTTTTTTTAGATTTACTAATGAGAAAGATCTAATGTGACCCAATCTTTTGAATATAAAAAATTTAAAGGAGAACTTGACCCATTTTATTTGTTGGTATTTTCCAAATGTTTCTCACAAGAATCATGGCCTCAGAGTTATCTAAAGAAATTCATAACTATTCGAAAGGAGAATATGAAATAAATGAGAAAATTCCAAACATAAAATAATATTCACGTTAACGTAAAAATGCTGAGTTTTATGAAACCACATAAAAGAAGTGAAAATATTATGATAATTTTGAAATAAAAATGCTTAATATAATAATAGAAAAGTCACCTATAAACTTTATTAAATAGTAAAGTCATACAACTTTTATTTTTAATAACCTTACAGTACCATATTGTACTACTTTCTCAATTGAAGCATCAAAACCCAAATCAAAATATTTATATAATGTGATTGATAAGAAAATTTTATATATTAATTCATTTTTATAAAGAAAACATAAAATGTTTTATTACACAAAATATGAACTAAAATATACATTCATTTTCTCCTAAAAATAGAATATTACTTAATAAGATACAAATAGCTGGTAGTTATATGTAAGTATATGTAGCTAATTAAGATATATATTTTACAGATATGAAAATCTTAACTAAATACGATATGATAATTACAATCTATTTTAGCGGCGGAATAAAGAAAAATCCAACACTTCGTTTCGCTTCAAATATTGGTACATATAAATTCCATATATTCAACTTAACAAGGTATTTTAAGAATACTTTATTGAAAAATATCTTTCTTAGAAAATGTACTATATTCATACTTTTTTCATATCTTATCAATTTTTGATTTCATTACTAAATAAGAATAATGTTTTTTCTGAAATTTTTATTTTTTTTATATAACTACTAATTATAATGATTTAAGAATGCTGATAAAAAAATAATAATAATGATTTAAGAATATGAAATCTAAATCAACACGTTAATTTTTAAATATTATATTATTATAATAAATTTGTGAAGTAATTGTAAGATTAATCAATGACCATCATCACACTAACCATAAGGGAAAATTACTTTTGACAACCCAACAAGGATGCCATAACTTAGAAACAACTTGCAAAATGAAAGTTAACAAGAACAAGATTGGCCATATCAAAATAAGTAATAAACAATACCAAAAACAACAATTTGTCGTCCAATGATTCAAATGCATAAGAGAAATTTCAAAATCCAAAGCATCTCAAATTAAACTTAATATAAAAACATGTCCAAAAGCATCTCAAAACAACTAAAAATATGTCCCAAAAGCATTCAATATAAAAGTAAAAGCCTCCCAGCTATATATCATGCTCATGATGCTCAGCCTCTGCTAAAACAAAATGCCTATTCTCAATCTGCAAATTCCAACAACAAAGCATTCATCAGTTAATAAGAATTAATAAGTCTACAACTAAACCTAAAGTTTACATACATATATAGCTTCATATCTTTAGTTACATATATAGCCACTAAAGCAAGCATATCCACCTCACTCCAATATATTTACAAACTTATTTTACACAGAAATACCAACAATGGCTCATCTTAAACATGCATGGTTGAATTAAGGTATATTTAGAATAATGAGAAGCATCCACGAACCAGAACAAAATCAAATGACACCATGACTCCTTCTCTAGATCTTTTACTATTCATGGGCTCATTTCAAAATTATAGGACACATAAGGAATACATTGACGAATATAGTATGAAATTTTGTAAAAAAATGAGAATGGATAAACTTAACTGATTCCAATCGCGTCCTCTTGCTACGCTTGGACCTGATATTTGTCCTCCTTTTTGAACCTGAACTACCATCACCAGTAGACAGTTCCCATGAACAAGAAGTAGCAGTAGACTGTTCTTGACTTGGAAGGAGATTCAGTTGTGGAATCTCAGCCACAGTGGTTTGAACGGGTGACATATTTTCAGGCACCTGAGATGGAACTGCAACAACAAATGGTACATTTTTAGACATCATAGACTGTGGAGAAGTCGCAGGAAGTGAACTTTTTGGTCCATTACCATGAGCAGCTACAACAACTGCAGCCTCCTTATTCTTATGATTCAGCGAAACATAGGTATTTTCCCTACTTGTCATGGCGGCTGAAATGGAATTGGTTGCACCAATTCCAAGGGGTTCAATTGGTTTGATTGCACCAGGAAGTCTGTATTTTGCCTTCATTGTCTCGTAAAGTAATCCTGAGGTACAACCATCTGCTATAAACATTCAATTCAATTAGTCATTCACTAACAAAGGGGAAAAAAAGCTAAAATGATTTAATAAAGCACTGTTAGTAAAGAATACAGTACCTAGCATTGTCACTATAGCATGATATGCTGCCAACTGCTCAGCAGTTTTTTTGTTTTTGGCAGTAGTGCCAGTGTAGTGTGTACCATTGAACCTCACAGATGATACAAAAAGAAGAGGATGTTGTCCTTCTAGTTGAACAATGTTGTATTCAGGCTTTTCCAAATTCAGTTTACCAGCATAATCATGCAAGATAGCTTTGGAAAATGTGATATTCTGGAAAACAAAAATGAAAAAAAAGGTAGAATTGTTTCCACATTACCAACACATTCATTTGATAAAAAAATTGTCACTATTCAACATCTTTTGTGTAAAAGCAAACAGTTGCTAATACAGAAAACAATACCCATATATAATGCATGGTAGAATTCAATTTCAAATGCCTGAATCAAATAGCATCAAACAAATTACTCAAGGAAAACCAGGTATTATGAACACTTAATCTATCTTTGCTTAAAATTAGTTATGAATTCTCAAACTTGACATAAAAATTAAATTATAGAACACCTCATGAACCACAGGGGGCTCATCATCTTCACGCTGTTCTTGCAGGCTTAAGAGTGCAATTCTAGCTGCATCCTGCTCAGCAGGCTTTCGTTGAGAGAAAAGGTTGGGGGAAGTGTAGCTCATTCCGTCCACCGTCACTGTTGACCTAAACCTCGGATCATGCTGAGCCCACTCATTCACAGTCACATACATGGGAAGTTGTTTGTTTGACCTTTGAGTGAATGTTTGCAAACGATTCTTGTAGGTCTCTTCCAATTTCAAAGGCATGTTTGCTGAGATCAAATCACAAGAATACAAATCTTTTGTATCAATTTACATTCAGACCAAAAAGACTACAAAACAATCCTAGTAAGCATGCAATAAAAGTAGACCACAGAAAACCAGTTTACTGAACATAATCTAACTACAGAATGTGCTCAAAGTATAATGAACGTTTCAAGCTCTATTAACTTTTCTAAACAATATTTTTAAGAAACTCCGAAAGGATAAACACCATCAGTTGCTTAGGCCACACTACTGTTTACTCACAGTTCGCAACATTGGCTTTGAAAGGATTTTCTTTAAGATATCAAAATTAAATCTCTCACAATGAAACACGTTCCACTGGCCAAATACATCAACTTCTTCACATTGGACTAATTTTTGACTTTTAAAAGGAACTCATATGATCATACATGAGGTCCATAAAAAAACTACATGTAAACTCATGAAAAGTCCATTTTATTCATACAACAAACACACAAAGCTGCAAGAAGTTTCATTCACACACAGATCTTAACAAAATTGAAAAGCTAGAATAAAAGACGATCCAATGAAAAAAAAAAGGTACAAACTTTGGTGTTGTGTTCTTGAGAATGTAGAGAAATGGTATGCTTACTCTGTGAGAAAAGAGAAGAAGATGATGAGGGAGAAGGAGAATGAGGTTGTGGGGGTAGCAAAGATGGGAAATGATAGTTGGTGAGGTAAAGATGAAGGCAAATGAACGTTAGGAGTTTCCATGAAATGACGGAAAAAATTTAAGTTTGAAGTGAAGACAAAGATTTGAGTCAACTAAAGAAACAGTTTCACATAAACGTTTCACTGGTAAAATGATGATTTTTTTTTCTTCATTATTATTAATCTATACCAATTAATGAAAACTGCCACTTCCTTTTTTAATATTTTATTTCAAAATTAATATTTTTCATTAATTACCTTTTGTAAACTTACACCGTTTTAGTTGAACTTTTATTTAAAAATAAAAATTTAATATTTCATTTCTTATTTCCTTCCGTTATAGATTAACTCTTATTCACAAATAAATGTATTATGTAAAATATTTAATTTTTAATTATAAAGTCTTAATATTCCTATACTATATTTTTTTTATAAAAGCTCTCATGTTACACCTTATTATGAAACTTAACATCTCAGTTAGGCAGACTCCTCAAATAACAATAATCATCTGCAACTATATAAAAAAATTATTGTTAAAGAAAAAAGAAAGGAAATACAAGTAAATATGGGAGACTAGCCAAAATCTATATATTAACAAAATCGATACATAGATAGTCTATATCTATTCATAAAGAATTTTAAGAAAAGATTGGATGGAAGCCTATTATACCAATGAAATTGATTTCTATGAATAAATCCTAAGTTAGCAAGCTTATCAGCACAAACATTTCCTTCACGGAAGATATTAGAAATCTTAAACCTGATTTTTTCATAATAATTAAAACAAGTATTTCACCCATCATAAAACATTCAAAGAACATTAGTTTTAACAGTAAAAATACAAACCAAGGTAGAATGACATTCAAATCATAAATTAGTAAAACAAATCTTTTGAATTTTTTCAATAACATATATAATTTCATAAAACTCAACAACCAAATCAATTTGAACATCAACGAAAATAATATTTTACTAAATATAAAAGTTTAAAAAATGATGAATTTTTTATTTTGAAAATAATTCTTTTAATTTTAGGTGGACAATTTGATTAACACATGACTATAAAGTTTCTTTGAGAATGGAAGTTTCGTGACTATCTAATGACAAATAAAAAGTTAGAGAATATTACGTACTAAGCTTTCAATATGTTGTTTCGTCAAATGAGAAACTGAAGTGCTTAAACAAAATGCTGACTTGTTTGTTCATGTTATCACATCTAAAACATAGAAGCCTAAGTGCTTAAACAAGATGTCTAAAGTAAAAATTCAAGACAAATAAATAAATAAAATCTATTAAATTTAAGAAAAATAAAACACAAATTTATTAATTTAAACCCTGAAATTGTTTTTAATTTTTATAAAAGCATTTTTTTTACAAGCGATACAAATTTATCGAAAGCGTTAATACTTTAATTTTCAACTTGGATTTTTTCTACAATTTTAAAAGAAAGAAAAGTTTTGTTTACATTATATAAGCAATAAAAAAACACACATTTGATACTATGTATAAT
>Ga0123341_1004081_pt1 | contig 12725 bp, 4 predicted proteins | sample Turbeapinknodule_FD_89959 | JGI IMG/M metagenome (GOLD analysis project Ga0123341, IMG submission 89959) | Root nodule microbial communities of legume samples collected from Mexico - Turtle bean Mexico pink nodule | ecosystem: Host-associated > Plants > Roots > Nodule | place: Mexico: Nepantla... | reverse complement strand
GGGCCGAAGGAGAAGCAGGAGGACGAAGAGAACCTCAGTTCACTACCCAGTCACCTGACCGACCGAAGGAAGGAGAAGAAGACTTCAACAGTTCTCTAGGTCCCATCTCCCTAGCAGGAACAAGAATCAAATTTCCATGTTATGTAGCCCCTGTGGATCTAAGAAAGTTATAGGCAAGTGCTCCAGCTATGGCTCCAATAATTGGACCAACTATGTATATCCACAACCCTTTGTAAACATGCATCACAAGCGCAGGACCAATACTTCTTGCAGGGTTCATGGAAGCTCCTGATACAGGCCTGCATGAAATTGTAAAACCAATTTCAATTTTAATAAGAAAACAGCATCAGACCCCAGTAACTGAGCAAAAATGTACAGTGGCACCTACATGCATGAGCAAAAATCAGTATACAAATAGTGCAGAAACTAGTTATACCTGAATTGGAGTCTTAATTCTGCCTGGTGGCCTAGTCTAAGTTATATTAAGTAACTTTTTAATGTTGTTTTCTAGGAATCATTCCATGTCAACTTTAAATGGTGAACTTCATTGAGCAAGACTGAAACTCCAATTTTAATAAAAAAAAACATAACTTTGAAGAATTGTGTCTAGTTATTATGTTTCCAAAAATTGAAAATGATGTTAAGAAAAGAAAGTTACCTGTTTATACGAGAAGCGACGAAAGATGGCCAAAGTTATGGTGACTGATTGAAGTGTGCTCCAGAGATATGAGTAACGGTGTAAATCATGACCATTACAATGTCACACAAATGCCTGGAAATGTGACTGAGCCATAGATCTTATTCACTGCCACAGATCCACAACTAGCAAATACCACAAAATATGTGCCAATCACTTCTGCTATCATCTAGTCACAATCCAAAGAAAAAAAAGAAGAAAAACAATCCACCCTCATTTTAGTTCACTCCTATTAATTAGTGAGTTTAATGATAATAGTATAAAACAGTTTTACATGACTAATCAATCAATAAAAAATTACTAATGGGGTCATTATTTGTAGTTATAATCTATAAGTTGCTAAGCCTATTTTCTCAGCTAGTATTGTATACTTGTGTTGCGCAACTGTTAATTCTTGTGAGACAGAAACACACATCGTCACTGACCTTCTGTGCCAGGGTTGCAGCATGGTTTGAACAACAGTGATGCAATTCAAAGGTTCTGGAAGGGCCAGCGGTTAAACCTTCTTCCATATTTGACATTATATCTTCTTCTTGAGTGCCTTCAGCTTTGGTGCCTTCAGAACAGAGTGGCAGTTTATGAGAAACAAACACTAGATCTCGTGATTTTCTGTGATAATTGCCCCAACATATAAATACAAGTAATTCCGTGATTTTCTGACAAACTATCAATTTTTTTAACTTTGAAATAACCAATTAAATTCGTGCAAATTTGTGATGTATGACGGCATAACTGAAAATTAGTTCTAGATAGATTATGTTTTAAAGATAATAACCACTAAAGAATTTGTTTCTGATACACAATTACACTATGAAAATGATAGTCATATACATCTTAATTTAAATTTAATAGAACCGAAACTTTAGTGCTTGTTTGCTTTGGATTACAAAACCAATATTTTGCAGTTTTCAATAAAAGTACATCTTTCAATAAAGTTAATTTTAAAAAATATTTAAATTTAAAACAAACAGTGCTAGTTGAGATAAAATAAGATAAAATATCTTAAAATGTATTGCTGCTAACACTAGAAATCTATTCCTTAAGCTGAACCTAGAAGCCAAACAGAACAAATATGATAAGCTTTGAGATTTTTAGTTTTCAGTTCATAAACATTGCATCCAATCTTTTTTAAATCACCCATGTTTTCAAGCTAGGAAGTAGGTGTTGGAATTTTATTTTAATTAAGGTAAAAACAATTTAGTCAATTAAAGAGAGCACAATTATTTATAGAGTTTTATTTTATATCGGTGATGGATCTCGAATTAATTTCTGTACAGATTTATGGTTAGATAACCTTTTGGTAGAATCATTTACACATCCATTCTGATCTGCATAATCAGTTGACAATATTTCCTACTGCATAATAGTTAGATAAGCTTTTGGTCAGTGATGTGATATGGATTTCATTTCTAAAATATTTCCCACTGTGGCTAATAGAATTCAGTATATTATTCTGCCTTGACCTACTCCTGATAAACAATGTTGGACACTGGTGGCTTGCTCTCCTTGATGCATGTTTATGAGTTATTTTCTAGTAAATTTAATATTTCTGGCTCTGGTCACAGGTTTTGGAATCAGTAGATCTCTCCTTCTAACTCGTTTATGATATGGAGATTGCAATATAATAGACTTGCCTTGCCACAGATGATAATCTTCAAATGTTATATTGGAATCACACTGAAATTGTTTGTTCTTTCATTGTTCATTTGTTGCTAATTTCTGGTATTAATGCAGGTTCATATTCATCATCAAAGTGTTGATGCATGTTGCTATATATTATCTTGGAGTAAACTTATAAAAATTGTGGTTCAAGCAGTGTTACTGATTTCATGTATTATAGCCAAAATTCTATCTGTTTTGAAGGATATATGATTCATTATCCCTGCTTGATAAACTGTTTCTTCTATCGTGAATATGGTTACTAATCTATTCTCTTATTATATGATTACTGGAAGTCTTTTTCTATATCAGAATTAGTTTCTGAATTATGTAATTTGGAATTCTTTTTGTGATTAGCTTTCGGATTACATAATCAGAAGTTTTTTCTATACATAAAATTAGCTTTCGGATTATGTAATCTGTAAGTTTTTCTTTTTCTTTTTTCAGATGTGTTATTAGTTTCTGGATTACATAATTCGGAAGTTTTTTCTAAATATGAAATTAACTTCCAGATTATGTAATCCGGAATATATCCAGATTACATAATCCATAGGCTTATTATTTTAAATCCAAGGGGTGGAAAAAAAGGAATAAAATGGTATTTTCACATTTAGTATGGGGGTGGCACAAGAAAGTATGGAGGTGTAGGAAGAAAGAGTCCATTTACTAAGTCAATAAAAGTGGGGCAATTACTTTCTGCACCTTGCACTGATCAAATTTGAATCTGACCCCAAATTTTATGTGAAATAATAAAAATGTCCTTAAATAAAAAAAAGAGAGATGTAGATAAAAATACTTCCAAAATTTTTTGAAACATTTTTTTGCATTCTGGAATTTTTTTTTCGAATGGAATTTTGATTTTCGAATCCTATTCCAAAATTTCATTTCCAAAACAGAATAATCTATTCCATATTTATTTTTTCATAATGTATTTTTTTACTTTCAGATTTTTAATTCTGAAATAAATAAAAAATCACAATTTGTAAGGTGCAAGAAGAATTTGCAACTTATATGGATTGATGGACCATAAGTCAAATTGATAGTTTTATACACATAATATATATATATATATAACTATTTTAGTTACATTTAGATAAAAGTATCTTTAAACCACTTTCAATAAATTTATCTAAAAAAACATATAAATTATATATGTAATCAATTAATAAAATCATTTAATTTTTACCGATATCCCAAATACAACCAAAATGTCTGTTATGTCATCAGTAGACAATAAAAGATATTAGTTTAAAAAGTAAAATTAAAATTCAATATAGTTATCGGGCAAAAGGATTCAATTGTTATCTGTCACAAGATGAAAGCCTTCCTTCAAATTATTCTAAATGATTCCAGTTGAATAGTCAAACAGCCGAACCTCACTCCATCACCGTCAACATCAAATTTGCCACGAAAAAAGGCATCACATTATTTGTCACCAAAATAGTTTTCTTAAGCTCATAAAAAGTAGCATTAGAGTCCTTCTCTGATGTCCAAAATACCAAACTCTAGAGAAAAAGGTCCCATTAAGATGCACTATGCAATATAGAAAGAAGTACTTGCTAGCTACGCAACTGTAAAGAGGAGAAGAAGAATTGACAAGACCCTCAACTACTTCTGTATACTATTTTATACAACGTTTCCTTTACAAATCAACTAGAAAATCAAGTTCTTTTAATCATACAACAACATTTTATTGACAATTGCCATTACCAGTCACTCGATACCTCCACCATGGCCTGGACTGGCATTTCTTTCACTGTGTTATCAGTTTTTTTTTCTTTTTGTTCTTATATTACAGAAAATTTATCTGATAAGTTCCAAGTGAAAAGTAAAAGATAGGAGAAAAAAAAGGGAAAAGATACAAAGTAGAAGAGCCCCAACTCAACTACTATTTTGAAGAAACTTCAGAAGCACAACTTGTCATAGGAATATCACTAGGGGTACATACAAGAGCCCTTTGCTGCAAATGTCTCAAACTCTGCTCCATGCTGACTTGGACCATCTCAGCCAGCATCTTCTTTGCTTTACCAGATTGATCATCCCCATCAATCTGGGATATGATGTCACACACTATGTTCTGAAGAGTGTCAGGTTCAACTTCAGGTCTTGAATATGGAGACTCTCTAAGTAACTGCAAAAGGGTACGTGCTTTTGGCTGTGATTTAGGGGTTCCTTGAACTGTAAGCTCAAGAAGTCCCGGAATAACACCTTCTCTAAGAATTGGTTCCCTGTATTTACATCTATCACTTTGACACATTGTCAGCAGTGCTCCAACAGCATGTTCCCTACTCTGGGGAGTACCATTTTCAAGAACTTCCACAACTGCAAGAACCCCACCCTCTTCAGATGTTAAGGCAGTTCTGCCCTCCTCATAACCCACCAAGGATTCTATCAGACCAGAACATTTTTCAGCTATTTTTGAGGATTTTCTACAGGTTTTTAGAAGACTAACTATAAAAGGCGTTGCATTTGTTTCGAGAATGATGCTGAGGTTATCGGGGTGTGTTGATAAATTGGACAGAGCCTTCACAGCATCAACTTTAGCTTGGGGGCTTCCATCTCTGAGAGTATTTACAAGGAGAGGAATGGCGCCACAAGCACTAATGATTGGTTTGTTGGTTGGAGAGGCAGATAGAGTGAGTAAAGATGCAGTTGCATACTCCCGCAGATTTGGATTTTGTGACTTGAGGAAACTGATTATGGGCTCTAATGCACCAGCTTCCACAATGTTAATTTTGTTCCTGCTTGATAAGAATAGCAGAAAGTTAAACACCATTGAATCTGAAGCATTTGACAAAGGAAGACTAAGTGATTTGTAATAAAGAGAACAGGGAAAAAAAAGCAATAATAGTTCTGATTAATTTCATTTTTTTTCAATTAGACTACATTTTCTAATAAACGGCTCTATCAGATTATCTTCTATCCAAAGCTGCAACATATTAAAAAACAGGCCTCAGATGTAAGACTAATGCCAAGCTAAAAGGGGTAAACAATACCAAGACCACACATTTAAGCCAGATTAACATTAGATCCCTGATTTACACTCTTTTGATGATGGCTAGAGTATGTTCAACATTTTTCCTTGCCAGCAGAATTTTTCTATGATTATAGCTCATTTATGGACCCGACAATCTATCGGTTATTAGATAACATATAACCCACAAAACCTCCTACCGACCCCATGGACCCAACCCAGTAAAGAGAGAATGGAAACTTGAATGCAGAACACACATAAAAGTATGGTCTTCCCTTCTCAAAAGCATTTAATATAAAAGGTGATTAGGAAACACAGCTTACAGCTAATTTTTTTTTATGTTTTTTCACTACATGGGAAATGGGGAAGTGAAAATTTAAAATTGAAATAATTTCAAACTTAATGATAAAGCAAAAATATAAGAAAGAAAGAAAGGAGTAGCATAAATTATTTACACTGCCAGCCAGAAAGTGATTTCACTAAGCAACAATTGGTAAAAATCAAAACATTTGATTTTATCTTTTTGTATTATCTTTATTTATCAATTCCACCTACAACCACAACCATATCCTTAATGAAAAGAATAGTACAGAAGTTGAAAAAAAGTCATTCGGTGATTGAATACCGCATTGAATGAAGGGACACGAACCATCTCCAACAATAAACATTAAAAATAAAAACAGGGCACAGTTTACTCATGGGATCAAGCCTCAAAGAAAAGTTGAATAACATAAACAATACCCGGAATTCTAGAATATAGAGATTTTAAGTGTTTAGGTTGATAGCTGCCTTGTTTTGCAACTTTTACTTTGCATGTTTCTATCCACAATCATAAAAAATATTTTCTTTTTACTATATCACACCATTTGATAACTGTATACAAAAATTTTACTATCTTCCGTTGACAAATTTATCGTCATTTATAACCTGTGCAACTTTTTGCAGGTTAACTTCATTTAAATAAGACAAGACTAAAACGTTAAAAAGGTAAAGTGCACCATATGTACCAAACAAAAACCACCCACCAATTGGATAAGATTCTACTGTTAAAGCATCCAATATTTCTTGTCAACCAGTTTATGCATCCATTGAATTCATAAGAAACAATGATAAATCCCTATCCAATCACTACACGTGACACAGTATAAAAAGTGAAAAACATTGAAAAATATGACTAGCAAATACTCAATCATCTTCTTCAGAATTTCTCATCAATTCAGCCAACCAAATTTTGCATTCTGATTCTAAGCCATGAAAATCTGTTTTTCTTCTTCTTTCTTCCCTGAATTCCAACACATATCTCACTATCATTAATCACTTATTTAATAATATTTTATCAAATGAAAACTTACACCACAATTTTAATTATGAAACTTAAATCATCTAAAACTAATCAACAACTTCAACCAAACAATTACTAAAATAAAGTAAAACTATTGTTATAAGCTCTCACAATCTCTTCTAAATATCTAAGAATAAAAAACTCCTCCTTATTGGATCATGTATTTGAATGTTTACCAAATCGAAATTATTTATCGCATATTCTTATATTCTATTCCCAACTAGACAAACTCCACGGATCCCATGTGTTTCACACCATCCAAATAGATTGAGAAATTACAACAAAATATTAAAGAAAAACCAAAATAATTGCCACCATAGGAATACCTCTCACTCGTACACCCAAAATTCTAAACCCAAATTACATAACAAACACAAGTATTATATATATATATATATGCATATTTTGAGTAAAAAATAGTTTTTTTGTTCCAAAAACACAATTTGAGAAGAAAACTGGTTGATTGAAATTTTGGAGAAAAAGATGGAAGGTGGTACGTGCTTTTCGTCTTGTACGGCGAGGTTGAGGAGAGCGAGAAGCGCGGGTTCGTGGAAGTCGGGCGAGTCGACTCGGAGCATGGAGACGAGTGGCGAGACGGCCTGGCGGAGGTGGCGGCGGCAGCGGTGGGAGTTTTTGGTGAGGCGGCGGATGTCTCTGGCCGCTTGGACCCTCAAAACGGGGTCGTTTAGCTGCAGCAGCTCCAACGCTCGCCGTACGGCCACCGCCTCTGCCGGGGGAGCCTCCTCCATCGGCTTTGTTTAGTAACAGAAAGAAACACAGAGAGAGAGAGAATTGGTTTGTGCGTGCGTGGCTTTAAGCAACAGTTATTATAACTCAGAACACATCACAGTGTTGATATATAGAGAGAGAGAAAGGGGTAGTTGTTGGTTGAGACAGTTTCTTTGTTTGTTTATTCAACTTTGGTGTTGGTTTATTTCGTTTTGTTGCCAAACTCATTTTCCCATTCAAACCAGTCAAACACTCTTTGTTAGCGTTCAAGTAACATTTCACACCAAAATTCTTAAATACTTTACTTCAACTAACACTATATTCATTCATCTCATTTTTATTTTTCTCAAAACAAATCTATCATAGATTCACCTTAAAATACATGCTCATAAAAAAAAAAGTTAACCACTACAAGAGCATACAAATTTAAATATGAACGGTAAATATTTTGTTATCAAATAACTAAAAATTACTTTAGTTGTATTTTAAAACAATTATTACAAAACTCAAGAGTTAAAGAAAAAAAATGACTTAATAAAAAAATAAAAATTTCCTGTGTATAGCTTATACAAGAAATTTAATATATATTGTTAAAGCAAAAATTAGTTTTGTACAGTAATTTGAATAACACTTTTACTTTTACCAAAATATATTCTTAAATTGGTGCTTTTAACATCTGTCCTTTTTTTTTTTTAAGAAAAGGATAAAAAGCGCCTAGTGTATAACCAGGAAGAATTAAATTTAATAAATTTCGTGAGTTATTTCATGTGATTAGTTAATATAACATTAAAATTTAATAGTGAGCCAAATAAAGGATATTCTTTTCTCCCAAACTTGTATTTATTTGAGTTAAAAAAGAAGTTAGGCATGTTAGGTCAGGTATTGTATTTAACTTTGATTTGATGACTCAACACTATAATACCAAGAAATGATGAAGATAATTAATAATGGCACATGTTAATATTAACATCATACAGACATAACGAATAGACCAAAGAGAGTTATTTTTATTTCTTCCAAAGTTTTGATTGAATTGTTTATTTAAATGTCAATTTGACTCGATCAAGCTTAAAATAAATGGAATGAAATTGAAAATTGTAAACATAATATATTAATATTATGTAATTAAATTATGAAATAAAATAAACTAAAAAATAATTCAATGTACATTTATAATATACTTTAAAGTAAAATCATACTGTTATAAATATATAGCATCCATGTTGATTTTAGTATAGCTAGAGTTTGAGACTAATTGCATAGAATATCTTATGTTAAGTCAACAACTTTTCTTTTTTTTCTTCACAATTATAAATAGATTGATAGCATGTACCATGGATGAGAGGAATCTATACATCCTGAATATGGAATATTTATATATACAACTGTTAATATATATATATATATATTATAAGTATATTATTATTGGATAAAATTCTATTTAAAGATTATTATAAGTATATTATTGGTTTGCTCTCGGTATTTTTATCTTGATGTTAGTTTGGTAGGTGTCTTTTGGGAGGGTGGAGGTGGTTAAAGCGTGATTGTATAAGGGTTGAATCATCTCTGAAATGATTCATATTTATTAATTCGTTTGGTTGATTAAAAAAAATATAAAAAAAGGAAACATAATGAAATAATTTTTTTATAAGTTTAAATTTTAAAATTAGTTTACATATAAATTAATTTATAAAAATTCTTTGATATAAATTGTTTAAATTTAAACATAAGTTAAACTAACTTACAGTGAAGGTTATTTTATTTTTCTTCTATTCACACACTCTTTCTATTATAGTTAAGAAGTTTGTCTAGATACTTTTCTATATTATTTGTTCCTACCGGTTGATCAGAATCTGCTTCATGTGTAGCTGTGACTCACGTATCAATGACACCTTCGTCTTGGTTCCAGATCTTCACCCTACACCGTCGTGAGTACCTGAAACAGAGATAACAAAGGGCGTCCTCGCGGCCGTTTGCACTCTGACAATCAAGTCAGTAGGCAGAAAACACCAAGCACCTCCGTATTGAAACACCGTGACTGCGATGTTCTGAAGGCGCGTAACTGTATTGTAACTAACTTCTCTCTCGTGCTCAAATCACTCGTGCGTACATTGTATAAGCGTGATTAGAACCTGTGTAAAAACGTACCTCCCTAAGCTTTCAGAAAAGCTTATATACCTTGGGTTTCAGTGCTTACTGCCATGTGGCTTCTCTGACGTCAACGCAACTCCACGTGGCACGCCCTATGACGCTGTAGCCCAAACTTTGGGAAATCCCAGCGCGTAAGTCTTCCTTCCTCAAAGTGCATCTGGCGCAAGGGGTGACTACTTGGGTGCCAACTCATGCATCTCAACCTCTAGTCACTCGTCCTGGGAGTGTAACAGTCTTCCTCTCGTACCATGCCCGTGGATTACCCCTGGGGCATGACCCTCTCTCGGTTCGTATCTATCCCAGGGATTCTCCAAAGGTGGCGTGGGTAGCCACGTCCTACACCTCATGCATGGGTACTTCACGAGTCAGGTTACTCCCTACTGGTACTGGGAATATGGACTTGAAGTCATCTTTCTCTTCTCTTTATTACTGTTCTATGGTACCGGGGTCCGAGGCCTCCTCGCCCGTACCGTGGCCACTTATCGTGCCGCCCCCTCCACGGTCTTCCCTACCCGTGGGTATCGGGGGGTGGCACCATCGGGGCCAAAGCACGCTCTTAGGACAACGAGTCACGCCTTTAAGGTGAGAGACGCTTACACCTGGCGACACCCACACCTGGCGACACCCAAAGCGGTCGACATACTAACTTTCCTCCTTGGAGCCCCTTGGGGGGTCCCACCATATGTTTGACTTTGGTCAACGCCCGAGGACGGATCGATACACATTGGTTTGCTCTCGGTATTTTTATCTTGATGTTAGTTTGGTAGGCATCTATTGGGAGGGTGGAGGTGGTTAAAACGTTGATTGTATAAGGGTTGGATCATTCCTGAAATGATTCATATTTATTAATTCGTTTTGCAGATAAAAAAAATATATAAAAAAAGGAAACATAATGAAATAATTTTTTTATAAGTTTAATTTTTAAAATTAGTTTACATATAAATTAATTTATAAAAATTCTTTGATATAAATTTTTTAAATTTAAACATAAGTTAAACAAGATTATTTTATTTTTCTTCTATTCACACACTCTCTCTGTTATAGTTAAAGTTTGTCTAGATACTTTTATATATTATTAAAGTTAGATAATCGCAATTGGACCTGACCACAAATTAGATTAAGACTTAGAAGTTTATTAGGTAATCATAATTGGACAAGACGACGATGAATCTTTTAAAATTTTGAGTTTAGAACTTAGTTGATATATCATATTAAAATTTTATCTAGTAAATTAAAATCACTATTAAAACATAATAATCATTTAAAAAAAATCTAGTTTAACAAAAATATCAGACATTGCACTGGATTTAGACTATTAAAAAAAACTCAAACACTTATAGAAAAATATAGATTGAGTATAATTTCGAAACCTAAATCCCTTAAAATGAATAAGATTAACAGAAATTAGGTTTTGGTCACGTTCATCTTAGATTAGGTAGTTCCCTAGAAACTATAGGAGTTGTTGTTTAATATATATAATTTTAGAGCTTTTGGTTCAGTTTCTGAATTTTTTTAATATATTTTAGAATGTTAAGGTCATAAAATGTGGATGAAATTGATAAATGTTTCTGTTGATGTGAGTGTTGATTAGAATGGGCAGTTAGGTACAGTTGACTATAGCTTAGCTATAATTATTTCGAAATCTTAGTCTTTGCAATAATTTTCTCTTTGATTTAGATGCATGCTTCTATTAACTTTAGTCTAAAAACAAGTTATGTATTTATTCTTTTTATAATTAAAGGTAATTATTGATAAAGAAATAAATAGGTGAATGAAATTAAAGCTTGTTGAAATAGGTGAATTGATATTCCACTGAAATAAATAAATAATATACTATATCACTCTTCACTTTGCTTTTACATATATGGCTTTATTCTCATTAAAAATTACAACTTTAAAATATTCCACTTCGTGCCTCTTTGTAAGGGCATTATTTCAAAGTAACTTCAAATAAGCCAAGCCAAAAAGAAATTTGCTTTGAACTTTTTTTTTATCTCCTTTATCTTTTTTTTTCTTTTGTGAAAGAAGTTAGGGTTGCTTTTATGCTCGTAATTATCTTATCTCAAAATTAATCAAAAAATGAAATGTTTTATTTTCCCAAGAGTGTGAGGAATGAATCTTTGTGTTGAGGGTGCTCCAAATTCAACCGGAAGAGTAAATGTAGCTTCATGGCATGTTTAAGTACTTTTAAAAATGCATTTTATACATTAAAATTTTGTTCAAAAATTCAACTTTATAAAAGTGAGACTTTTTTGCAAACTTAATTAATTTAACCAAAACTTGAATGAAAAACATGCACCCAATATACAGCTTTGGAAAGTGGTTGTTGCCAAATCTCAAACTGCTCAAAAGCCCCACTGCTAAATTATTTAACTAATAAACCTTCTAATTAACTCAGTTTTGAATTAAAGCATCTATGAATTAATTAAGAGTGATGAGTGTCTAATTAACCTTTTTGTTGAATAGGGAAATAAGGCATTATGATCTCAAAACAAGTGCTTAAAAGTTAGGGTTGTTGGAGGAGAATAAATAATCTTAAATCTGTATGTTGGAATTTTGTTTTTTGACGTGGAACCGTTTGTTGGCACATTACTGTGTACTCTTGGCAAATGACATGTATTTGTTCCTAAACTTCAAGTATTTTTTTTAAGCTTTCGTAGAGTACACGTTTTGTGTGCTAACAAGTTAATGGTACTTGTCATAAGAAAAGAAAAAGGTGAAGGGAGACATTTATATGGTATAAAACAAAAAATGGTAAATTTTTAATATATATTTTTCAACTTAATTTTTTAATTATTTACGACGAAATTTGTCTAAATATAGCCTAAGTTTTAAGTTATGTATTTACAATGTATAAACAAATTCCTTTCTTGAGTTTCAAGTGATATTTTTGTGTGTACAAGAATCTTTTAACTTTCTTTTCTTTCGATCATGTTCTCTTTTCCCTGTATGTGCCCTTGGAGCTAGGTTTATGTATCGGTTTTGATATTTCTAAACATTTTAATACGAAATAGAATATCATGATAAAAAAGTTTGACTAAGATGTTCAAAATACATAATGGAAAACAAGCTTCAAAAACAAATTTTGATGAAAGTTACTAATTTTTTTTTATATATTTTTGAAAGATTCTATTAGAAATTTTGAGTTTATAATTTTTTATTTTAAATTAATT
>Ga0123341_1004080_pt1 | contig 12725 bp, 11 predicted proteins | sample Turbeapinknodule_FD_89959 | JGI IMG/M metagenome (GOLD analysis project Ga0123341, IMG submission 89959) | Root nodule microbial communities of legume samples collected from Mexico - Turtle bean Mexico pink nodule | ecosystem: Host-associated > Plants > Roots > Nodule | place: Mexico: Nepantla... | reverse complement strand
TTTTAAATTTTAAATATAGAGTAGGTTATCAATGAACGAAATAATAGTTTATTAAATGTGAAACAGTTGTTTTTTTCATATCTTCACTTAAAGAGTATAATTTTTATTTATTTTTATCATTTAATTTAGTTATTATCTCCTTCTATTATTTTATTTTTTATAAAAAATTATGAATATAATAATAATAAAAAAAAATACAGAGATACATATGCAGTCTCGTATCTATGTTACCGTTAGTAATATAAAATACGAATATTGGTTTCTCTTATTAATAAAGAATTTTGAAGCTCTTAACTAATGTTTTGGTCTGTTAATTTTGGGCATATTGGCATAATCTATAACCTCCACGTGGCTAACGTCGAAATTTGGCGCCTCCTTTGCGCTTTACAATTTTGCACCTTTTGGGCATTATATTGATTGATGTGAGTGAAGAACGCTTTGGACGGAGTCGTTTTCCGCTTCATTGCGGTTATTCGCCGTTTCCCCCCCAATCCAACCCAGAAGTCGCTTCATTAGGGCTTCGGGTTCGCCAATTCCAATTTCCGCTTCCGTTTACGTTCCCAATTTCTTCCCCTTTTTCATCGTTCCAACATTCATTCCCCAAAAATGTTCAACAAGATCATAAAGCTCGCTCACAAGAAATGCTCCAAATTGGAATTCCCCGAAAGCGGACTTCAATTTTATGAAGTAGTCGTCAAACACGCCTCTCGCACCACCCCCTCCGCCGCCGCCAACTCCGACTCCGAAAACCCTCCGTTTTTGGTTCCGCCTTCCGATCCCACCGTAATCGAGCCACTTCCGCCACTGCGAGACGCCGAGGAATCGGAGCGCCGGGCGCTGATCCTCCGGAAAATACAAGGATGTTGCTTCCTGTGCGATTTCTCAGACACTGTCGACTCCGTTAACGAGAGGGAAACAAAGCGCCAGGCACTCGAGGAGCTCATTGAAATCATCCAGTCCGGGTCCTTCGGATTCAGCGAAAATCAAGAAGACTTGATTAACATGGTTTCCGTTAACATCTTCCGTTGTTTCCCCCCGTCACCTCGCGGCACAGAATACTTGGAACCCGATGAAGATGACAGGCATTTGGACCCGTCGTGGCCGCACTTGCAGCTCGTGTATGATATCCTCTTGCGTTACGTTGTCTCACCGGAGACTGATATAAGGACTTCCAAGCGCTACATTGACCATGTCTTTGTGATGAAACTCATTGACTTGTTTGATTCCGAGGACATGCGCGAGCGCGAGTATTTGAAGACTATTCTTCACCGCATTTACGGCAAGTACATGGTGCACAGGCCCTTCATTAGGAATGCCATCAACAACGTCTTCTACCGCTTTATATTTGAAACTCAGAGGCACAATGGTATTTTCGAGTTGCTGGAGATCCTGGCTAGTATTATCAATGGGTTTGCGTTGCCAATGAAAGAGGAACATAAACTGTTTCTAATTCGGACTCTTATTCCACTTCACAAGCCCAAAGCTATTTCCTCTTATCACGAACAATTGTCTTATTGCGTGGTTCAGTTTGTTCAGAAAGACAACCGGCTGGCTGATCCTGTGATCAAGGGGATGTTGAAGTACTGGCCAGTCTCGAATTGCCAAAAGGAAGTTCTTTTTCTTGGAGAACTAGAAGTGGTTCTTGAGGCAACTCAGTGTACTGACTCTCTACGGTGCCTTGCCTCCCTTTTCAGGCAGATTGGACGCTGCCTTAACAGCCCTCATTTTCAGGTCTGCCTTTTTTTAATTAATTATGCTTAAGTTTGCATATGTAAGGTGTAGCATTCTGTGGGGATGGTTCATAGCTTATGCCCTGTATTTATGGATACGATGTTCTTTGCTTCAGATAAATGTTTGCTTTTGTTATCATTACTTGTACTCTAAACCGATAAACTCTTCGGGAGATATTCGTCTTTTCTTCTTTCACTGGACAACATATATATACTAGACTGGGGTTTTATATGGTTACTTGGATGTTCGGATAATTATCATTGCCTACTGCCCTTTCCTTCCGAAACTTTGGTTGGGAACTTATCATGCATTTTCTTTCTCTACTTTAACAATCCTTGCATAGGAAAAGGGTAAAATAAGTTACTTCTTGGAAGGTATATTAGTTGGTGATTGCTGCCATTTGGGTTTGCATTATTTAATTTGGAGGAAAATTTGGGGGGAAGTAAAATAGTCATACATTTATAGTGAGAAAAGCGATTGGGGGGGTGGCTGGAGGCTAGAGAAATAGTACGCCTTAGAATTGGGAATTAATGCATATTTCAGCTTCATAAATTTGGCTATAAGTATTGCCCAAGCTTTATGATGACTACATTGGTCATGTCTCCAGTTAATATGGACAAATCCCTCATGCCTAGGTATAAGCATTTGGAGTTTGGAAATACAGGTAGCGTTATAAGACGAGCATCTTAATTTTTGGGTGCAGGGCCTAACTTATCTCAAACCTTGACTTCATTGATCATATATCTCCAGTAATGTAATATCTCAATACACCCAATTATACTTAGGATTGAACATTTAGAGTTTGAACAAATGTAGGTGACCCAATAAAAATACCTTATGTTATGCCTAGGAATAGACATCCTAGAGCATAGACAAATAGGCATGACCTAATAATAGATCTAGAATAAATTCTAGCATCTTAGAATTTATGTTTGCAACTACACAGTCCTACAAAGCTTACTTATAAGCTAAGGGTTGTCTAAGCCTTATTGGTCATGCCTCCAATTGATGTGAAATCTTAATACACCTATTCACCTCTGGGATTTGATGTTTGGAGCGTAGACATAGGTGTCCCAATAACATCATCCCCTCATGCCTAGGAATAGAAACCTGTAATTGTATCATTTATGGGGTGTGAGATCTCAACAATATGAATATTATCATAGAAAAGAGAGGGATAAGCACTCTCGAGTCTTGATGCCGAAAATTAGTATGTTCAGTTCAGTTCCAATCCCATAGTCGATTTGATGGCTTAAAAGCTTATGGCCTCGTTACTGAGAATCACATATAAACATACACACAGACAAAGACCGTATCATTATCAATTTATGGGGAGATTAAGAAAACAGTCCGGTCTGGTCATTGTTGTTATTTGTTCTTTTTTTTTTAGATTCCAATGTTCATATACCGTCATGTCTCCCTCGTATTGGTATTTGGCAGACATTGGGCACTTGATTTTGGACACTTATTCATGTTTAATCGGATTCAGGGGAAGGATAACGTTCGAGTTGCCTACACCTACCATAGAAGTTGCTTATTTAGGGATCCATAACACGTAGCCCCCTAATGCGTCGCAAATATAGGGAGATGAGATGACACCTTGAGATGCGAGGGTTTGGGTCCCATGACCTCTTATTCTCCCAGGCTTAATCCCGGAAATAAGTATGGAGGTTAATCTTAAGAGCTTATATATACTGACCTTCTTAACACAAAAAAGGAGGTTACAGACTTTCATATGCATTGAATGTACAGACATTCATATGCATTGAATGTTTTAGCTAGAAGTTACTCAACACTTTTTGATGTAACAGTTCCTTCCATTGATTCCTTGAGCATACGCAGATAATTTTTTGGCTAATGTGACATGAGCTACAATATTGATGGCCTCGTTTTCTTGTCTGTTTGAAAAAATAACCAACTATAAACTGGCATAGTTTGTCTGCTATTTTTTGCTTCACTTTGGCTGATATTTGAAATCTCCCTTCTCACTCACTGTGAGGCTATTTAAATATGATATCTAAGCTATGTAGATGTAAAATGATTAGATACCTCGGCCATGGAAAATTGTGTCACAAGACATTTTGAATTTGGATCTAGTTTAATGGGTAATGCATTGTGGTAGTCAGATTTTATTATATATTATAACGTTATAATATAATAATATCAACTTTTGATAAATGATAATTATCATCCTTTGATGTTGTAGTAAAGGAAATGTTTCTTATTCTCTCTTGATTGCTCTCTTGACAATTATTCTATCCATGGCAGGTTGCTGAGCGAGCACTTTACTTTTGGAACAATGAGAACATTATGAGTTTAGTAGCCCAGAATCGAAATGTTATATTGCCAGTAATCTTTGAAGCTTTGGAAAATAACATGAAAGGCCACTGGAGCCGGGCAGTGATTGGGCTAACTGCCAATGTGAGGAAGATGTTTCTGGAGATGGATGCCGAATTGTTTGAAGAGTGTGAAAGGCAGTACACAGAGAAAGAAGCCAATACTAGAGAGTTGGAAGCGAAGAGGGTGTTAACTTGGAAGAGATTGGAAGCAGAGGCTGCTCAAGCCGTGAGGGAAGAAGATATGGTTAACTAAGGTATTCAGCTTGCAACCCTTCTTTTCACGTTGGTGGCTGTGCTGAAAGTTCTTCCTGAACTGGGGTTACATCACTGCTACATTCCCTAAGATTGAAAGGGAATTATAATTTTATTTTAATTCAATTTTTACTAACCATTGCCTAAAGAAAATGATCAAGGAATTAAGAGTAGAAAGTTTTATTGGAAAGTGTAACATTTACTGTTACTAATGTATTTACATTTAAGTTTCCAATAAAAACCTTCTATAATAATTCCTTAACGTCCTTTACCCCTAGAGTTAGAGTAATGGAGAGCAAAACCGATTTTAATTACACGGCATGGTGCACAAGATATGCAAATTAGCAAGCTTGCGAGTCCTGTTTCTTAGGGAGCAAGGGTCACACAGTGTTTCTTTGGTCTATCCCTCCTTGTGAATTGTAAATACGGAGATATATTTTTCAATTAAATTGTCATTTAATGTACCAAATTGGTTCAGTGTATGAAAAAATGGTGCAGTTGGCACTGCTTTTTTAGTGAACGAATGAGATTGTCTGGTTCCATACTTTGGCGGTTAGTTTACAATTTTACATGAATCCAACCCAAAACGCTATGTTATGTCTGGTTTTCTGCTTTGCATAACAGTTAACAGCTTGCCAAAAAAAAAAAAACTAGCTTATATTGCATCACGAAAAAACACCCACAAGAAATCATTTCTGTATTTGGAACAAAAAATAGTGTCTAAAGCAGATGGGTGTTTTTTCGTTCTTTGCTGGGTAAATGCAGGTGACTTAACAGCAGTCTTTTTAAAGAGTCAGATTAATCCAGTTTATTTTAGTGACTGAATAAATACTATGTAATTCGGTTTAATTCAACCGTGGTTAGGTGAATTAAACGGATTGATTGATTTTTAATTGAAATATTTTTTTTATAATAATCATTTAGATTTAAACTAATATTTTGATGTAATTGAAGAGGGCAATTAAAAATAAATAAAGAGGGTTTGTGACAATAAAATGGGTTTAAGTAAATCCTAAATGTACAGAGGAATTTTATTCACAACCGATCTCATATATTCTCTTTGACAATTCTAGAATTTAATCATCTTGTTTAGAAATTGTTTTTTTAAAGGAGTTTCTATGTAACTATGACTAAGCATTGTGTGATCATATATAAATGTGTGTTTTGTATTACTAGATATAAATGTCTGTTTTTTTAAGTTTTTAAGTAAAAAGTCTCCTCTTCATTATGTTATTTTGAAAGATTTTTGTTGTTGCAATTTTTACCATAATACAAACATTATAAGACCTATATTTTAATAAATTATTTTATCTATACTTTAATTTTTCAAAATTTAAAAACCAATTCTTGTTTTTACTATCCAAAATCATAAATTTCATATATTAAACATGTTTCGATGGAATGTTTTGTAAAACACACATCTGAATTTCACTATTACTTCTACATTATAATATGAAAACTTTGAATATTTTAATAAAATTCAGGGGTTAAATAAAATAAGGGATGAGGCTCCACCCTCCTCCCTTATAATATAAGCAATGATTTGTTTTTTCTTTCTTGTATTATTTGATGTTATAGATGTTCTTTATTTATGAGCACTATATATTAAAAAAGTCATTATTTTTTAGGTGGTCTGAATAGTTATTATCATTATTATTTTTAGATGGATAATGCATTAATAGAATGGTGCCAAAGGATGAGGCAAAGACACCGTCTTCTGAAGTTATATTACTTCACATGCAGATAGGAAGATTCTTTGAATTGGACGGTTTAACAATTTCTTTTTGATATGGAGACAAGTCACGTTAAACACTTTATTATTACATAGAAAAAGTAACATTAAAATTAAATATTAAAAAATGTCTTAGAAGTTGACATGGAAGTAGAAATGCCACTTCATCCACTCATATCCTATCGTCTTCTTCCCATTGTTTTCAAATCAATTCGTGAAAATGGCACCTTGATACTTTTATTAAGTCATCATTAATTTAGTTAGTTATCTTCTAATTACTCTCTAGTTGCCAAATCTTTATAGTTTGACACATTCATTTCTTTTAATAGATTAATCTGTTTTTCTACATAGTAATTCTTTGGTTTTGTTTTTTTTATCCTGATTGTTTTTTTTTAACCCTAGCTGGTTCATTTTCTTATCAAGGTATTTTTGGTGTAGGGTATTCGAATGTTTTTTGAAGGAGTTCTTCAAGAAAGTTGGTGTTTGCATGAACATTGTGATAACATTAAGTAATTTGTATGATTATTTCTTCAATCACACGACCAACAACTAACCTATATTTTTTTGCAGAATTTCCATAACTTATGAATGTTTCGCATAATAAGACGGTTTTGGGCACAAATAGGAGAAAGAAAGAAAGGAAAAGAAACTTCTGACTAAAAAATTAGAAAAAAACACACATTTGTATTTGGTCTACACTAGTATTATTTGATACAAATGAATAATAAGAGACTCCTTGAACCAGAACAATTTTATTTTTATCTTTTCATGTGAATATAGATGATTTATAATTATATTAATAAAAACAGATATTATTAACGGTGACAAGAAAAAAATATGTTCGTGTTTTTATTTGTTTCAGTTTTTGTAAATTGTTCTAACTGGAGTATATAAAAGAAAATCTTAGGCAAGAAAATCATGAAGTAGAAACCAATTTTTAGAGACCAAAATAATTAGTTGCAATAGTAACTAAATTAGAGAATATTTTAGGAATTAAATAAAAAATTGGTTTCTAAATTTGTTTTTATTATTGTTAAATAGTTTCTAAATTGGTATCTAATTAGCAACCAAAGTTTTAACTACCAATTATTTAGTTTCTAAATTTAGTCTCTAAAACCTTGGTTGCTAATTAGATACTAATTTAGAAACTACTTATAATAATATAAACTAATTTAGAAACCAAAATTTTTTTAGTTTATAAAATGGTCTCTAATTTAGTTACTATTGCAACTAATTATTTTGGTCTCTAAAAATTGATTTCTATTTAATGATTTTCTTGTAGTATATTCAGTAGTATATCTTGATTTTTTATTTATTTATAATGAAGTTTGCTTCTCTAACATTACAATTAAATCTATATAATCATACGTTTGTTCCTGATTTTTATCTCATTTTCTTGATTTTTTTTATTCTTTTAGTTTTTTTATATTTACTTGATTGTTTTGATAAAATATTATCTTGTAGTGTGTTGCTTTTGTTAATCATAACTCAATATGATACTACAACACCAAATTATATTTACTATACTAACATGTTATTTGACTAACTTTAAAATTATTTATTTTATAACAAGACCTAATGAGATGAATATGTTCAAGTATTAGGTACTCTTAATTAGTTGAAAATATTTGAGGAATTAAGTAGGAAAAATAATTATACTTTAAATATGAAATTGATGGTTTAGTCTCATTCCAAAGCTAAATGTACGAAAGGCTGAATGTGAAGTTACTATGAATGCATTTCAAAAGCCAAAATTATAATGTAACAAGTAAACAACTCGAAGTCGATGTGCCACTTATGACATTTTTTTATGTATGAGTAGAAATTCTAGCACAATGGAAACAAATAAAGCACGGCCAAAAGCCACACATTCAACTTCAAGACCCCACAATTAGAGAGATCAAATTGAATTGGAAAATGAATGCTTTGAAAATCTTTGGAGTTGTATTCAACTTTTTTGATGTGATAAATTTAAAAATAAATATATACAATAAAAAGTAAATTTGTAATTACATGTTAGAATAAAAAAAATTTCAAGTACACACATTTAATAATTATTGCACCTGATATTATGCCCGTTTCATTTAGATGAGACGAGCTAATTTTTTAAATCCACAATCCACCTGATTATTGATGGGACAAGACATGAGCCTCTTTTATTTGTGGTGTTTTTGGAGAAAGATATTATATTTTTAGAATCGAAATTTGTATGAAACTTTATTTATATTAATTTTTTTATATATTATTTGATTCATTGTTGATATTTATTTCATTAGACATTAAATTTTGTTATTAAATTTTATTTGATTAAAATATTAAAGTTTGATTAAATTTTATTGTTATTTTTTTTTACACTTTTATCGTCCAAAAGGTGATATCAATAATTACAATAAATAGGTCCAAAACAAAATAAAAATGTAAAAAAATCCTTTTCAAAAACAATATTGAAAAGTTACGAACCACCGATCCATCTTAGCTTGCATAACCTAGACAGATTATTCTAACCGCCTCACTTTTAAGAAGTCAACAACGAATTGGAAAGATTTGACCCGTTTTGTCATCATATTGGTAATGTACAACTTACCTAACTCGTATAAAAAAAAAACATTGTTGAAATTAATTGGTGAATAATACACGCATGAAATGAAAGAAATAAAGATGAGAGGCAAGAGTTATGTGGCAATTAAAAAAAAGAATTACTGGTAAAATTGAATTTATCTGCATGTTACGTTGAATATTTTTTGTCACAAATTTTATCACACAGTCGCAGTAATTAATTAATGTGGTTTAAAAAAATATATAAAGAGTTATAAATTATAAATATATCAACAGATTCATAAAAATTAGAAAATCTATCTCAAGAATAAAAAAAATACACTTACACATCAATAACGAAATTTAAACTCAAGTTATTACAAGATACAAAATCAGTTGTTATGAATTGAACAACTTTTAATGTCCTTTCTACTAAAGATAAATTCATATTGAATATTTGTATATAAATATTTTGGAGTGACATTAAAAGTTGTTCAATTCTTGCTAATGACATTTTCTTAATATTTTTGCAATACTTTTAAAACTACATATTTTTTTTCAATAAACCACCTTTAATAAGTTATTCTTTTCACTACATTTTTTGTTCGCAATTTCAAACTAAAATCTTGTGAAGTTATTGAAGTCCAATTAAAGATCATGTGCTATAAAATGAAATTAAAATAGTTACAGTTGAAGAAGGAGTATACATAGAAATGTAAAAGCAGATTATGAAATTTGAATATATTAAACTATACATTTGAAGCAATGAGCAATGATAGTGGAACTAGCTCTATATAGATTTCAATATAATGATAACTTTGAAGAGCTGTGTGTACATACCTAATTATGATTCCTAGTTTCTAAATTTAAAAACAAATTGTAGAAACTTCGATCATTCTTTTTTTTTTCTTTGTTGATCCCAATTGCGTGATCATAGAAAGGGATGGTTGGTGGTGGAAGTGTCCAAAATCAGAATAATTAGAAGAGACAAAAAGGTTGTGACAAATACAGTGGAGGAAGACGGTGGTGACGGTGGCGCTGCATGGCTGCTGCTTCCTCTGAATATCATTCCGAAGAAGTCTCCGTCGTCACTGGACCCCGCACTGTTGCCCTTGCTGGTTGCTCCGGTCACGGTCCCACCACCGTTGAAACCGGGATACAGATCCCCGTTATCCCTGTTCAATTATTCACTCATGAGAACTCTAAGAAAGCTACTTTTTTGGTTTGGTAGAGACATGGAAAATAAGGGCAATGGAAAGTGAAAAGGCATTAGCTTCAAATAGAAGGAACCACACAGACAAATATTTCATTGGCTTCAACTTGAAGAAAAGGTATAGAATGTGAGGTAATTTTGAGTATTATTGAAACTAATTTGTTGTGTTGTGGAGGCGATTTAATTGGCATTAATTAAAAGGTGTGTGATGAGAGTAGGAATTGGAAAAGGGTGCAGCTGTGTAAAGAAACATGGGTGACTAGATTCAACAAATTCAGGCGATGAAGTCAAATTCCAAATAAATTGGTTTAGGTAGTATTTTGAATTTCACAAGACACCTGATATGACTACTGCATAGCAAAAATTTTCTGTTTTTGACACCCAATCAAATTCATTGTACAACTCACAAAAATGATGAAAATGATGTGTCTTTCCTCATTTGCTGTGTCTCATGCCTGGAAAAGATGGCTCAAAAGCTTGTCTTTCCAATAATTTTTCATTTTTTATTGAGAGGGTGCATGAGGGCAGAATAGGGATAGTTGCTAACTGTGCCAAACAAGTGGCAGAAGGAATTGACAATTCAAAATTAGATGCAGGGTTACTCTGTAATCCCTCTGTTTTAAGTAGCAGCATGTATGATAAAAGGGTTGGGTTAATAAGGGGAGAGTCACTTTCCCAATTATGAATGAGAAGCTGCTTTGATGAGTGTGTTGTGACTGGTACATGTTGAATCAGAAAATGGGTCCAAAAGGGTTTCAAAACACGTTATCATACAATGAAAGGGTCCCATGTTTACTTGCTGGAAAGCACATAAAAAGGAATAAAATTTCAGCCAAAACATCTGACATGGACCTACTACGCTCCAACCCTAGTATTTCAACTCCTTCACCCATTTCTGCGCTTCCATCCATTTCACACTTCATTCAAGAGGGTGGAGGGGATTTAAACAAAAGTGTGGTGCTTTCAAAATCTCCAAAAAAAACAGAAAGAAAAGAATAATCTTTTTAATATAATGTGGTGTAAGGTGAAGTTTGGAAGAGAAAGGTGAATGAAGACAAATGAACTGTAACTGGGGCTGTTAAGTGTTGGGCCATGAGGCAGAGATTCTCCTTTTCCAATGACCTCACGATCACGTGCATGGCCAAAAAGACTCCACTTTCCTCTGATTTAGTTAATTATTAATCACCATTGCTAATCCCAATCTCGGGTTCCTCTATAACAGTCCAATTACTACTACACCTAACCCTGTAAAGTGAGTTTTAGCATAAACCAAGGTTTGGGAAACAAGACGTAAAAAACATTTTACAATGTTCCATAAAGCTTTTCATTCAACTCCAACCCAATCAGAATCAGAACAACTTGTACTGCACAGTTGGCACTCTGCTGTGCTGCACCGTGTGAGAGGCATGTGGGACAGACAGACAGAGTAAGGGGCATTCGCGTCATTTCCTTGTTTCCAAAAGACCACACTAACCTTTTCACACAGCACTGTTACTAACATTAACACACCAATAGACCACACTACCCTTTCTAAGGACAGTTAAGAAGACAGGTAATGTCCGTTGTAGGGCCAGATTATTCCATTAGAGAACTCAGTTGAAAAGGGAATAATAATACGCGCATAAGAATACTATATTATAATTATATAAAAAAATTAAAAGGTAAAGGTGATATAATAATAATTATTATTATTAATAAAATACCTGGGATCACCGAAGACACCGGAATACATGGTGAGCTGGTCAATTTGCACGGCGGATTTGGGTTGCACACTGGTGGCCTCCGCGTACTGTGCACTCATCCCTGCACCCGACGGTACAAAGAATGCTCCATTTACCATTACGTCCCCTTCCGTTCTCCAATTCCAACCACTCCACTCCCTGTCGTCTGTTTCCACGCGCTTCGTCACCTGCCATTGCAACAGAACCAAACCCTCACTTCATCAACAAAACCACCTCACGCGCCGCCCACGCGACTACAATATTCCTCCAGAAAGCATATATTCGTTCCAAACAGGAGTCAAACAAAAGAAGCACAGTGGGCAGGCACATGATATTATTATTACGATTATATGCAACAGTTCATTCCCATTCCCAAGAACAGAAAAAAAAAAGAGTTTTTTTGAGGAGGGATGAGATTATTGATATTAATAAATAATAAAGATTAAAAAGAGTGAAATAATGAAAAAAAAAGGTTGATTCAGTGTACCTCTTTGGCATCAGGGTTGGAGGGGGCGGTGTAACGGTTACCCTGGCTGTTGATGGTGGGGTTGGCGCTGCCGCCGATGGCGTACATCTCCCACTGGGTGAAATCGTTGTTGACGACGTGGATGTAGCCGAGTCTGCAACGTGGCATGCGCTGAACCAAACCCTCGCCGAAGTGGTTGAACGCAATGGTGACTTGCATGCCTCTGTCGGGGGAGTACTTGTCGTTGTGTCCCAAGAGCATGACCTCGTCGTGGTGGGCGAAGTGGTTGTTGGAAATGGTAATCGCGGTGGAGCCCATTATGGCGTCGATCAGGCCGTCCGTGCAGTAAGAGAGGGAGCAGTGGTCGATCCAGATCTTCCGGGAGCTGAAGATGGAGATGCCGTCGCCGTCCGATCTCCCTCTCCACCCAACGTGCGTTGGACTGGCCCGTATGTTGGTGTTCCCTGAGGGCGTGCAGTGGTGGACGTGGATGTTGTGGATGATGACGTCGGAGACGTACTGGAGCGTGATGCAGCCGTGGCCCGTGACGTGGACGTTGGCGCCCCTTCCGTCGACGGTTTTGAAGCTGTTGAAGATGAGCTCGTGTTTAAGGTTTATGGTCATGTCCGCGGCGAACACGATCCAGAGAGGCTCGTCTTGGATGACGGCGTGCCGGAGCGTGCCGGGAACGGGGTTGGCCGGGTCGCGGTCCGACGAGTCCGTCACCACGTAGATC
>Ga0123341_1004077_pt1 | contig 12729 bp, 10 predicted proteins | sample Turbeapinknodule_FD_89959 | JGI IMG/M metagenome (GOLD analysis project Ga0123341, IMG submission 89959) | Root nodule microbial communities of legume samples collected from Mexico - Turtle bean Mexico pink nodule | ecosystem: Host-associated > Plants > Roots > Nodule | place: Mexico: Nepantla... | reverse complement strand
ATACGTATATTTGAGAAGAAGACATACAACTAAACCAGGTGAGTGCATGATAGATAAGTCAGAAGATTATATACATACATATATATATATATATATGGGTGTGTGTGTGTGTGGTTTTAGATTTATTCCTGTGTCACATTTCCATTATATACTGTTTAGTTTTTTAAAGATTTGTACCAAAAAGACACATGCGAGCAGACTTTATATAATGTAAAACAGACATGTTAACATCTGCAGTTGTCTGATTGAGATTCAATGAATTTAAGAAATACTGAAAAGTGATGTGATGGTGGGAGGTTCAGTGAATAAATGGCTAGAGTATTATCCACTAGGGGTGTGTAGAGGGACATTGATAAACAGCTGGATTTGGATCCACCAACTGCAAGAACATGTACGGTTTTTCTTTCGTGGACAACCTTTTTATGCCAACTTCTGATCATCTAATAACCAACCACCTTTTCTTGCTACGAACCAGTATTCCACTCATTTACCATCAAATTTGGCATAAAAACTAAATGCACAGCAATGGCCTATTCCCCTGTCAATGAAAAACAAAATCAAGCTATTAATGGCTTTATGACATAATCATGCAACATTCAGATAAGTTACAAATGGAAAGGTTTTGTTACATAAATGCTTGTGTTAATTTTGAACACAAATGGATGTTTTATTTTACAATTTAGTTATTTGATAAAAAGAGGGTATTTGTTAGTAGTTTAAATTTCGTTTTCTAAGATAATTGTTGGTTGAATTGAATTATGTGAATGGAGCGTGTTTGAGTTAAATGATTGGAATGGTCAAAAGTAAAAGGTTGGTTACTGCAGATTGAGTGGTACAGATACAGTGGCTGCGGCCAATGTTGTGGTTTGAAGGAGAAAGTATGAATAAGAAGAGAGAGATGGCAGAGACGTGGAAGGAAGGTTCTTCAACATTTAATCTTGAATCTTCTTGTTTCTTCAATAGCTATTAAGATATTTTCGTATTTATGTTCATGTGTGAGTCAACCCCAAGTTCAACTTAGACCATTCAACGCCGTGGTCACCAAGTCCATTGTGGAGGTTCTTCTTCTCTCCATTCCCATAAATCTATTTTAACTCCCACCCTTCTCACTCTCATTCACCCTTCCAAACCCTTTCAAAGTTCTTTTCTTCTGTGCTTTCAGAACAGAGAACAGAGAAGAAAGCATCATGAATGAGCCAACTGACACTCTGGGTGAATCCCCCGCCGTCGAGTTAATCGGAAAGATAATGATAATCGTTATAGTCTTCTTCTTCTTCCTTGTTGTAATTGCTCTCGGCATTCATCTCTTCACCAGAAACTTCTGGTGGCGCAACCCTGCTCCCCAATCTCAGCGCCGCCGCCGCCGCTTTGTGTTTTCCTCCGGCCAAGAGGGTGGTCTCCGAAGCGGACTGGATCCCTCCGTGCTGAGCTCCATACCCGTGTTGGTGTTCCAAGGGCAAGACTTCAAGGACGGTTTGGAATGTGCGGTTTGCCTCTCGGAGGTCGTGGAAGGAGAAAAGGCGAGGCTTTTGCCCAAATGCAATCATGGGTTTCACGTTGGTTGCATTGACATGTGGTTCCAGTCCCATTCTACCTGCCCTCTTTGCAGGAACTCTGTTGCTGTTCAATCCGATGAAAGTAGCTCAGAATCAGAGTCTCCAACTTTTCCCACTAATGTTTTGGTTTGGGGGGATCAAACTCAGATAACTTCTACAGGTGGTGCTTCTTTGGAGGAAGGTGCTTCTCAGCCACCTTGCCCCTCCTCATCCTCTTCTTCTGCTACTTGTGATGATGATAGTAACAACAACAGCAGCAATAGACGTCACGGAACCTTGGTGATTGACATACCAAGTGATATCACTTCGACTTCTGCAAGCAGGTTTGGTGAAGATGACTTGAAATCGCCAATGACAGGAAGACTGAGGTCATTGAAGAGGCTTTTGAGCAGGGACAGAAGGTTAAATCCTTGGAGTCCTACTTCTGTAGATGTAGAACAAGCAGCTAATTCAGGAGGAGGAGGAGGAGGAGGACAGAGTTGAGTTAGGAATTATTTGGCAGTTCTATTCATTATTTTTTGTTTTTCTTTAATGTGCATATTGAGCATTGAGGTAGCAAGTTGTGGGTGGAATCTTTATCTGATGTCTGCAAGTACACTGATGGGGTGTCTATTTTTTCTGTTCTTAGGTCAGAACTCTGGTAGATATGGTAGCTGTTATCAATACTTGTGCATATAATGGCTGAGGAGAGTAATTGTTTCAAGTGGCTTTGTTGTACATAATATAGGTTTCAACTTCTAGCAATACAAAAGAATGACCTCTTTCTTTTATTCATGATTTTTGCTCCACTGCTTTTAGTCCATTGTGATGTGAAGTGAAAGGTGTTCTTACAAGGGCTTAGAAACAATTTGAAATATGGTAATTGAATTGGAAATGTTCAGTGATTCAGACCTCTTTGTTCTGCTGAATCTTGTTGATAATAAACAAAGGCCACACTGTAACTAGATTAGCAACAAGATATGAATGAAGGTGATGTTCTTGTGTCAATACCTTTTAAGACTGAGTGTGCATGGCTTTTGATTGTATGAACTGGTAGATTTTTTTTATTAAAGAAAAAAGGTGGTTAATCTTAAAGAAGAGAAAGGTAGATAAGACTTTGGTACATCAGTGATGATGTCATTGACTGTGTGAGCATCCTGTGCTAACTGAAGAATCTTGCAGAATATTGGTTCTAGTTTACTTTGAAAACATGGACTCAATGGGGGCAGGCAAATACTCTAATGCTTCTCTTATTCACTTCTCCCTTTGTTTCGTTTCATACGAAGACTCATATTATATTATAAATGGTTTGTTTATAAATCTTTATTGTCAATTTATATAATTATATGATATATAGATTCATGTACTTATATCTTACTTTTTGAAAATGATACGTTGTAAAGTGTTCATATCCGTATTGTATTAATGTCCGTATTATAGAGAATAACTCATTATTTTAAGATCATAGCTTTTATTTAGACTGGCAAAAGTTCTTTTTATGAGAATTTTTTTTTTAACTTATTTTACGTATAAGTTAATTTATAAAAAAAAGAACTTTTCTAGAAGAAGTTTATAAGTTAGCTGATCCCTATAATATGTTACATCTTTTGAAATTTTGTTCTGAAATTGAATTGGGCATGGAGAGAATGTAAAGGAGAAAATATGTAATAATGTACTATTATAATTACTATTCCAGTAGACCGAAAATGAGAATTGGGTTTGAATTTATGAGCTGCTATAAATTTTGAAAGTAGTTGATAAGTAGTCAAATCTAGTGGCTTGAAGGTTGAATGAACCTTTTCACCATCATGCTATCACATTACTTTTGCATTATTTCTTCTCCTTTTCAACTTTCTCCAATCCTCTTCTGCATTGACTGACTTTTCACTTTTGCTTCTGTTAGGTTTCTCTTTGCTTCCTCCACCAACTAATCAAACCACATTTGTTACATTAAATGATCAAATCAAATGCAACTAAAACACATTCCATACACAACGTGCTTGTTTAAATCATCAGTATTCAAAATCACATGCGTCAGCATGAACTCTATGATGAATATGCAAGGTTACGTAGCAACCCTTTTTCTTACAATAATAAACGTAAACTGTATTGAAAAGTGAAATAGGTGGTAGAAAACCAACAATCAATCTGTTAGTATCTGGGAAAAGTCCTTCTTCTGCAGATCAAACCCACGGACTTTGTAATAACATGCCTCAGATTGTTCATGTAGTAGAGATTTCTTCATCACAAACAAAATTTTCTTCATCTAGAAAAATGAAGAAATTGGTTCAAATTTTCTCCATATTTACTTGTTCACGTGTTCTTCTACTCTTAATAATCTTCAAAGACCTGATACTCGGATTCTCGGTATTATGAAAAGTCCTCTATAAAAATTTGGAGTATATCTCTCAAATACTTAACTTAATGTTAACTAAAAACGTAAATTTGATGATGTCGTCTCTCTAGGTTAATTAATTGTTCTTGCCGATTGACTTGCTCGCGGTTGACTCTGATAACAAGTTTTAATTCCGTCTGTTTTTTCACGAATCTATCTTTTACTCTTGCTGCTATGGAACGTATCTCCGTTGAAATAGAGGGGGGTCCATGATGATTGCACTCCAACGATCAAGTCAAGTCAGTACAAGGCTTATAAGAATTTAAGAAGTAGTCAGTTTCAGTCTCAGCACCGAATCCTTTATCTAGGGAGTGCATAAAATAATAACAGAATAACCACCAAGGTACCAACTCATGTGCCGAAATCAGGGGTCCAATATGTTTACATAGACACCCTCTCTGTAGTGCTACACTACCTTTCATCATACACGCAACTTAACATCTACGCGCCCTAACACACATGGACTTAAGTTTAAAAGAAAGCATTTACTTGAACTGGACCATATGCGCACTAAGCACACCCTTAGGTCCATAATTACCTCTCGCTAGCTGTCTAGGCCTTGGGTATGAAGGATTACCTTAATTATACAAAAACGAACTTATACATACAATTGGGACCCAATTACATGATCCCGCTATTCTGGCCCAAGAACCGAATTAACCTATCTGCGCCATGTACCAAAGTTCAACCACCGAGTATTTAATTCTGAACGCTCTGACCCAATACACATATTAAGATTTATATTATTACGGTATGTTTCCATATAAGGTCAAAGATATTTTATATAAACTTTTCTATGTATCTTTTAAAAATAAAATTGTGAAAAAATCTGAATTTGAAAAGAAAACAATAACTCAAATATAATAATTAAACCATAAGAAATATCAGTTACACATCTCTATTCACACATCTCGATTTACCATGTCGGCCTCGTCTCTATTAGCAAAAATTCAGACTAATTTCAAATATTTTTCTAGTGGTAATTAATTGTATCGGAATATCTATCATCTTTGTAAAAAAATGTTCAATCTGGTGGATTGGATCTCAGTTAATTTGTTCAGGCTGCGATTTAAAAAAAAAACAACCAAGGCATATTATTTAGATATTTGTATTTGCTACTATAACAAAAAAAAAGTATAAAATACATTAAAAAATTGAAATATCTGAATAAGTAGCCTTAAAATGATTTTAAAAGAGAAATTATTAAAGAAAATAAATGAATCTCAGATCAGGTTCCATACCAAGAACTAGCGATGAAAGATTTATTGTTTTATTAATCATCAGGCTTCATGAACTTGTGTCTTCACTATATAAATATTTGTCAAGTGATTGGGATAATACAAACCAATTTGATTCGATTAATTATGATTGAGATCCCAATAAACTAATAATATCTGAGTAATAACTTTCTAAAATGTGCAACAAGTTACCCACGTGAGCATCATTGAAATTAAAAACAATCTGAGAGCATAAGTAAAATATTATCTGAAGAATGGAAGAAGTAATGTTACAGTGTGACTGCTGTCCTCATGGCCAAGCTGGAAAGCTCTTTGAAACAGTCATTAAAGTTGAAACAGTGACTGAGCAAGACTGATCAAATAAACAAACACAACAACAAATACATTATTTCTTCTTTTTCATTGTTATTGTTGCCTTCCATTCACATAAGCTAAAAGCAGGAACCGTTTGGCTCTTGCTGATTTCTCAAGTCACTCTCTAAATATCAGTATCTATCAAAAATATCATAACCAAGAAAGTTCAAACTCAAAGTTATAGTACCATCACGTGGCTTATCACATGACCTCTCTGAAATTTCTGTCTCCATTTTCACCAAATTCAAAGTCCGGACAAGAAGGGATGCAGCAGCAGTCAAAAGTCGAGCACATGATCCCACATGAACCCAAAATGGCATCGGATCCCAATATCCTTAGCATTTCTGACAGTAATAAAAAATGATTCAAGACTGATATAATTCACATTTCACTTACTTGACTCACTATGCTTCCAGCATCGTCACCATAAGAACCAAGATTCTCCCTCCACTACCATGAAGAGTTGGTTCCCAGCACTCGCTGCTTTTGCTCTCACACTGTCACTGCTATTGTTAACCTGGTCTACCAGAGCCACAGCTGAGGTTTTCCCAACAATACAAGTGCACTCTTGGCCATCAAGCCAAACATCATCTTCTCTTCACGCTCATCGGAAGAATCTTTCTAAGCAGCTCGATTCCAGTTTCCGAAGGATACCTCCAAGCAAATCGAATCCGACACAAAACAAGTAACTCTTAGTATTAATAGTTTCTAGCCTTTCCATTATTCGGAGCTACCCCGTGACTGACAAGAGAAAGCATATTTCTTTCGCAGGTTCAATCCTCCAACATACGGTTGACAGAACAAACAATACAACATTATCACCCGTTTCCTTTCTGATCTTATTTCTTTAATTTTGTCACAACTGCGCCTTCCAAAACAATAATAACTGTTTGTGTATACTTGTATCTTACCTTCCAATTGCCAAGTCCCAATGTTTATATGTATTGCAATTTACATTGAATTTTACAGTTTTGCTAACCAAGCTTTTTGAGTTCTAATACACCTAAAATCTACAATAATCGTATTCTAGAAACGAGGAACGATGGGTTTGTACGGAAAACATAAATCCAGCAAATCTCAGTACATTAGGGGTGAGGGGGTGTCAAGCAAATCATAGGAGGAAAAAGAATCATATTTTGCAGTAAATACCTTTGTTAATGCAATTTTCCAGTAACATAGTCTGTGACATAGTAAAATGATACAAAATTACTAGCAAAGAGGAAATCATACAAAATCTTCAAGCGTTAAATCATGGGGGCCCTGCAGACCTGCTTAACACCATTCCCTTTAAAATAACTTCGTCTTTGGGGGGAAAAATTGTCTTTAACTCTATGCCTTCACTTTCTTCTGGGAAGCCTCGGAAAGGTCATCTCTTCGTCGTTTCTTCAATGTCTTCCCGGTTGCTGCAGTAGCAGCAGTATCAAACCCACTTTCAACCTTTTCCTTTTTAGACCTCTTCTTCCTATTAGACGACTCATCATCGTCTCCACTAATATAAGCATTTTTCTTACTTTTGTGCTTTTCTTTTTTTGGGTTCTTTTGGAAGCTCAAGAAAGATGCACCAGAACCTAGAGATTGGTCAATTTCTTTCCTCATTTCCTTTACAGCTTTTGGATTAGATTTATTATTCAAGGTGTCACTCAGAAAGGAATCATTTTTCGTCAACTTTGTATCATTGGAACCAAACATAGTGTAAAAATCATTATAAGTAGATTCTTTGGATACTTGTTTTGACCTCCAATGATCAGGATTCGCAGCAAATCTGTTGTAATAAGGCAGGTATAAATCGTGAAGATTAACTTCAATAAACTTGTGAACTCAAGAAGTTAAAAAATATGTTCTCAATTGAACGTAATAATCTGAAAACTCTATAATTAAGTAAATAGCCACCAGCATACCCGTCAATATCTAGTTTCCTTATTAGGTAAGAGCCCTGCTTTGTCTTGGAAAGATCACTTCGCACAGCCAACACCTCAGACACTATAGCCTCTCTTAGTGACAGATTACTGGCAGTGAAGCACTTATCAATGGTAAAAGCACCAGATGAGTTGAGTGCGACCTCCCCAAAATGCCCTTTCAGTCTACAAAATAAGTTATGAAAGAAAACAAAGGGAAATTATAATGACAATAACGTAGCAATTTTCAAATCCATTAAACACAGATTTATTAATAATTTCAACCTGAATTACGGAAAAAATATTAAAAGGTAAATTAGACTGGGGAAAAATACATACCCCCTCCAAAACTTAGGCTTTGGCAACTAGAGTCGTTAGGTTTCAATTTTGTAATTTAAAACCCATTCAATTTAAATGTATGTCAATAGATATTTCATTCCATTTAGTGTTAGTCAAAAGAAAGCATTATCTAAATGATCCTAAACCACAAAAGGTAAAACTCTAACTATGAATAAAATAAATAAGACTCCCACAAAATAATTGCTCTTATTTCGTTAACTTAAGCACAGATCCCATAATTATGTGGAAAAAAAAAATGGAGTTTAATATAGAAATAGAAAACATAATCTAAAAATCTTGTTTATGACATTAAGCCCTGCCGCAGAAATAAGCATTTCCTAGAGAAACTAAATGGTAGATGTATAGCTGAAAGACATACTTGATAACCAATCTGCGCTTCTGTTTCCCAGAAGCTCCTGAACAAAGAAAAGCCTCAATAACATGTGATCCTCTTGAATCTCCCACTGCTTCAAGTACATGAGTTGCCTCCATGGAAGTTATACTTGTGATATAAGGTTGTATATATTCCTACGAAAATAAAATGCCGGATAATAGAATTGAGCATATCAGTAAACTATTTAATGTAAACACGGTATAAAACTATCAGACTTAAATAAAATAACAATGATTAGCATTGAGCAATTTATGGCATAGTGCTTCCATCAACTCCCACAGTAATCCTCTGTTTGGTACAAAGGAAAGAAAGTGAGAAGAAAATTAAAATTTGAATCATTATTCATGTTTTCTCTCATCTAGTCCTCTCTGTTTTTTTTCTCATCCAATCATCAACAATACTATAAAAATTTCACCACACTATCAAATGTCATGTCAGACTGTGTATTACTATCTCAGACAAGATACACATGAAAAAAAACAAATTGACTCTAAACAAGGAGACCTTTAATATCTTAGAATCAAACAAGGCACAAAAACACTTGAAACTCATCATCATTTTCAATATTTATGAGAAGGGACGAAAATATTTCTTTAGGAACAACAAATGCCAGATCTGTTCCTAAGGAATTAATTTAACAGCAGTGTTATGACCCATAAAATATTATGCTGCGACATTAAAGGATTTCAACAAAATGCTGCTTCTAATATACCTATGGGCTAACAAAACCCAAAAGAAAGCAGCCAAGAGATCAATTTTCAAGAAAGTCACTTACACTTCTAAACCGGAATACTGTCTGTAAGATCAGAGAACCCATGACATTCATTCTAGCACCACTTTGCCAGCTCCAGTTGGACTTGTCTTCGTATGAGAAACAGCTGTCAAGAAACATGAGTCGTGGAACAATCCCTTTCGGAGAATCATCTGGTGGACATACTGCATCAGCAAGGACTTGACAGCACTGCCCCAAAGTTACAAAAAGGCCATTAAAGTTTTCACAAGGATGAAAAACAAAACAAGGAAGGTAAATTAACTTATGAAATGCAAGTAACCCCATTTACTTTTCAATTTTGAAGAAATCATTATAGACATGAAGTGAGGTTTCAGAAGCAATCAATTAATTGAGAATCTCGAATACACAAGAACATACAAATCTGCATATTATAGACAATGCAACCAAAATGCAAACCTTGCGTTCATTAACATGAAGCCTTTCACTGGCAGCAACAAGTGAAGCAATAACCCCTGACCTTCCCATTTTGAAAAGATCCTCCAAATTTGGCCCAAGTTCTTCCCATATCAACTCCATCTACCAAACAATAAAAAGTCATAAAACAAACACGGTAAAAAGTTTGCAAAGAGAAAATTATATCACAAACAGGCATTGTTAAAGAAAATGCATGAGACAGATGCCGTACATGCAACATTCTGCAACCAATCTTAAAGTAGATAAACTTAATTGGTCACCCTTAACAAAATGTAGAAAATATTCAGTATTGTAAAGCAGAAAGGCAAGTAGGCACAATACCAGATCTTGATTGCTTGAATAAGAAATTAATGCTTGGACAACAAAGTTCCCATGTTGATGAGATGATAACTCAAACAAGGAACTCCTGAATACTTTAGTGAATAATTCATTGAACAACGCCTCAGGGGACACTTCCAAAATGACCTGAAAAAGATTTACAAAATTTTATTACGCCAGAATCTCTGTAGAAAAAAAGAATTTCATAATGTCTCCATAAAAAATCATTGCTGCCTCCATAAAAAAAATGCACAGGCATAAAATGGTTATGTATATAATGAATGCCACATGAAAATATGTCCTATGAAGCTAACTATCACAAAAGAATTCACATGCATAACATGTCTAATGTTCATATCACTGTCAGCCAAGAGATAAATTATTTAGGGATTAACAAAAGTTGTTGAGATTATATTATACCTGTGGAAAGGTTACTATGATGGTAGGTATATAATGCTTGTTTGCTTCTATACTAAAATTCACATTTACTATAGAAAGTACGAAGGGAAATGAGACTTATTTTTAAATATCTTTAAAATAAGAACTAGCTAATTACATGTAGTTTCTATTGAACTTCTCTTAGTATTTTTCAAAAGCTCCTGCACTACTGTAGCTAATTATACAGTTTCCCTTCATCTATATGATACTCACCTCCATTAGATGGCTAAATTTAGATTCTTTTAACAAATTCTTGAGATCTGCTACTACTTTCGTGTTTATAAAACTTTCCTCTGCATTATACTTATCCTTGCAGCCAAGAAGGAAAGGAATCACATGTAGCAACTCTTCATCATCACCTGCCAAGACCCTCAGCACTGTCTGCCATTAATTAAAGAGATCCCATTAAGATGAGAGGAATAAAAGACATAAGCTAAAAGTAAAATTAACAGTAAGCACATAATGGCACCACAGAAAATGTTTTTACCCAAGAGGTAAACTAATAAAGTTAAGAATGAATTTATAATCTCTTTACAGTATGATAAAGTTCTAAAGCAAGCAGATCAGAAATTACTGAATTGAAAGGCTATATCTCACAAAAGCTCCATCATAATATCAGCCCACTATGGAATGGAATTACAAGACTCTAGAGGCTAAAACAATATAAAAAAAACTACACATGTCCCCCACCAACCAAAGCAAGAAAATAAAAATAATAGAAAATAATCGTATTCATTTAATAACAATAGACTGCCCACAATCTAATAGTAAATACTAAATGCCAAGCACTGAGGAATACAATTATTCATTTAATGCAGTATATATAGGAGGAGAAAGAGGGAGATGGAAATGATACCTGAAAAACCAAACTACTGAATTGGTCAACTTGTAGTGTCTTGATACGTTTTTTAGCATGCTTTAACATATCAGACACAAGTACTTTAAGTAAATTTGGAAATCCGGGCTCAAAATTTGTTTCATCATCTTTCTTTGAAAACTCCTTTGAATTCAACCGCTCTGCTAACAGGGTAGTCGATTTTGATAAATAGTATGCAGACTTGTCTAATGGTACTCCTCTACAAAGGCAGAGAAGAGTCCGAAGCACATGAGAACCATAGCAGTTACACATTACATCAACAGAATTTGCTGCAATCACCTGCCAAATGACATGTATACGTATAAGAAATCACATTTTAAGCAGAAGAACATCCTTCCCGGCCATGTCTTCCTCTTCTCTCCCCACAATTAACATTTGTTTTCTTTGACTATATCTAGACACAGCCTGACTATATTAGTTTTGCCAACATCAACTACCTTTGCTGGTTAAAACTCAAGCTTACATGCATAGTTTGAAAACATTAAAGCAAGAGATAAAGTTGGGGAACAGTAAGTGGCAAGCAATATAAACATTGATTTCGACATTTTAAACTAGTATGAAATACAGTCCACCTTGCATATGACGGTTAAAGCCTCCTCAACCAGAGGGCGAGCCTCATCATGTTGGAGATGAACGGCTAGAGACTTGATGGCGGTCTCAGCAACATGAGAACCAGATCTATCCATTGCAATATAGGGGAAGTCGTTAGCAGAAGAGTGAAGGAAATCACAAAGGTGGTCTACATCACAACCCTGGAGAATGGTCTCCAAAGTGTGGCTAACAATATAATCCGACGCTATTTCGAATTCTTTCCCCTTAGTTTCTTGGAGAGCATTAGCACATATAAGTGATCGTTCCTCCAATTCCACCCCCTCAGTTTCAAAAAGATTAGCAATTTCTGAGAAGTATTGGGTTGTTTCAGGGTCAAGCTGTTTCCTACAAAACGAAAAGGCATTGAATGAGTTAAGGGAGGGGAAATAAACAAGAAGAATAGATATTGGGTTACCTAACGCGGGAGAGTTGAGGAGGGGAAGTGAAGGTGTTGGAGTTGGAGTTTGAGTTTGAGTTTGTGTGTTTGGGATTGGAATCGAATTCATGAGCGGCTCCTCCTTTCTTATGCTTTCTCCTCTTACTTTTGGCTTGCTTGGGGGATTCAGAATCGTGGTCCCCCATTGAGCTTCTTGAAACCAATGCTTTTGAACCAATAGAGACCATCAGCACGCTGTCACTGTAACTGTGTGTTCAAAACGAATGAAACGACCATTATTGTTAACCAGAGACAGAGAGAGAGATAGAGAGCATTACCTTGAGGTTGTGGTTGTGGTTGTGGTTGGGCGAACGGTGCTGCTGCTATTTCCGCTGGTGCTTGTCTCGGTGGCGCGCGACGGAAGGTATGAAATCAAGAATGAAGAAGCATAGTTCGCACAATTTGAAACGCACCGTTATAAGCCATTACCTAAAACCTAGTACTACTATCTTCTCTTCAACGCAAAACCCTTTTTACATTTTTTAAGAGGTATATTTTTTTTTAGTTTTTTTAATATTTTTGCAATGCTAATATATTAATAAATTTTATTAAAATTTTAATTATTAAAACTAAGGTTTTGTGTTATATTTTGTGTAAAATTTTATCATTCCAACAATCAAAGTTTAGGAAAATATTTAAATATAAAATTATTAATTAAAAGATTTTATAGAATATTTGAAATTTAAAAGAATATAAATATTTAAAATATATT
>Ga0123341_1004076_pt1 | contig 12729 bp, 9 predicted proteins | sample Turbeapinknodule_FD_89959 | JGI IMG/M metagenome (GOLD analysis project Ga0123341, IMG submission 89959) | Root nodule microbial communities of legume samples collected from Mexico - Turtle bean Mexico pink nodule | ecosystem: Host-associated > Plants > Roots > Nodule | place: Mexico: Nepantla... | reverse complement strand
GTCCATTTGTTAATTAAAAAATTAATAATAATTAATATTTTCATCTTTAAAAATCCTAATCACTTGTAAACCCACACACACTTTAAATTAACTAGTTATTTAATTTAACAGGATATACTTCAACTGGAACTGCCGGAGAACGTACTTACAACAGATTCGTTGCAGTCCAGCAGGGCGTACGACAATTCAAATTTGTTGTTGAAAAGAATAAATAAATTAATAAGAAAAAAATTTGAAAATTCGTAAGTACGGAGATGTACGGATGTGATGCTGCACCACGAAAGGAGAACGGCCAAGTTTGTTTATTTTGGATTTCCTTTTTTCTGTTTGAATTCCAGATTGGAAACAAAGGAAGGAGTGAAAAAAAAAAGAAAAAAAAAGTGTAACTGTCTAAATTAATATATTATTTTGTCATTATATTTTTTCTATTATTATTTTATAATTTTAACTATTTTTATTATTTTATTTAATATTTATTATTATTATTATTATTATTGTTATTAATTACATTATGTTGTTGATTATGTTAGTTGGCTTTTTCTCACTATTTTGAGTTTGCGAAAAATGCCTATTCTCAAAATCCATCTTTGGTTTTTATTATAAATCGAGAAAAAAAAACATGCATATTTTGTACCTTTCTTTTTATGTAATAGTACAATTGCGAAAACAAACAAAATATTAGTGTCTCCTATAGTTATGGAATGTAGTTCTACATCACGAGGGTTTAATTTATCATGAAAATTATGGTTATCCATGTATCTTGCTTCTTAAGCATATGAAATAATATATTTATAGAGATGAAGTTCGTAATGTGTTATTGAGAATCAAAATAACTACGTGGATAAGGAGGTTTCCTAGTGTATTATCAAATGTTGGATAACGAGATTCTATGGTATACTATTTAAATATATGAGATATCAAGATCATATAGTATATTATTTTAGTGCTAGAGATGTTGAAATCTTATAGTGTACTATTTGAGTGTTTGAGATGTCGACAAAACATATGAGACACCGGTCCACGGAGAGCTGAACGCCATCTCAAGAGGATTTTTCGGAGGAGGAATCTCATCTTCCAAACATAAGCAATACACACGAGCGGTGATGTCCTTGGAGACGAGGAGACCTGATCATCCTCTGGAGCCCGCTCTCTACTTCACAAGTTTCGACTTGGAAGGTGTTTTTCCTCATGAGGATGATCCGGTGGTAATATTTGTCGTCACGATAGGGCAAAAGGTGCATAGGGTCTTGGTCAATCAGGGAAGATTGGCTTTTGTGATGTTCTGGGGAACGTTCACCAATATGCAGTTGTCTCCTGACCAGTTGAGGCCATACAATGGGTGTTTGGTCGGCTTCGCAGGAGATCGGGTAGAGGTCCAAGGGTACATTGAGTTGAGGACGACCTTTTCTGATGAAAATGCAGCCATGACAATTACCAGCAAGTACATTGTAGTTAACGCATCTTTTGCTTACAATTTGCTTTTGGGGCGACCCTCCTTGAATAGGTTAGGTGCAGTAGCTTCAATCGTCCATATGAAGATGAAGTTGCCTTCTACTGAGGGAGGAGTGATCACCATAAAGGTTGATCAGAAGACGGCACGAAAATGCTACGAGAGTAGTTTGAAGAATCGAGGGGGAACTTACACAATCGCTATTCAAGCAGGAGATGCAGAATGGATTGCAGAGGCGGATGTCCTCAATAAGAGACGACTTGAACTTGCTGGAGAGGTTCAGGAAAGGGACATAAAAGGGAAGAAGTTCAAGCTCGGCACCTCGTTGTGTAAAGAGTTGGAAGATAAAATAGCCGATGTGATATCAGAAAATATGAATGCTTTCGCACGGTCGTCTGCAGATATGCTCGGGATAGACCGAGATTTTTTATGCCATCAGGTTAACATGGATGAAAGGGTCAAACCCATGGTGCAAAGGCGAAGAAAGTTCAATGAAGATAAGCACCTCATCATTCGAGAGGAGCTCATAAGTTTTTGAATTCTGGCCACAAATAGACGAACCCCGACAAATGTGCTACAATCATAGGGATGAGAAGCCCAACCAATGGGAAGGAGGTCCAATAGTTAATTGGGCGAATGGATGCCTTGTCTCGTTTCCTTTCAGCCAGTGGCGATAAGGGGTATCCCTATTTTCAATGTCTCAAGAAGAACAACCGATTTGTGTGGACTAGCGAGTGTGAAGAAGCCTTCACCAAGTTAAAAGAGTACTTGGCCAGCCACCTCTGTTCTTGGTAAGCCAATCCCTGGTACTCCTATTCATCTTTATTTTGTGATTACAAATCGGGCAATCAGCTCGATCATTTTGCAAGACCAAGACAAAGTCTAGAGGCCAAAGTAAGGTATTGCAGGGGCCGGAAACCTAGTATCAGGCCATTGAGAAAGTCGCCTTAGTCGTGGTATTTACAGCTTGGCGACTTCGCCACTACATTTAGAGCTTCACCGTGATTGTGATGATTGATCTATCCATTCGTAAGGTCCTTCAAAAGCCTGATATAGCAGGTCAGATGGTTCGTTGGGCGATGGAGTTATCCGAGTTTGACATACAATATGAGTAGCGAGGGCTAACCAAGGGTCAGGTGTACGCTGACTTCGTGGTAAAACTTTTGTCTGAGGATCCCAACCCGATCCTAATGACTTCTAGTGGGTTCTTTCGATAGATGGATCCTCCAACTAACATAACAAGGGAGTGGAGCTGGGATCATTTTAGAGGGACCAAGCGGGCTGTTAATCGAGCAAGCTCTGAGATTCGCGTTCAAAGCAAGCAATAATCAAGTTGAGTATGAAGCCTTGATAGCAGAGATGTTGTTGGCCAAAGAATTGGGAGCTCGAAGCTTGCTAGTAAAAAGTTATTCATTACTTGTCACTGGGGAAGTCACAGATGAGTATCAGGCTAAGGACCCGTAGCTAGCTTCATACCTCAGGTACGTGCAGATCTTGAGAGCAGTTTTCTCTACATTTGATCTTTTTCATGTTCCCAGAGAGCACAACTCCCGGGCAGACCTGTTGTCTAAGCTAGCTAGCTAAGGGAAGGGAAGCCGATAGAGGTCAGTGATCCAGGAGACGTTAAAGTCACCCAAGACAGCTCAAGGAGGACCAACCGTTGTCGACCGTGTGTAAGTTCTAGAGGTCAGCTCAAGAAAAGGGAAAAGACATCGGTCAATGATTTAGGAAACCCTGAAGTTTATGAGAATAACCACCTGTGGGTTGTTAGGGGATGAGTTTCTTGAGGTTTTGCAGGTTGACACCACGAACACTTGGATGACACCTTACAAGCGTTACCTCGATGATGGGTTACTTCCTGCTGGCCCCCTAGAGGCCAAGATTGTTAAGAGGAATGCAAGGTGGTATACCTTGATAGATGGAAACCTTTTTCGTCATAGTTATACCCACTCAATCCTCACATGTGTAAGTGTAGATCAATGTGCTTGCATAATTGTCGAGCTCCATGAAGGCATTTGCAGTTGTCACATAGGAGGACAAGCTCATTCATTGAAGGTCATCAGAGCGGGTACTATTGGCCGACCATGAAAGAGGATTACGTGAAGTATGCACAATGTTGCGAACAATGTTAGAAGCACGCTGATTGGCATCACATGCCAGCCGAGGAGTTGCAGTCAATTTATAACCCGTGGCCTTTCCATACGCGGGGAATAGACATTTTAGGTCCTTTCCCTTTGGCGATACGTCAGATGAAATATCTCATTGTGGCCATCAAATACTTCATAAAGCGAATTGAAGTCGATCCAGTTGCACATATAACTGCTTACAAGGTACAACATTTTTTGTGGAAGAACGTTGTGTGCCGTTTTTGGATTTTGAGACGCCTAGTGTCCGACAATGGAACCCAATTTGTCAGCCAACATTTGGGTAAGTTGTGCTCGGAGCTTGGAATAAAGCAGGTATTCGCGTCGATAGAACACCCTCAAACAAATGGCTAGGTTGAGTCAGCTAACAGAGTTTTGCTGAGAGGTTTGAATAGGAGGTTGGAAAAGGCCAAGGGAACTTTGTCAGAAGAAGTTCCCAGGATTCAGTGGTCTTATAACACCACCCCATAGTCAACAACCAAAGAAACACCTTTCAGTTTGGTATATGGATCAGACGCCATGATACTAGTGGAGATACAAGAGAATTCTCTTAGGTTCCAAAGCTTTGCTGTTGAGGAATCTAACAAAGGGAGAAAGGTAAACCTGGATTTGTTGGACGAGGTGCATGAACATGCTCGTATTAACTCAGAGGCTTTAAAGAGAAGGGTGGAGCTAAAGCTAAAGACCAAGACAAAACCTCAAGAGTTCAAGGTTTCCGACTTGGTGATGCGAAAGGCCCACCCCTACCAGTTGGAAAATAATTTATCTCCAAAGTGGACTGACCCGTTTTGTGTGATCGAGGTGTTGAGGAATGGAGCATATAAGTTGGAAACCCTTGAGGGAGGAGCCATCCCATGAACGTGGAACGTGGAAAATCTCAAGTTTTATTTCAGTTAAGATATTTCGTTTAATGTCTTCCTTTGAACAATATGATGATGCTCTTTTTCCCTTGAAAGAGTTTTCTAACGAGGTCATCTAGTGATAAATTTGTTCTCAGAAGATGGTGCATTAATTTATTGATTTACTTGATGTAGCACACGGTCAGTCGATCTATGATGTGAGTTGATTTTAGGATTGCACATTTTTAATTGGTTGCTCTTGTTTATGATTTTAAGATTATCAATTCAAGGTGAGTACCCAAGAAGATTCCCAATGGACACGAACTTAAGCAAGTGGTTAAGTAAGTGTGAATGTTCACTTTAGAAGGGCAAAAAGAAAAGACAATTATAAGGTGACAAATAATGCAGCGGAATTAGAGATAGGGAACAACTAAAGAGAACCAACAATTTAAAGACAACGTGAAGGAACATTGAGGAAAGGGAATGGAAGGTGCAAAAAGGAATTGAAAAGGGGAAGAGATGAAGAGAACTTATTGGAAGAAGGGAAGTCACGCCAGTTGGAGTAGAGGGTCTCCAAGTTGAGTGATGCAAGAGCCGCCACTTGAGATATTACCCACCCAACATAAGACCCAGAGTCGCCATTTGGGATATTACCCATCCAAGATAAGACCCAACTAACTCGGAGTACTCAGACTCACAAATTCACTCAAGTAGAGTTTCTTTACTTCCAATTTCAAGTTGAAAATACATGAGGCAAGACACCTTATTTATAGGAAGGGGTGCCTTGGGCAAGATGTGTGAAGGGTAGAAAAGGCAAGGGAGAGGGGTTGCCTAGGGTGTTGACCATGATCAAAATCGCACCTTTATGCATAGCTTCTAGAAAGTAGGTTAAAAACCCTAATTCTAGGTGCCTTGTCTTGAAAAAGTGGGCTTGATACAAGTTTATTTCGCTAAGTACACTCCCTTTTATGCTATGTGAACCTACTATAGCCTATTTTTCTATTTGGACCCTGTAAAATGAGCCCAAATTATTTACAAATATGTTTTTATCTTAAGAACACCAGAAGAAAGAATAGTTGATGTTTTGGTCTATGCCCAATTCTTCTTCTGTTGAGGTCCGTCTGATATTTGGTGGGGCCTTGACTTGATTGTTGAGATGACTGGTTACAGTGTGAATTGTCTCTTGAGTCCTTGGTCATCTTCTTGGCTACTTGGATTGTATCAACCTAGCTCTGCGTAAGTACGTTTACTCAAGCATAGGTGCCCTGTGAGATTAATTTGTTTTATTGGTTTACTTGAGTTAGCACACGGTAAGTCGACCTAGCTCGGCGTGAGTATGTCTACCCGAGCATAGGCGCCCTATGGGATTAGATTGTCTAAGTGGTTTAATTGGTTTAAGTGTCAGGTAAGACGACCTAGCTCGGTGTAAGTGCGACTACCCGAGTATAGGCACTTTACAAATTGGTTTGTTATAAATATAGTCATCTGCACATGGTAAGACGTCCTATCCTGGAGTGAACAGAGTCACCCGAGTATAAGAGCCCTGTGAGATGAATTTATTTTTGTTGATGTGATGCATGGTAAGACGACCTAGCCTAGCGTCAGTACGACTACCTGAGCATAAGCGCCCTGCGAGATAAATTGAGTGAACGAATTATTTGGTTTGACACATGGTAAGACGATCTAGCTCGGTGTAAATACAACTACCCGAGCGTAGGCGCCCTGTGAAATGGGATTATTTGTTAAGTTACTTAATTTGGCACACTCTGAAGTGACTTTACGTAGAATGAATAAGGTCATGCGAGTATGGATGCCTTGTATAGTGGTATATGCTTGATATGCATGGAGATAATGGTCGAGCCTGAAATAGAGGCAGCTACTTGAGTAGGCACTCTATGAGGAAAGGAATCGTGAAATCAATGCAATAATCATATTAAGATTCGTCGAATATGGAGGTTGTTTGTGAAGTCAAGTTGAAGAAAAACTTTGCCCTACCTGTGAAAGCATCGCTTACTTAAAAGTAGTTTTTTTAAGGTAAGTGGGCTGTTATTTTTATGCTTAAGCTAACAGAAGCGTGTCATATGATTTATGTTAGGATAAAGAGAGTGAATTAAGCAGCGAGGCATGCACTTATAAAATTGTTATACATAAAAAAAAAGCAAACTGTTGATAAATATGAAGTGTTCAAACTGTTAAAGTGTTAAGAGAATTTAACATATTACAGACCATAAAAAGTTTAAGTTAATCATCCCTTAGTTGGCCATCAACCACAGTTTTACCCCGGCCAAGTTCCGAGAAGTCCAGGGTGAGATAGACTGTTGATGCTTGCTCAAGAGATTCCTCGAATCCCACGAGATAGGATTCAACAACATATTACTTAAATGATTATGTGATCTTGGTAAGGTCCTCATCTTTGCGGGCTAGATCCCCCTTCAGCCTGTCGACTTCGGTCAAAAGGTTGCTCTTTTCTTCGGTCAGGCTCGCCGCCTCTTGAGCTCGGTCTACCGCCTCCTTTAGTTTTCTACCGCCTCTTGTGCTTGGTCTTCCCCTTAGAGTTCTCGCCTTTTCATTCTTGTATGACGATGATGTCTTTGGGCGGAGCTTGGCCATCTGAGGGAACGACGTTTGGATGCAGAGCTCGACCATCTGAGTGAGAGTGCTCAGTGGAGGGAGTGGATGCTTTCCTTTTCCTCTTAAAAATAAGCGTTGAGGTGGTTTCCTTGTCTTGCTCGGTCGGGGCTTGGGTAATTGTGACTGAAGCCTCCTTCTTCTGAGTTAAGGAATCCTTGGGCACGGTAGCAGCTGCCCACATCTTTTTAGCCATGTCGGCTAGCTCCGCCTTGCTGATATGGGACAACATCGTTCCAGCAAAGAAAATAAATAAATTGTTAACAAGTGGTAACAAAGTTATTTTCACCAAGAGTGGGGAATGGGGTGTACTAGTATAAGCTTTCAGAGCACCGAGAATGTACCCTTTGGATATTAGGTAGGAGGTGTCGAATACGACCTTCAAGCTCAACAGGAATTGGTAGATCCCTTGATCTTTTGGTGATAGATCTTCAAGGCGCCAAGCACTCTGAAATTTGGGTTCGCGGGTCCAGTATAGGGGAAATCCATCCAGAAGGGTTGGATTTCTTGTTGAGGCTCGGACTTTAACAAATTTTCGTTTAAAATTCTTATATGAAGACTGGAAGAGGGTAAACAGGGCTCTTCTAGGAGCACCATTCAAGGAAACTCGTAGTTTACTACTCATGTGTTTAACTTCAAAGAAATATAAAAAGATTTCAACAGACGATGAGATACCGAACTGTGCACACAAAATAATAAAGGCACGAATGAATGCCTAGCTATTAGGGTGTAGTTGGGCAGGGGCGACGTTGAGATCAATGAATTGCTCTTTTTCAAAGATGGATAAAGGAAGATGCAGGAGAACCTTTTTGAAATACGTTGCATAGAAGAAACAAAATGGACCACTAGAGTCTGATGAGTCGTCACAACAGATGAGCTCACCCTCCCTACATTCTACGGTTTTTACATGACTCTCGTGTGTTTTTCTCATGGTACAATTGTTTTCTCTTAAATCTCTAAGGCGTAAATGGATAGTGTAATAAGAGACCTCTTTAGAAGATCTTTTTTTGGCCCATGGATACATGAAACTGTAATCCATTGCAGAAGTAGCTAGAACACAAGCACAAACACAAAAACCATACAAGCACAGTTCATACAAAGAAAGTGAACCGAAAGAAAATCCCAGTTCAAGCAATGCAATCGGTAAGATGAATGAATATTCGGCAATAGAGATTAATAGAGGGAAAGTACCTGGTGTAATGATAGAATGATCGCTAATTTGGAAGAAGAAGTGTGAAGGAAATTTTTGGGTGTAGGAGAGGTTTAAGAGCGCAAGAGTTCTAAGGCACAAAGGTTACGTGAAGAGTAAGAAGAGAAATGGGTTTTTTAGTGTTTAAAGAGGGAAATGAAGTGGCAGTGCTTCTTGGTCGTTGATGTCGTGCCACGTGTACGCTCCAGATTCAATGTGGTAAGACGTCTCAACAAAAATGCTTCGGCAACCGCGCCTCCACCTACCCAATAGGGAAAACGTCGTGTCAACCGTCAAACTCTAGTTAGCCTCTTCGCCTATCCAAGCTCGGCTCGAGCGTGGGGTGCTTGTGTATTGGTGAGGAGTGCTCATGACCTCGGCCCAAGAGTTTAGGTATGGTTGGCACAGTGTCGCGGGTTGTGCTTAGCTCGGCCTGTGCTTGGTATGGGCCCAAGGATGTGTTGCGGTGTCAACCAAGGTTTTCTGGTAGGTTTGCGCAAAAAGATAATTAAGATAAAAAGAATGTTCAGTTTGTTTTGACGCATATGATAATTAAATACTAATAAAAGCTGTTGAGAATGAAATAGTTAGCACCCGAGAATAAAGGTGCGTATGAGCAGAATGTTTTACTGTTGTTAAGCACCTGACAATAAAGGTGCACGTAAACAGTATGTTTTTCTGTTAAGATTGTATGTTTTTTGTTGAGATTATATTCTCCCTGTTAAAATCTTGTTCTGATTGGAGAAAACTGTAGAAAGGAGATCTATAAAAGGGGCTTGAGACCCCGAGGAAAGGTACGCTGTTTCTAAATACTTAGACTAAAACTGATTTGATACATTGTATGCTCTCATTGACTTGATCGTCGGAATGTGATCAACAGGTAGAGTCCTCTCTGTCCCAGCGGAACTGCGTTCCAGCAACAATAAGAGGAGACAAATCAAAATTGGAGTTCTCCATCCAGTCCAACCAAAGTCAACCGGCGAAAACATTTATAATGATAAATAACTTTACTAAGCTATTCAACAAAATTAATTGGAATAATTTAAAATAATGAAATACAAGTTAACTGGTTAGGTTACATGCATTTTCTATTTTTGCTGATAATTTAGATTACAAATGACATAAATATCACTCTCAACTTCTAATACTTTAAAATTAAATTGAAAAAAGACAAATTATGAAAATATTAATTTCTCTTTTCTTCACCAAACCATACACTTATGATTCGATGGTTTGATATTGAAAATACAGCCAAACCAAATCAAATTGATAATATATTGTGTTCTTTAATGAGTATTGTTTTCAAGTTATGTTTATTTTCTAAATGCAAATAAAATTTATTTATTGTAGTTAAACAATTGATTGAATTTGATTATGTTTTTAATTTGTATGGCACGTAAATCTTTATATTTATCAATTGCAATTATCTTGATTGTAACTTAGTTGGAGATCTAGTGTTATCTTATTGTAGCTGACATTTAAGTCTCTAAATTTTTAATTAATATAGTATATAATTAATTAATTTTCAAGATGATTATTTTAATATGAATTTATTATTATAATAATGTAATATTCGATAAAAGAAATACGTAATTTTTTTCTTTTAAATTCATTAATTGGTAATGTTTTCAAATAATGATGTATTTTATTAGGATTGCATAATTAATTTCAATTAAATCACACATATTTTTAAAAAAATATTTGAAAGTTTATACTTGTAGAGCAAAAATATAATTCACAAATGCCTCATCCTCAAACATAATACGAAAATGAAAAAAAATCAATTTTAGAGAAAAAGAATGTAGAACACAATTACGTGATTAAACTAATAGATGATGTGAAACCACTACTCTATCTAACACATTTGGACCATATAAAAAACTTAAACTTAGATATGTCAACCAAATATTCACATTATTTTTAGAACTTTTAATTTTATCATCATTAATAAATGAACCAATTTTAATAATTTATGGATAGCATTGTTCAAGAGAGAAAATGTAATTTAATAAATACAATTAACTAAAATTGATGTTTCATTAATTCAATTTTTACATATAATAAAATCAATACCCTTATATAAAATATTATATTAATATATCTTAAAAATAACATTGATGGGAAGATGTTTTGCTTAAGTAAGCTCAAACTAAAGAGAGAAGATGTGAAAAAAAGATGTTCGCGTAAAGTAACATGTTTATTGTTTGAAGATATTTATTTTACATAACTTCTAATTGTTTTTTTATCACCCAAAATTTAATTGTAATATTTCGAAATTATCTCTTCACGAGTAATAGTAATATACTAAGATTAAGTGTAACGAGAATCATGTAAGCACTTAATTTTCAATTAATGTGACAAACAAATTACGCTAATACTGCTTCATAGCTATTCAAATTACATCTATACCCCCTTTTTCATTCTTTCTTATTGGGAATGTTTGTGTAATGTAAAAAAGAAATACATGTGTAATATTTTTAAACTTAAGGAAATATTTGGGTAATCTAAAGAGAATATAATGTGGTGTTTTTAAAATAAAGTGGACATTTTTATTTTATTTTAAAAATAACAAAAAAAAATGTTTTATAACACGAAATTTAAAACTTTACAACAGATAGAAATAAATTTTGATTATGTTCAGGTAAATAAATTAACTATTAAAAGATAGAAAATTATAATTTTACTCATGAAGATTTGTAAAATATTGATTTATTAATTTTCCGAAGTTATATGTTATTCTAATCTACTTCTGACCGATATTTTCTGTTGCAAAAGAATATTCATAAATAATCTTAACAATTAGAAGACTATCTTAACAACCAAAGACAAAAAGACAGTAGAATCCGCTAGAATTAATAGGAGTAATGGGTAATGTAAAAATTTAAAGAAAAATATTTTTTTATACTCCATAAATATTAATATATTTTAATTATTTTTAATTTTAAAAAATATTTTAATATTTTACATTTTCTTTAATTAGATTTTTTTTAAGGTGAAAGTGAAGTAGGATGTGAAAATATTATAGTCTAGTTTTACAATTCCCAGAAAGAAAACAAGTGAAGAGAATTAGAACCATGTGAGTGGGATTTACAGAGATGTGTCACCAAATCAACACTTTGATATATATATTTATATTCAAGTTATATAGTTACACATCAAACCTTCTCTTTTCACATAGCCACAGTAGGCAACTTGTTTCAAAGATACATTAAAAGGAAAATGAAACAAAGAAAAGAGGCAGGCTTTAAGTTGTATTTCTTCAACCTTCATCCAAAAGCCACAAGGCACAGTATATATATGTACAGAGAGAAGGATCAGTCAGTCTGTTCAGTAATGCTAAACCATTGGTGTCCTGTTTAAGAAAAATTTAAAAAACAAAAATAAAATCATAAGTTAACAATCCTTTAGACTGTAATTTCTGTAATCAACCAAATACTTGGTAAACCAAAACTTACTCAGAACTTGTTCAGCAGAGAACCTTCTAGAGACATCTCTGCACAACATTCTACGAAGGAGATCCTTGGCGGCAGGTGAAACAGAAGAAAAAACCCGGGTTGGGAATCTCAAACTGGAGTGCAGCACAGCTTCAAAAATCTCCACAGGGGAATCGCCTCGAAAGGGCAAAAACCCGGCCAACATTTGATACAAAACCACGCCGCCACTCCACACGTCCACTTTCTCGTTATAATCCCTTCCGGCGAGGATCTCGGGAGCCACATAAGGAGGCGTCCCCACCACCCCGCTCATCGGCTCGCCCTCTTTAAAAGTATCAGCCGAGCCGAAATCGGCTAGCTTCAGCCGATTCTCCTCATCGAAAAGAATGTTGTCGGGCTTTATGTCTCGGTGGGACACGCCGAGAAGGTGGCAGTGGGCCACGGCTTTCATGAGCTGCCACATCACCGAAGCAGCTTCGCGTTCCGGCATGACCTGGTGATGAAACTTGGGTTCGTAACAGAGGTCGAGAACCATGTGGAGGTGCGTTTCGTCTTCATAGAGGGTGTGAAGATTGACGATGTGAGGGTGAGGGGAGAGAAGCTGAACGATCTTGGCCTCAGTAAAGAGGCATTGAGTGTCCAGGGAGTCTCCGGCGGCACTTATGGCTACCTTGTCAATGGATTTAACGGCGTAGAACTCGCCAGAGTCCGCCGACGAGCACCGATACACGGTACCGAATCTTCCCCGGCCGATCTCTTCCGAAACGACGTAGTCTCGCTGGAGGTATTCACTCATCACTGTTAGCTGTTTTACTTGGTTTGATAGAAGTTAACAAAAATTGACGAAGAGGGGGTTTTATAAAGTTCATCGCTGGAGTGAGCATATAGAACTAGAATATTCTACTTTATGATAATGGAATAACTATCAAAATAAAATCGAATATCTGAGTTAGTTAGCCTACGGTTTTTTTTTTTCAATTACAGAACTATCCCTTTGACTGCCTTTTCTTCTCTTCTCAATTTTCAATCCTGCCAAATCTTAACG
>Ga0123341_1004074_pt1 | contig 12731 bp, 8 predicted proteins | sample Turbeapinknodule_FD_89959 | JGI IMG/M metagenome (GOLD analysis project Ga0123341, IMG submission 89959) | Root nodule microbial communities of legume samples collected from Mexico - Turtle bean Mexico pink nodule | ecosystem: Host-associated > Plants > Roots > Nodule | place: Mexico: Nepantla... | reverse complement strand
ATTATATATTTAAACTATCAAAAGCATATTTTTTTAGCTTTATATTTAATTCTTTCCTTCCTACTTATTTTTTTTTTATTTCATTCGTAATCAAACAATCAATAAAACAAATTGGAACAGTTTGAGCACAATCTCACGTAAGTTTGTACTATTTACTAAAATATTACTTGATAGTTTATCAAAAGTAAAACATAATCTTTGAAGAGATACGCATTAATTTTTTTCCCAAAAAAGTGAATTAACTAGAGAGTCATTTGTTTTAATTATAACTTCATCCATTCATGTTAAAATTAGCATTTGAACCTGGTGTTTAGATTAATTGAATTAAAATAACTATATAAATTAAACTAAATAATAGCTCAAAAAAACTAAAATAAACTATATTTTAGTTTAGTTGATTACATTTTAATTTTTTTTAACTGAACTATTTTTTTTAGTTTAGTTATACATATAATTTATAATTGATTTTTTTTCAAAATTGAACTAATTTAATTATTTCAACATCATTCTTATTTCGCAATGGAAAGATGATACAAAAATAATTTATTATTCTTTTTCTTTTAATTTAAATTCATACATAAATTCATTCATTAATAATATAGTTATCAATTTTTTGTGGACAAATTGTATCCAACAAACTAATAGAAAAATAAAAGTTTTAATGTGAAAGAAAATGAATCATCAATAAACAGTAAAGGGTTAAGTCAATTTTTTGACGAGATTAAAGGGTTGAGTTTTGTTTCGGATTTTGACGACACGTGGTTTTGGAAAGGTGGTGTGTCTCCTGAATTCTTAGTTAAATCTGTTTATGATGTATGAAGGGGACAAAGCAATGGGGTATTGTCAAGTTTGTACAACTTTTTTTTGGAGTATTAAGGCTTTGCATGCGGTCCAGGTTCTGGCGTGGAGGGTGTTGGAAGCTACTAAAGTCAACTTGGCACGACGCTGGGTGGTGGTTGACAGTATCGTTTGTTGCTTTTGCGGGTTGAAAGAAGAATATCTACTAGTCATTTACTCTTTGACTGTAGAATTGTTTGCCTTGTTTGGGTTCAATGTTCCTCGTGGTTAGGAGTGTCGTCAGATGTTCCCGTTGATCCTATTGGTCATTTCACGCAGTTTTGTAATGCACTTAAGCCTTTCAACTCGATCCTGGGAAGTGTGTGGATCTCGATGGTTAGAAAGATTTGGTGTCATAGGAACATGGTCGTTTTTAAAGGTAGTGTGGTGGATCATTCACAAATCTTTGGCTCAATTGAAGGCTTAGTCCTGGATAACTTCTAAAATCCCCTCTGTTTGTTTCTCCTTCTCTGACTAGTGTCATGACCCTTTATCTTGTTTGAATTTTGATATAAATGGTTTGTTTCAGTTTAGGTTGGCAGGTATCTTTATTTTGATGGATGTTGTTTTTTAGGGTTGATGGGTTGGTTGTTGGTTTAGGTGGCTAAGGTTTGTTGTTTTGATGTTCCTTGATATGTTTGAAGTGTGTTTTTACTGGGTATTTTGTGTTAGATTAATTTTGGCTCTTTCCTGATGCTGGAATGGGGTCTGAGAAGATGTGTTCTAATGTATAAGTATGTAAAGGTTAAATCACCCCTAAAATAGTTCTTGTTATTCAATCTTTATTGCTGATAAAAAAAATAAACAATAATCTTTTTCTCATAAAAACATAGAAGGCATAATATTTCTTTCATAGCAATATAATTATTAATCTATTGGAATATACTCTTAACGTTGAAATGAATTTTAACCAAGAAATTTAACAATTTAGATTTAATTTTACTGATAAATAAAACATAATTGAAAACACACTTAAAAGTGCGCATAATCTTTTTCAAGTTTGAAGTAGTGGAATGACAGTTTTTCAATAACTTAGTTTTAAAAAATGGAACTAAAATTTGAACTTAGTTTAACTTACAATAGAAATAATTTTGTTCAATCTGATTAACTATTTTTTTTAATTTAGTGTTTTTTAACACCCCTAATATCAACAGGACATGTTAAACGAGTTGGCTTTTTGGCCAAATGAGTATAAAAAAATCAAGTTTGACTTGAATTCCGAGAGAGGAATCTAAAAGTGGTAGATTAATAAAATGAAGCAATGAAAAAAAAAAAAGATAGCTGTTTAAATTTGAACTTTGATGATGATTTACCTCCATTTGGTCCCACTTTTAATTAGTATAATAAACAATGATGAAGATGATGAAGGGTGTTAAAAGATCATCTTCTATGTTGACAGAAGATTATGTGTGTTTGTTAGGGAGATGGGTGAGTTCTTGATAAGAAATGGATAGAAAGTGAGATTATTATGATTTGAGAAGACTCTGCATCGCAAATTTATAGGTTGCAGAAACATGTTTGCATCTATTTCACCATGACATGTACTTTCCTTTCTCTTTCTTTCACCATTGCCAACAAAATGTGAACTAACAAATACCCACAACAAGGTTCAGGCAATGTATAACCTATAAACGGTAAGGAGCATGCTGTTATATATTATAATTATTATAATTATATCTTGCTAATCATTCTTAGAATTTAAAAATAAAAAAAGATAATAAGTTATTTTCTTATTAACCATGTTTAACATATTAAATTTAAAATATTTAAAGTTGGTATCATTGGAGAAGGTGGTATTATTATAATCACCGTCTTCTCCCAAAAAGACAGCAAAGAAAAAAGAAGGGGAAATTGTGGAGTCCCTCCCTCTGTATAAAAGAGACATATAGAAGAGAAGAAGAAGAAGAAGAAAATTAAGAGATAGAGAGAGAGAGGATGGGTGCAGAAGCAGATGGCGGCGAGAAGCAACTGAAATTTCTGATCTACGGCCGAACCGGTTGGATTGGTGGTTTCCTGGGTAAGCTGTGCGAAGAGCGAGGGATCCAATATGAGTACGGAAGCGGGAGATTGGAGAACAGGTTGTCCTTGGAGGCGGACATAACTGCGGTGAAGCCCAGCCACGTGTTCAACGCCGCCGGAGTGACCGGTAGGCCGAACGTGGACTGGTGCGAATCTCACAAGGCCGAAACCATCCGCACCAACGTGGTGGGCACTCTCACCCTGGCCGACGTCTGCCGTCAAAACAACCTCATTCTCATAAACTACGCCACCGGCTGCATCTTCGAGTACGACTCCTCCCACACCCTGGGATCCGGCCACGGCTTCAAGGAAGACGACACTCCCAACTTCACCGGATCCTTCTACTCCAAGACCAAGGCCATGGTAACTACTCATTCTCCAACTCAAGTGCGCATAACAGTTGAATTAAGAATTGAATTACTCTGGTGGTTCATAAATATTTTTTATTGCTGATGTGATGCGACAGGTGGAGGATCTGCTTGAGAACTACGACAACGTGTGCACGTTGCGTGTGAGGATGCCCATTTCCTCGGATTTGTCGAACCCTCGCAACTTCATCACCAAGATCACACGATACGACAAGGTTGTCGACATTCCGAACTCCATGAGCATACTCGACGAGCTCCTCCCGATCTCGCTGGAGATGGCGAAGAGGAATCTGACTGGGATCTGGAATTTCACGAACCCCGGCGTGGTAAGCCACAACGAGATTCTGGAAATGTACAGGGATTACGTGGATCCCAGCTTCAGGTGGAAGAACTTCACCCTGGAGGAGCAGGCTAAGGTGATTGTTGCTCCCAGAAGCAACAACGAGCTTGATGCCTCTAAGTTGAAGAAGGAGTTTCCTCACCTTCTTTCCATCAAGGACTCTCTTCTTAAGTACGTCTTTCACCCCAATTACCATAACCCTGCACTCCTTCAACCTTAGTTTTCTCATTTTTTTCAGATTCTGTGCTGTTCTTGCTGCATGCAATTCTCAATCTTCTATTTCTTACACACCTCCTCCACCCTCTTTATCTCTTTCTTTCTATTTCCAATATTTCTATATTTTTTATCCTGTTATTTCACTCTCATTCACTATTTAAACTTTCAATGTATTTGGATTCATTTACTAAGGACTTTCTTTTTAAATTATTATTAAAAGAATTCACTTTCAGTTTACAATTTCTTACAAAAATTTCATGTTCTACATTTTTAAAAGATTCTTTCTTATTTTAATTTTATTATTTATTATTATCACTAAAGACACGTTAGCAGTATCCAATCGTATCAGATTTGTCATGTTTTTTTAATGAAAGCACGACTATTAAAATAAAAATAATAAACCATTTTTTAAAAAAAAAGTAATTATTAAAATATTACGAGCAAGGATAAAATTGTAAAAAAAAATGTACACCTAAAAAAAATACGAAAATTAAATGGATTTAATGTAAACAGGATTGGATGAGAGTATGGTGGATCGATGTCAAAAGAAGTTCGAACAAAGTTTTATCTTCTGACTTAATTATTACAAACAAAGCTATCAATATCACAAAAGCTTGTAAACCATGTGTATAGAATTAATAGTGCTTTTGAAAGAAGTTTTATTTTAAGAAAATTTGGAACGGTTCTATTCAACAACAAAAAATAAGATTTGGAAGGGTTGATTCAACGCTTTACACAAGAAGAAGAAAAATCCCCAAATGTGAGGATCTAAGCGGGAAAGAATAGCTTATTCTTGATTGTTAATGACATAATTTCAAGATTATTATGAAGATTTTTGTTGATAAAAAGCTCTAGGAAAAAATTTCTAGAGGATTGCGAGATTTTAAATGAAGTTGCATTACACAACATTCGGTCTTATCCTAAGATAGCTTAAGGATGATAAACATTTGCTTTTTAAGAAGAAATTAGTAGAGAAAGGTAATAAAAAGTCATAAAGTAGCATTAACCTGGTTTAGACATGGCTAAAAATGTGAGAATATTTGGTAAAGTAATTTTGGGTGAACTGATAAGTTTTAGACCAATATATGGAAATCTAAGCTAGAGCTGATTGATGTGATCTTTCTTCTCTCATTCAACTCTTCGAAAGATACTTTAATGCTCCAAAAAATCTCATGGCAAATTCTCGTCCACCTCCATTGGTTCTTCCATATAATTTTAAAATTCCAAAAAGATACCTATTTGTATGTATCACATTGAACAATCTCTAACACCTTCTACACAATGGATTGAATAATCGAAAACTAAAATTAAATTTGTAATTATATAGTGAATTGTACAATTCAATTTGTATATCCCAAATAAGATTTTAGCTTCCAAATTATTCAATCAAATGTGTAAATTTAATTTATATTACAATCTGGTATATCCCAGATTCAGTTGTATATAATGGATTGTATAATTTAAAATATTAAAAAGAAAAATTAAATTGTATAATCCAATATCAAATGCAACACAAAAAAAAAAAGCAATAATTAAACTTACCTTCACAATAATGGATTCACGCGGATTGTTATCGCTGTGCCAATCTCATATGAAAAGAGAAAGTATACTTTTATAGATTAATTCAAACCATTCTTGATAACAAAAATACACATAATAAATACACATTTATGTAGTTCTACCAGCTCCACAAGAAAAAAGGAAATGAATGAAGGGGTGTAGTGTAATATTAGGAGATAATTAGGGTATTTAAATTTTTAATAAAGGGCAAAAAGGGAAATTCACATTTATTGTGGAGGTGTAGGAACAACAATGGGGGTGGAGCCAAATCTCATTCATTTAGGTGTGGAAATTGAGCCCATCTGATAACCCCGCAGCTTGCGCAAATCTAAGTCCAGTGAGACTATTGGGTCGCTTAATCTCTTGTACCAACATCTTTAACCCACATTAAATATTTTTTGTTTTAATTCAGACTTACACTTGGATATACGTCAAATAGATATGATATAGACATACAAGAGAAACATTTATGGCAAAAAAAAAACGGAAAAAGGTCACTGAAGTCACGTGGTTTTTAATCGTAGGGAAGAAAGATAGACTATGACATTGAAGAAAATTAGTAATAAAGATTTCATGATAAATATCTCTAAAAATATGATTTTCAAATGATAATTCATCTTACCTAATAAAATAAATAAAGTTATTACAATTTATTCAAAAGAAAAAAATACACAAAAAGATAAAATTGTAGACTTAATGAGTAAATACATCTAGTAGCATAAAATATTTGAACCAAGAACACTAACTAACAATACCCTTCTTCATTCTAGGCAAAGTTGGCTATGATTGTACATTTTCAACATTAATGGCCATTAGAAATCACACCGTTCACAGCCACACCGTTCACAGCGGGAATAGAACTGCTTTCTTTAGTTTTCTCTGAATAGAATCTCCTATACATGGAGTCAACTTCAGTGAGATAGAATGTGCCTGGAGATAGAAGGCTACTGTCCTTGCTTGTCACAAATTCCTTCGCACCATACCTATGCTCCATTAGCTTCAGGGTTTCAACAAACTCCTCCGGTGGAAACTGCATCACAAAAACAATCATCAAAACACTCTTCAACACAGGATTTAGTTTTCACCATCTTAACTTAACAAACATTACAACAATAATCATACGTTGACTGCTATGGTACTAATCTTCAAGTTCTAAGATACTTTAGAGAATGATATATCTATTTTTGAAGTTTCTAAAATGTCAATAAGGAAATAGGAGAAAGAAAATTTCTTAGCACCTATATATGCAATGCAAGTTTGATTCAGCTAAATTTAAGGGAATAACTTTCCCCAAGGGCTTTTAAAAATAATGCCCCAAACAATTCCAAAACTGATACTACTCTCCTCTTCTCTGCTATTTGTTCCCCTCCTGTTTACAGCTTATTGCTGGTCTAATATGCTGCAATCTTTCTATTCATTCTAACATAACCTCTTCATAGGAGGCCAAACAGTATCTCTGTCCACTGAGAAATTCGTCAGTTGTCAATCAAATGTTTGTTTACAACAAACGCATTCTTATGTTTTTGGCATGCTCACCTTCGATTCAATATTAAACCAGGAGAGCATACGAGGAATACATCCATATTTAATTAGAGTTTTACAGATCATTACCTCGTGTCTTGACTTCAATTTTCCATCGATATCCATCACTCTAGCGATGTTTGACAAGCTAAATGGATGTTGAATGTCTCGCAATTGCAAAGAAAAAATTGTGGAAGTTAAGCCACTTCCGTATGAGAATAATACCACCCTCTCCCCAGCCTGAAAATTGAAAAATGTAAATATTTATTAGAAAGCCCAAAACATTTTTTTGCGAAGAATTTTATTTGCTGTAGTGGTCAGGACATTCACCAATGTGCTATGTTTGTTGTGAATAAGGGATGCGAATGCTGCATAGAGAGACGCAGTGTACATGTTGCCGACTTGCTTTGGAATCAAAGTTGTTGGCTGTACCTTCTCGTCATATAGAGGCTTCGCAACTTGCTGGCTTGCCTGCAACAAATCAATAATATTGCACATCAGCAAAAAAATTTAAATACTGTTCGTTTTCAATAGAATTCTACATATGCGAACCTACTGCTTGTTTGACAACTCAAGGTCGAAAAGGAAAACTGATCAATATATAAGAGAAACAAAAGATTATGGATTTTGGGGGATAGGTTCTCAGACCTTTTCAAGATCCCGACTTTGGTAGCTCTCATCACCAGATAAAGTTGCAAAAGGTCCCAGCTTTTCTTTGGCAATCTCATCCACAGAGCTGCAATCATAATCAATTTTAGAACATCCACACATTAACTGATAAAAAATAAAACAACTTTTCTAGAGGTTGGAAAAATAAAGAGGACCTGGCATTCCTCAAAAAGTCATTGAAATACAGCCGAGCAAAACTCTTCTGCACAAGCTGCAGAAGCAAGTGGAATTAGAGGAACATTATTATAGGGAGATGAGATACCGAAATATATAGAACATGTTATAGGGATCATTATTATGCATCATATGGAGTTGGGAGATTAAACACTAGATCCTTCAGAAATATAAAGTACCTTGTTGTAAGGAGAGTGAAAAACAAAGTATGCAGCATCAGAAAGAGAAAATTGTTTTCCCTCGAATTTCTCATACCTACAAAAGTAGATATAGTTAGGTACTTCACTGATCAGTTACTATTGATGTTTTGAACACAATATGAGTGTTAAAACAAATATTATTAGATTTATTTACTTTCATCTACTAAGCAGCAACCTTATCAGCAGGACACTGCAAGTCTTGATACAAATATTATTAGAATTATTTGTTTTTACTAGGTAGTGGAATGTTTATCAGCAGGAAAAGCTCTAACTGGCTCAAATTCCTTAATTCATACAGTCAATCTTTTCAGTTTTAAACCTTGATGGGCCACATTTACAACACATTATTGCTAGATAAAACTTGTTGGAACTCACATTTCCTATTTAATGAATCTCACTTGTGATTTTACGAGTTCAAATAAAAAAATGTTTAACAAATAGAAGAATATTTTTTCTTCAGTGTTATACACAAATCTCGTTATTAAATCATTTAAGATTTTGAAAATGTGATTTAGTCAACAAAAAATTGTCAATAGGACAAAAGGATCCAATTTTATATTTATATTTATAAAACATGTTCATAAGAACTAAAAGACTTACTTGTGACAGAAACTCTTATAGCAAGAATCAAGAGCCATGAGGTAACAAGTTTGTGAAAGCTTTCCATCAACAACCTACAGCACAAAAATATATGTGAATTTACTGCAGCTGGCATCCTGATACGCTATCAGTGGGTTATGGGTGAAAGTAAATGGACACGGACAATCAAAATGTTATCCTTCATGGCATATCTAGACAAAATTAAAGTGCAACTTGCAAGGATAATTTTAACCATCACGAGGGAAAATAATTGCAAGATGTTTTTCAAAGCATATGATCCCAAAAGTCAAATGTTCTGCCAGCAACGAAAAGGAATTAAAAAACTTACTGGATATTCACTAGCCAGATTAGGCTTGTAAAAGTCATAAACATGAGACATATGACTTCCTCTATATTTGCTTTCAAAAGAAATGGGAGCATCAGGACCAATTAGCATGGCAATAGCAGCAGCTCCTCCAGTAGGTCGAGCAGGTCCTTCAGCATAGACCTGAGAAGGGAAACATTTGACACAAGCTTGAAATTAATCTACCACGTAATCTTAGGACTTTGAATAAGGAACTTGTATTGTTCTGGTGGCGAATAAGAGAGTTCAAAGCAAGTTTAGTATTGCTGCATATAGTCCACATGCAATGTGAATGATTAGGAAATTATCTTACAGCACTGTCAGTGCAGACAACAAGTCCATAGCGTCCATCCCAAGAATTGCTCTCCACCCAATTGACACAGTTAAACAGAGCAGCAGTTCCCCCATAGCATGCATTAGATGAATCAACACCCTCAATGTCAGTATTTCCGCATTTCTGTTCATTTCAAACAAATAAACGACTTTAATTTATAGTGGAAAGTAAGGGAGAAATGGATGAATGATAAAGAAAATTATAATACGAGAGAAACAACCCAATCTGATAATTAACATAATAATTGTCCAATAAGACAGTAAAACATTATGAAGATGGTAACTGGTTACTATTAGGATGAAAAACGCACAGTTGTCAGCAAGTAAATAAGCATTTAAACTACAATTAGAAGATGAATATGTACGTCTACTGTCACAGGGAAAATCACAACCAAAATCCATGAGGTTAGACACGAAAAGTATACCTCAAAGATCTGCATAAGGAATGTTTTGATGGATTTGCTTTTGTCTATCACAGTCTCACTTCCAACTTCGAGGCGACCAATTTGTTTAGCATCAATCTCATACTTCTCAAGAAGCGAATTAACCACTGTCAAACTGAAGATGCAATATTAGTCTTCAAGAAATGAGATTAATAATATTATTAATTGTTAAGTATTAGATAAATCTTCAGCACTGGAGTCCTTTACTCTTATTCAACATTAAACATGCAAAACAAGGAACCTTAGTGTGACTTGTATTAAGATGGCTTCAAAGAATAAAACTACATTAAGACTAAAGATCACATAAGGTTAAAAGATTTATATTAATCAAATAGAGACAATGTTAAATGTACGTAATGTAAAACTCTAATGACCCTCGTGAGGTTTTAAATGGTTCATGACAACATCAAATAGGTCAGGTTATTCAGTGTATCGTGGACAATTTTGACAGAGCTAAATCTTCATCATGGGTGGTATTAACCATATCACCAACTGACATGTCCACCAAAAAGGGTCCACCAAACCATTAGGTAAAGCTTGTAACTTGTAAAACTTTAGCATTTTCAAAATATGACGTATGATGATATCCTAGTTAATAAATGATAAGGATAACCCAGAAACAGGTAACTACAAGCAACGACAACTCCAAACACAATGCAAATCATAAGCCAATCATAAACAAAAAACAGAGACTATCAAAATCAGAGTAGAAACCTCATTGAGATGACATCTTCTACTTCGGTACAGAACGACATGCAATCTTGGCCAAGTCCAATGGTGTACTTCCCTTTGCTGGCACCATCATGAGTCTCCAATGCCTCCTGCACGTGGTTATGTGAAGAAAATGAAAATCTCGAAAGTAAAAAAGTCAAAGCAACTTCAATTTTATATCAGTGAGATAATAAACATAGTAAAAAATAAATAAGTTCGACATGCATTGTTTCGGATGCATTGAGAATACGCTATAGCTTTTTAAAGAAAAAGAATCACGGGTTAATCCACCAGAATACAATAATTTCCTACAGCGTTTTCTCTACTATTGATTTCCGGCTAGTTCCTTTCGCATAAGAACTAATCTAACAAAAAGTGAAAATGGAAAACAAATCTCAGACCTTACAGCATCACTTTCAACCAAAAATGATAGGAAAATCGATCTTATATGCTCCTAAGAAAACCGTTGTTGATTCGATCCAGCCCCAGGTGATTAAAACAAGGTACATGCTCAAAAGATACCCCACTCCTAAACTCCAGACTTTATTATTCAAATTACTGTGTTAGCTGGAGCATCTTGAGACAATTTTATCCTTCCATAATCTTCAATTAAGCGAGCAACACCAGTACAAGACGGAAAACGAAATTTCCGTGAGATAACAAACAGCTTCCGTGCTTGTTTTTGAAAACGTTAACTGAAAGAAACAAACCCAAAAAAAAAAACAGAGAGAAAATGGAAGTTGGTGGAGTGACCTGCTGAACGCATGCTGGAGGGAAATAGATGTCAATGGCGAGAATCCCGACGTTCTTTGCCATTTTGTGGTGAGCGGTTCCAAAGAGAACGATGAAAATGAAGGGTCTCTTGATCGAATAGAAGCGAAGACAGAAGATCGCAGAGAAAGATAGAGAGAGAGAGAGAGAAAGAGAAGTGAGTTGTGCAAGTCACTCACTCACATGGGAAGTGTTGGGACCTTAGCATATATATATAAAGGAAATTCGTTCGGGAAACAGCCACCAACCCCAAGTGATCTGGTGCGGCGAGGTGTACCAAGTGCTTCTCTCTTTCATGCATCTCCAAGTGAATAAATGCAGACTGCGTGAGTGAACCCCCACATCAGACAAACATTACACGTGTTTTTCCCTCTTTAACCCTCTCTTTTTATCTCTTTATTTTATTATCATATTTTTATTGTATTCTTCTTACTTATCTATATGAATAAAATCATATATGTTTTTTACACTCAGCATAAATATATGTATTGTCTTGTTAATTTAAGGAACAAATATAAATTGATGTTAATAAACTATTTAACTTAGCTGCTCAATTATTATCCATGTTTTTAAAATTAAACTAGTTAATATATTGAAGATTAAATCATGGTTAGATTAATATTGATATTAATAGAGTAATAATTAAACGATGTCAAAAGAGTAATAATTAAATGATATTAATAGAGTAATAATTAAACGATATTAAAATTAAACCCACTTTGTCTTTTTAATATTTAAATCAAATAGTAATCTTTAAACCAAAGTTTCAACTATAAACACCAATATTTTACTTATAACAATAAAATTATATTTGAAATACAGAAGAAAGTGGTAAATATTTTTAAGTGTATTTTTATTTTTGTCAGGACAAAAGTTAAAAGAATAGTTTTTTCAAGTATTGATGAACTATTTATATATATTGTTCTGCAGAACTTTCAATTTTTCTTTGGATTAATTTTATTAGTTTATTTAATTATATAAATAGTTAAGTTTTCAGTTTGACTTGTCCCTTCAATTGGATTTTGTAACCCAAAATTACTTTCCCTCTTTAAGTTTTTTTTTTTTAAAAAAAAGCTTTCTATTTAGACACGTGTGTATTTTTCTCTCAATATATTTTATTTTCTATTTAAAGTAATATAACCAAAATATATTATAAGTTATTATTACTTTTGTTTATCAATATTTATAACTTTTTTATAATTACAATTCATCAGTATTTAAGCCTTTACCTTGAACCAATCTAGCTCCACTGCCAGAAATTGATAATTTGAAAATGCTTTAACAATATTTAACATAATTTTTATATTTGAAAAATATAGTATTTTTATTTAAAAAGCCAAAGGGAGAGACAAAGGAGGGCTTGACAACTTGAAAGTTTAAAAATCACGTGCCGTTGCTATGCTGGTCATGGATGGATCCTTACTCTCACGGTCCATGTTTCCCACTATATAATTATTTTTACCCTTTTTTAAACTGTGTATATGAATTTTTGTATAAATTATAATAAAGATATATGTGTATGTTTTATTTTTTTAATAAAAAAAATGTTTTTTTTTCTAATTGGTTAAAAATGATTTTTTTTAATTTTAATAATTATATAATAAAATTAATTTTTTTTAAATTAAT
>Ga0123341_1004071_pt1 | contig 12735 bp, 12 predicted proteins | sample Turbeapinknodule_FD_89959 | JGI IMG/M metagenome (GOLD analysis project Ga0123341, IMG submission 89959) | Root nodule microbial communities of legume samples collected from Mexico - Turtle bean Mexico pink nodule | ecosystem: Host-associated > Plants > Roots > Nodule | place: Mexico: Nepantla... | reverse complement strand
TACTACTAATTGCCATGTCATACAAGTAAAATATAAAAAAAATGTTGAGAAAAAACTGTAAGAGATTCTACATCTCCCAATATAAAGGGTAAGTAAAAAACAAACGGTCAATTGATTCAATTCCCTCCTCCCAAAACTACGGAATAGGAAAACGGTGATGACTTGAAGTAAACATATTTCATGCTTAAAACCACTTCGACAATAATTTTTTTTGTATTTTACGTCAGTCAATCATATTCATAACAGCCACACAAAAAAGGCAATGAAGAAAAGTCATAAATGAAAACTGCTACTTCAGTGCTACAATACAACAAATAATACAATTACCCGGGTAAATTTGGGGAGAAGGATATAATTTAAAAATTTCTAACCTCTCCATTCCATGACAAGGAGGACCACCATTAATCTGTTCAGGTGTCAAAATTTTGCTTGCTGCTAGGTACTCTAAGACCTGCAAAAAAAAAGAGGTGATTGAGCAAGGGCCATATATTATCTTAATACTCATACTTAGAGAATGAAGAACAGCACAAAAAAGACTAGGATCTACCAGCAATTAACTTATTAAATAATATAGGATGGTCAAATTTATACACATAATAAACAATTACCAGATTAAACATTCCAGATAATGAAGAGGAATAAAATATATTATCAGCTTTCAGAGTTAACAACATTGCCATTGGAGAAAAGTTGCACAATATATTTTTATGTTTAAGGTAAATATAAGAAAATAGTATCATAACAATCGTGTAACATGGGGAATTCAACACAAAAGTCCCTGGGTAAGAATTTTCAATTTTTAAAAGGATTTAAAATACCATAATTCGAAACAACTTTAAGAGTATTTAATCCAAAGAAAATTTAAAAGATGAAAAATTTTCATGGGATTTTTTAAAGCAAAATGAAAAGATTTCTACAAACTCCTAAAAAAGTAATTCCTTCATTTTTCCAGAGTCTCGCTGTCGACTCTCACTCAGAAATTTTATGTGCACTCTGACTTCAATAGCACCTCTCTCCCTCCTCCCTTCCACACTTCTCTCACATTCCTTCTAAATTTATTTGAAGCAACTAAATTCCTATGCATTTCAAACCCCTTTTTAGTATAAAAGAAATCCTTAAGAATTTTGAAATTCTATATCCAAAACTACACATATATATAACCTCTTAGTCAAAAGTAATATAACAAAAACAAAAAAATACAAGTAATCTGAGCACCTTAAGAAGCTTTCGCAGTATTGGAATTTTTTTGAAGTCCTGCCTGTACTGCTTCATAATGTTATGTAACATCTGTAAACCTGAGAAGCAACGATATAGTTACACAGAGAACCAACAAAATGTTCAATAAGTGTTCCACATTTCAGATATATAGGGAGAAAACTGAATTACATAACAAGAAAATAAATATTACCATTTTTGTTAATTATATCATTCAGCACTGCTCTAGATTTTGTTTTCAGAAGGGCATCAAGTGTCATGGAAAGATCTCGATTACTGCAACCAAAGTTTAAAATCTCCATTACAAAGTATTTACAGGTGCATGAAACATGGAAAAATCTAATATAACTGTATATAATGCGTGTTTTAATGAAGAAACGGCAGAGAAGAGAGGACCTTTGAATTGCTTCACCGTTGCTTCTATCACCAGATGCCACAGTGAGAAACAAAAGCTTCAAGTACCCTTTGGTGGCGTCCTGTTATAACAAAAAGGGTGAGGGCAGTCAAATGGTTAGCAACCCTGTAATAACGCCAACATAAAGCCATTCAGAAGTAATAAAATTGAAAAAAAAAACAACTGAAGACAAAGTACTTCTCATAATTGATTACAAAACAAATAAATTTAAGGTCAACAGCAGTAGAGAATGATATCACTTCTTGCTTTATTGCATAACCAGTATTAACTGTGAAAAAACAAATTGGAGGACACATGCATGCCCAAGCTTCCAAATAAATGTACCTATTTGAAATATTATGTTCACTTGGCAACTATAAAGTACTTACCTTTCTTTTGCTTATTCCCCCATCTCCATCTAGCAACTCATTAAGTTTCTCCTGAACTGCAGGTAACAAAAAGGTTTATACATTAAATTTGATTTTAATGAGCATGTTCCTAAAGAAATGATGATGACCAACCTGCTTCAAACCGTCCATTGGAAGAACCTTCTAGTTTTTTGTGTTTAACAGATGACAACTGCAATCGATTGGTTGGCACCTCAGCTTTAAGGCCATTGGGAAGATTAGCATGAACCTTTCCTTTTTTAACAGAACTCTTTAACTTAGAATTCTTCCTGCCTTCAATTATTTCAGACTTGGACTCCTTATTACTACCAGAATTAGATAACATTTTGCTAGCAGTTGTAAGGGGAGAAGTAGTCTCTAATCTTTGAGTGGAGGAAGTTTTGTCTGCAAACTCTGATTCCTTTTCCTTTTCATATCCTTGTTCGGTGGACATGGGTTTGCTTGTTACATCCTCCATCTGTTGAGAAATTTCTTCAACTTCAACAGAAAAGGGTAACTTGCCCTTTGAATCCTCCATTTCTGCTGGGCTGTGCAACAGAGAAACAGCAGAGGCAGGGTTCACGGAACTTTCTTTCTCTGGAGAACCATCCGAATCTATAGCAGTTGTAGACTTTTCCAATATATCCCTGCCTTTTAACATATTTCTGGCAGACTGTGTATCAACATTACTAAAATACTTGGGTATGGGTACAGCATCTTCAATTTTACCATCTTTGGAAAGCATAACAGGTTCTGGGAATTCTTCTTCTGAATCACTTTGAACTATCAGGTCAGCATTAAGTGGATCACCGCCACCTATATAACCTCGACAACTAGGTGAACTACAATAACATTTTTTTGCAGCAGCACCAAAAACCCTTACATAGTTGTAGTCAAACGTCAATTCTTCATCCTGGGGAAGGTGTTGGTAAAAAAGTTCAGTTTGGCACACAATACTAAACATTAAAGCTTAGCATCTAGTTTCATAATCCAAAACCCGTAAGATAAGAAAAGGACTTCCAAGACCTCAAACTAACCACAAATCATCTACCTTAACCCCCACAAAAACAAGAGAATATCAATTCAGTATATGTAAAGAGAATTCAAATTGATCTATTTTTTCAACCTTGTGCATGATTGTTAATCTTGTATAACAAACGATGTTCACAAATAATTCTGGGAAGGCAGCAAGCATGAAACAAACACTGTTCTCCCTTGAAAATAATAAATACAAGTAAAAAGACCAGCAAAGCATAAATAATAAAGGGGTAGGTAGAACAGGTGCCGTCCAAGCAAGATATTAAATGACAATGAAAACTTTGTTAGAGTGGAATAACTTAACTCTGGGAAGAAAGAGCCATAACCATTAATCAGACAACCTTCTGTTCAATTAAGCATATATCTGGCTCAAATGGCCAAATATTTTATACTTCAACTTGTGCAAAGGCAACATAACCAACCCTTTTCATACTTAAAATACAAAATTTTGTAAAGAGATTCACATTTTCCCACATGTTTGCTAATCATAATACACAACAGACATGCACACAAGAAAAGAAATTGAAGTTAATAGTTCAAACTTCCAAACACTTTGAAACGTAAAAGCAACAATGTTCCACAACACAGCTGCAAAATCTAGTGGAATTAACAACACACACATGAAAGTAGTAAGTAAAGGAAGAATGCAACACCTGCTTAATATCCCTCAATGCAAACAGTCCAATACAGATCTCCCCATTCACCATCCACTGTTAAAAAAAGGATCAAACACAAGGTCAAGTAATTGAAAACAACAGCATAACTATGAAATTCATACTCATGGAACTAATATGGGCAAAATGGCATAAATAATATGTTCAGGAAAAGTCATCCACATTTCTTGGTAAAAGATAAGTAGAATGCAAAACATATATTCAGGAAAATAGTTCCCAATAATTAAAAGAAAAGGTTCTTTGGTAGTAGTATCATTGCCTTTATTAAATAAACCTAAAAATGTAATAATAAACACCTTTTCGGTCCGACAATTAGGATCACAACTATGATTAATGAAACGCCCCAAGTTTCCTTTCGCACTAGCATCTATCACCTGAAAATAAATAATTGTTAATGACAAAGTAGTCTTTATTAACTAAAAGCTGAAAAACTAATAGTAATAGGGAGACAATAACAAATCACGTTGAAAGAGCCAGATGACATAATTCCCAAGACCCAACTAATGCTTGGACTAGTTCCGATAATGAAAAAATTGAAACATGTTAAATATCCAGATGAGATGATATGTTTTGCGGCATCCAGATACAGGCAGTCACAAAACACAGTCAAAATAAATACACATTCCAGATTAATCAAAATAGAGGTGTCAAACAGCCGTCCTTCAATTCTAACATTTCCATTCACACAAGCTATGTTAAGACAGATGGGTAAAAGATATTTGCTTGGGAAAAAAAAGAAGGGTTCATGTTAAGAACAGTTAGTTAGAATGACTATTTTAGATAATTAAATAGGAGAATGGAAGGGTCGTTAAGAGGAATCATTATACATTGTTACTTGTTAGCATTAGAGAATTCAGCAAGTCTGAACAATGAAAGAGCCTTTAGGAGAGATCTTTCTCCTTTTTTGCTCCATTTTCAGTCAAGAAATATAATCATAATTTTAATTTCTCCATTTCAATTGTGGGTGGATTCCCAATCAAGTAGTTGGCAGAAGAAGTAAACCAGAATATTCATTTAACATACTATGAAGATTAAATTATTTTATATTCCAAACAAGATACGTTTCACAATCAATTATAGGATGGCAGGGCAAATTTCCCTTCAAAGGCATGGTTTTCATAATGAGATGGTTTCTGGTTTCCTAACTCTCTATGGGGCAACTACTAAGGGGAAGGTAACATGAATGTTGTGCTCTTCTAAATTCCCGTAGCACCTAGAAGATCAGGAGATATAATGCAAAAGAATTCTATTCCAAGAAAATAGTTTTCTTCCCTTATTAATTTTTCTTTGAAGGAAGGGAAGGGAAGAGAATTTCCACAGCACATGCATAGGAATGCATTATAGGGGAAATTAAATGACATCTACTAACTATCTATTCATGTAAACAATTGTGTTGTGTAACACACTATCATGAAAAAATCCATATGCACTTCCAGCCCAACCAGTTAAATTTTACTTTGCTAAAAAAAACAAATATACAGGATAAATCCATACCTCACTGCCATTCAAGGTCATAAAATAGAAATGCCGATGACCCTTCAAAGCATATTCCCTTTGCCGTGCCTCATACGTATGCATATCAAGCACCTGTTTGGACCACATATATTGGATATTTAAGTACCTAAAAGTGAATGATGTGCACAAGTTGTGCATCACCTTTGCATTTACAACATAAAGCGCATATATGTTCTTATATAGAATAGCAGTGCAAATTATACCACTATACGATGTAACATAATCCATTAATTACAGAATCCATCCAATCTTCTTACTCCAACTCCATCAACAAGAAAAGTAAGTTGATTGTCGGACATAAGCTATTCTTTATCCCCATACCAGCATAGACTATAAGTTTGAGTGGTTCTAAGTGGATCAAATCAATCCTAATTAAGAAAACACATTCATCGCTTACTAGTAAAGCCAAACTGTTAATATTTTTCAATGCCTCTTCACTGTTATTTAAAGAGTAATTCAAATACTAAAAAAAAGTAAGACAAGCTACCCCCATTTTAAGGATGCGCATGGTGGTGATCACTAAAACTCAGCAAAAGAAATTATTAAGGGGAAACAAACAAAAGAGAAGACAGTGTGACAAATTTAACATAACTGCAGTCTGCACCTATAGCTTCGAATAGGGTAATACTAAATCTTCCTTCCCCAAAAACTTTAGCTAAAATAAGAAACCAAAGCATAAATATGATGACAAAAATTGATAATCAACCTCAGCAGTCAATAGTTCATGTATGTACCATAACAAAATAACAAGTAAAATTGCTGAATTGGTATAGGGATAATAAAAAGGAACATTGCACATTTTACCTCTCCAACATATTCAATAAGAAACTGGCCTTGAGCTACATTCCCAAGTGCCTTTAGTCCATATCCCTTTTTCCCACATTTAAACCACCTCAGATTAGCATACTTGCGTTTTTGGAACTGAAATCAAACATTTGTCTGACAGTCATGCAATTTGTCAAAAAGACCAAATATTAGTATATATTTCATAAAAAAACCAAGTTTATAAACCTGCTGGTTAGAACAACGGTCCCCACACGGGCATGTTCCTTGTACACATTCAATATTAAGCATCCGATTTAGGCATTCATCACCACAGCCTAACTTTCCTTCTTGAGACGCCTTGCAATGACAGACCATTATCTGATACAAATTCAGAGGAGTAATGAATTCAGGAATATAAAACTGATGCACAATTTTCAAATTCCAAAAAACTTAATTGAAACCGAAATGTTATCCATCATGATTAAATAATAAACCTCAATCAAAATGTAAAATAAAATTGACAGTAACTATTGTAATAGCAAAAGAAAGACATATTTTAGAAATTAGAAGCAAGGCAACAGAATATGCAGTTCTCCGAAATACACAAGAAAATAGTATAAGGTCAACAATTCATCCCATCCTCTACAGAGCACCATCCAACATATAAGAAAAGAAAAATTAAGTTCATATTTAGGCGGGACCGAACTTTGCTTAAAAAATGAAGGACATGGCCCTGACAAGTTTTTCAATTCTCTATTTTATATGTAGTCTTTTTATATATAATACAAAAATCAATATTAAAGAAGGTGGATGAAATTATTTCATCAAAAGTACTCAAATTTACAATTTGACAAGTCTTACATAACATATCGATTATATTTATGGTAGGCACAAATTTACAATACATTAATAATAATAATAATAATAATAATAATAAAATTATATCAAGAGGAAATGTTAACCGATATTCTAGCAAACATTACTTTTCCTTCAAATAGTAATTTAATGACTCAAATCTACTGTATAAGGTATGTGTGTGCGTGCAAGCAATATGGTGACTTGTAGTAATTCAATCATAATAATTATTCTTCCAAAATCAGTAAACTTGCTCCAATATATGAAACTAGTGTGTAGTGTCTACAAAATGTGAAGTAATCTGCACATAAAATTACTCTATACAAGACCATTGTATTAAAATATTATTGCCCAAACATAACAAATTTTATGATAAGAGATAGAAATAGTTTCGTTTAAAAGGTATTTTATGTATTTAACCACCCCAACTAACACAGTCTAGCTCCACCACTGTATTTAGGTATCTGCTCTTGATATTGATAAACTCTGATGGGCTTCCACGAAACTGTAACCTTTTCCACATTTCTTAAGGAAAAATAATAAAAGAAGGTAAACAACTTGAAGGAGATCAAAGAACCCTCCTGGAATAAAACATAATGCATATGTACTCAAGAAAGAAAGAACGTATGCAGATCAGCACAACAAAGCTCTCAGTCCCTGTGCAAGTCATAAAAGGAAATCAACATGACCAGTTTCACTAATCCAACATTATCACAAACATACAGGTAACACAACTTGATCAAATTATGTAATATGATATTCATTTGTAATAATTAAAAACTAGAATAATTCAGTACCTCATCAATAGTCTGAGTTTTATGGCTACGGTGTAGGAATTCATTGGTAAAAATATGGGTAAAAGTTGACCCCTGGGAAACTGCAATGCATAGAGCAAATTAAACATCAGACAATAAGACAAAATGATATTCCTAAAACAGTATAGGTTCAAGCTTAGATTTCATTTAAAAAATAAAAAACTAATGACAAACTTGCTAACAAATGTAACATACCAAATGGAGGCCGATATTCTAATTCCTTAAAATTTTTGGAGCCTTCATATGCATCTTCTTCACCGGAGGCATCTGATAATCCCAACTCTGCATTAATCTCTGCATTTGACTTTTCTTGAGGAACAGCACAGTCAGCAAAGGCACTATCACTGCTGTCCTTACATGTCCTTCAAAAGAAGATCACCCAAGAAAATATGCAAGTCATTTAAACCAGAAAAAAGGCGTTTAAGGCATTTGCTTTGCACGCCTCTATATGCAATGATATAAGAGGACTGAAACAATTAACTACAACTATAAATCATGACTAATTAATGCAAACTATGCAATTAAAACCCCAATGATCATGGATGCGCAAGGTCAATTAATTATAAGTGAAGAAAAAGCTGTGAAAAAATCTATTACAAACAAATACATGATTATATCATATTCTGCCTCTTCAGCTTCAGAAACAGGTATCATAGAAAAATAATAATGGAGTAACATGAATGAAACAAGTCATACCAGGTACGGTTAGTTTCATCAATTAGGTCTGCAAGCACAGCTGGAATTCGCCTCCACTTGTAACAATCATCACATCGCACCCACGCATTACGGGGAGATGGAAGTTGCCCACCCAGTTCAACACCAGACAGCGTGTCTAATTTAGATATGTTGACTGATACTTTGTTGTCCTCAGCATTAATTTTTCCGACAGCATCCAACTTATAATTTCCAATATTTGCATCTAAGAGACAAAAATTAAACATATCCTATTTACATTTAATTTCTCAAACCATATAGCTAAGACAAATGATTAAGAAATAATAAAATACAAATTTAGATAATCATGTCAGTCTCAGGTTAATCCAACATGCAAAAATCAATGTCACACATGATGCTGTCAATTTGGCACATAAAAAACTACCTGCATGTGGGCGATCTTCCATTTCACATGTAATTTTAAGAGAGGCACCTTTTCTCTTGACTTCAGACTTATTAATTGGCTTTTTCTGTTTCTCCTTGCGTGTACATGTAGTCTTTTTCCTGTCAGCCGAGTCAGAAGCTTTAAATTTGGTCCTACTAACTTTACTAGGTTTAAGACTTTTAGGTAGTTTACGACCCAAAGGTGTTGCAGAAGACAGCATATTTTCAGAAACTTGAGATTCTGAAAATCCATTGTCAACTGATGGTTTTCCACTTATCATGTCATTTTTAACTTTCAAAGCCTCAGAAGAGCCTCCAAGTTCAGTCTCTCCAGAAAGGGACAATGATTCTGGGCACAATTCTTTACTGCTCACAGATTTTCTCATCTGAGTGAAAGTAGACAATTCCAAAGAGCTAACTGCATCTCTACAATTTTTCTTACCCCTGCGGTTCTTTGACTGCTTACCTCTACTGTTTCTAGGCGGACCTTGGCATTCATCTTCAGTGATACAAATACCTGAACAGATAAGTTTGTCTTTCTTCTTCCCTCTTCTACTGATGGTAGCATCCAATTTAGAATTTAACTCTTTAGAAGAACCTAAAACAGCATCATGTAAATCTTCTTGATGTCTCTCTACAACCTGGATTTCAGGAATTGAATTGATAACTTCAGAATCAGGTGAAGTTCCAGGATCCATACCCTTGTTATTGATAGGTTCAATCAAAGCTTCAACCACCTTCTCTGGAGGAACTGCAAGACAATGTTCCTCTACGTCCCCATCTGCCTTCTCAGTTATTTCAGTATTTTCTTCTAAGGGGCTATTAGCCACTTGTTCATTTCGAACAAGATCATCCTTATCCACGTCATTGTTGAAAGATTCTGAATTGCCCAATGTCACCACTTTCAACATTTTATCTTCGAGATTGCAGGCTATTTTCTCAGAAGCTGAACCAGACTCCAAGTGGGAAGCAGAAGCCAAGCCTTCAACAGAGTCTGGAGACAAGACATTTGAGCAACATAAATCAGGTTCTTTCCCAAATTTGATCTTTAGACGAACACGAGAGGTTGAAATAGGGCACTTCTGTACTGAACTCAGTGAGCCAGTACTTGCTTTATTCTTAACTGCTTTCCCACTTTGACGCTTGCTTCTAGCCTTCCCCAATTGGCACACAGCTTCACCGACTGCACGCTCATTATCTTGCTCAAAAAACTGTTCAATATTCCCAATTGATCCCCAGATAGAAGAACGAGCTGGTTTGGAGAAACAACTTCTTTTCTTTCTGGCAGCCTCTGAGTATAACTTCATATAATCCCCATTTGGACATGTCACCTTGGTTTTGTTTTTTCCTCTTCTTGAAGCCTTTTTGGTTTGTGTCTTACGGCCTACTTTACTTCTTCGACTATTCCGTTGAGAAAGTAATGGAATGCTTTCAGTGATACAATCAACTTCAACTGCTTCTTTTCCATCATTATCCATCTGCCCCAGATCGTCCACAGCATTATTAGTAGCAATAGTAGTGGTAGTAGAAACATCACCATTACAATGGAGGTCAGAAACATCCTTTGAAGAGCAGTTGGCAATTGAAGCAACAGAGGGCAGGCCTGATTCTGGAGTAGATGGCTTTCTAAAGGTAGAGTTGCCCACATCATCACCCTTACAATGGAAATCAGAAACATCCTTTGAAGAGAAGTTGGCAATTGAAGCAACAGAGGGCATGCCTGATTCTGGAGAAGACGGCTTTCTAAAGGTAGAGTTGCTAGTTTCCTCTGAGGAACAGTCCTTCAATTTACAGAAAGCATCTTCTATTTGTAGTACAGCATTCTTCATTTCACGCCCTGCATCCAACAAGGCAGGCTCACAAGGAGAATCTACAGATGAGCTGTCAACAGTCCCATGGCAACCTGGAGACGAAGATATTTTTACACATGAATTAATGAAAATGATTTCTTCATCAACAAAATCTTTAGCCTTTTCTTCGCAAGTACTATTCTGGTCCTCACCATCTTTCAGATCACTTGTGCTCTCTACTTCTGTATCCGCACATAACGCACCAGATGGCACTTCCATATCCAAGGTAGGAGATATCTGCCTGCAAGCAGCAGCTTCAGTCCCAATTAAAGCATCACAATTTTCCACAACATTCAACAAGGGGTCTGCATTTCTCATAATTTCCTGCTGCTCATTTTGCTGGTTGCAATCAACTAACAAGTCAGCCACAGATTCTAATTCCAAAGACATTTCAGAATCTCTGAAATCAAGAACATGATTGAAAGCATCACCAAGACCAGTGTCATCGATTTCTCCTTCAACAACGACGGACTGATTTCCTGTTGCAGGTGATTGTTGAGAACAAAGCCTCTGTGAATCATCAGTGGTCAAAGACCGTGACCGCAAATCAAAGTTTCCCTCACCCTGAACATTCCCCTCAAAGACACTGCTTTCACAGGGAACTTCGATGCCCCCATAAGAAACCCCCAAACAATTCAGATAATCATCTTCGGTGGTTTTCTCCAGTGACAACAAATCAGCATTTTCACATTCACTTGCCAAACCCAAAGCATCGCAAGACCCCTCACCTAGACACCTTGCAGAACCCACAAGGTCCTCTCCCACACAACCATCAGTCACAGTGGAGAGGTCAGCATTAGAGTCCACAACATTGCAGGCCTCTTCCAAACAAGACTCCTGTACAGAAACAACCTGCTCCGCAACCTCTGAGCACAAATGCTGCTCAATAACAGACCCTCCAGAGCGATCATTAGCGGTAACAGATCTCCCACACGACCCCATCTCAATCATTCAAAAATCATAAATGGCACCGCACCACCACTAACCCGCCACACTCTGATTAACTTCAAAAATCCAATAAACGAACAAAGGTAAAAGAATCGCAACAATGCATCAAGCACTACCTATCAACACAACCCGACGAAACGGTACCTCGAATTAAAGCAGAGTAGCGAAGACTGCCTCCACGGGAAAACCACAGCCCAAAAAGAAAACCCTAGAAAGCGGCATTATCCTGAGACGCTCTGCACGGAAAGAGAGGGGAAAATTTGATAAAGAAAACCCTACTTACAGAAAATGCAGACGCTGACACGAGTTCCTAGGTGCAATTACGTTAACCGAATAATAATCTATATAGCGAAAATTGAAAACAAAAAAGAAAAAGAAGAAGAAAATTGAGATACGAAGTGGATTAGAGACAATACCTGCTCTCAGGATGTGCGAGAATTGAGATTGAGGATAAGGAGGTTAGGCCTCGGCGTTTTCAACAATGGTTTTTTTCACAAAAATAATCATAAAAAACGAAAATATTCTTTTCTCTCTGCGTCGAAGAGAGAGAAAGAGTTGGGTCTGCGTCGCGCGCAGAGGAGAGAGAGAGAAGAAAAAGATGGTTGGTGAAGTTGTCAACGAAAACAAAAATAAAAACAAAAACCAAACCGTTTGAGAAAAAAAGCACAAAACAAAATCAAAGCGCGAGAGAGAGAGAGAGCGTCCTTCTTTCTTTCTTTCACTACCCAAGCCAGATTTTTTATTTTTCTTTTTCTTTTTCTTTATAGATATATAATAAATAATCTGGGAGGACCCAAATTCAATGTGATTAGACCGTTTTGCCCCCACGCGCCTTCTTCACTCATCCATCTTTTTTCTTTCTTTTTTGCCACCTTATTTTTTTCACATCTGTCTCAAAACATAATTATAGAAAACAATTATTAAATTTTATTTAACAACAAAAAAAATGAAAATAAAAAAGAATCCTTTTGATTGAGATTCGGAATACTTTTAATGCAAACACGCTAAGAACCAAGAAATTGCCATCGGTGGTGTTTTGATATTTGCGACGGTTTCTTTGTACTTTGTTCATATCTTCTTGATAATTTTTTAAATGTTATTGGCTACTACTAATAATTTTATTTCTTTTCATTCGTAATATAATAACTAATTATCCACCAAAATTAAATATTAAATATGTAC
>Ga0123341_1004069_pt1 | contig 12737 bp, 11 predicted proteins | sample Turbeapinknodule_FD_89959 | JGI IMG/M metagenome (GOLD analysis project Ga0123341, IMG submission 89959) | Root nodule microbial communities of legume samples collected from Mexico - Turtle bean Mexico pink nodule | ecosystem: Host-associated > Plants > Roots > Nodule | place: Mexico: Nepantla... | reverse complement strand
CATTTACTGCTATATGAAGCAGCATAAAGTGTCAAGGGAATGTGCCATTGAAGAACTACAAAAGTTAGTTGAGAATGCTTGGAAGGACATAAATGATGCATGCTTAGCTCCTACTCAAGTACCGATGACTTTTCTTATGCGTGCACTCAACTTTGCTCGTGTGATCGACGTGCTTTACAAAGATGAAGATAACTATACAAATGCAGGAGGGATAATGAAAGTTCATATTGAATCTTTGTTAGTTAAAAAGATGTCCCTATAAGCTAGAAGCTTTGGTCATCTATCAATTATTGTTATCAACTTTGCTCTTTTATTAATTACATGTTGATTATATCCCTTTCAGATTGTTCGACAAGTTGGTCAAAGAACAAAGATTTGTCTAAAAGGAAAACTTCTTTTAATTAATAACTTTTAGAAATGGTAAACATCTCTTTTTGGATAATGAAATTTCATTTTTGTTCAAGATAAAACAATTGAAGTAAATATTACCAAGTTAATAGTTATAATTGAGGATGATATTAGATTTCAATTTTCCATGAAGGAAGATACTTTGAATACCACTTTGCAAACACTCATTGTTCTCGCCGGTTGACTTCGGTCGGTCTTTGAGTTGAGCTCCGCTTTGACTGGTCTCCACTTGGTGCTCCGAAACGCTACTCCACTGGGACAAAGAAGGCTCTACCTATTGATCACACTCCGACAATCAAGTCAATGAGAGCATTCAAACTATAAAATTACTTCAGTCTAGAGTATTCATAAAAACATACCTTTACTCAGGGTCTCAAACACCTTTTATAGACATTCCTTCAACAATTTTCATCCATGAGAATATAATCTAAACATCTAGAATATAATCTTCAATAACAATAATATCATTCAACAATAATCTATTTTACCGTGTACCTGTTACTTTCGGGTACCAACATTCTTAACTGCTTTTACTTGCATTTAATAATATACTATAACTAATTCAATTATTATTGTATTTAATTAATTATCTTTTCCACGTAAACTTGCTAAGATAATTGGGCTGAGCTTGTAACGAACTTTTAGGCCCATGCTCAGCCCAGGCCAAGCTAGGCATAACTCACACAACCAAGGTGATCATACCTAAACGCTTGGACCGAGGTCTCGAGCACTCTTGGACGGTACAGAAGCCCCCCAGGCTCGAGCCGAGCTAGACTAGGAGAAGAGGCTCTCTAGCGCTGATGGCTGACATGACATTTTCCAAAAGAGGGTAGGTGGGGTGTAGTTGCCAAAATGTTTCTTGACAAGACGTCTCACCATACTAAATCTGGAGCGTCCACGTTGCATTTGCATCAATGGTAGAGAAATCCTATTGTTTCAACTTCTCCATTTTTCCAAACTTTCTTCTAAAGCTCCCTCCTTTCATCTTCGTGCCATTGCATGCCACCAAACTTTCACTGTCTCTTCCTCTTAACTCTATCGATGGTTACCATTCATTATGTTGATTGCATTTCTAGAAATGTAACTTAGCTTACACCGATTCGCTTCATTTTTCTTTGTCTTGAATTGCATTCTTATTCTACTTGTGTTTATGCTTTAGTTGCTTTTCGACGATGAATTATAGTTCTGCCGACCCGTAGGCTAAGAAAGAGCTCATGAATGAGGTTTCATATTACACCAATCGTTTACATATTAGGGACTTGAGAGAAAATGGATGTACTGAGTAAAAAACATAAGGGGTTTGTTAAAATGGTAGAGTGTAGGGAAGGGGAACCAGTTTGTTGTGATGAGTCGTCCGACCCTGATGGTCCATTTTGCTTCTTTTACGCCACTTTCTTCAAAAAGGTCCTCCTTCGTCTCCCTCTATCTATTTTTGAGAAGGAGCTATTAACCGAAGTCAACGTACCTCCTGCCCAGGTACATACAAATAGCTGGGCATTTATCCGAGCTTTCTTAATCTTGTGTTCACAGCTCGACATCTCACTGACAATGGAAGTCTTCTTGTATTTCTTTGAGGCCAAACACTCAGGCCGCCAACTGTGGGTATCCCTAAACGGTGTCCCTGGTAGAGGTTTGCTCACCCTCTTTCAGTCGTCATATAAAAACTTTAAGGGTCGATTTTTGAAAATCCGAGCTTCAACAGGAGATTCTAGAGTGCTCGGCACCTGGAAGATTTGTCACCAAAGGATCAAGGGATTTGTGAGTTTTTGACGAGCTTGAAATTCGTCTTTGACACCGGCACCCTAAAAACCTACACCGATACTCCTCGTTTCCCACCCTCGACAAAGACATCTATATCACTACCATTAATCATTTCCTTATCTTCATGTAGAGAAAATGCTTTCCAACATCAGCAAGGCAGAGCTAGCCGAGCTTACCAGTAAGATGAGGGCAGCTGCCAGCCTGCCCAAGGAGTCTTTGACATAGAAGAAGAAGGCTTCAGCTATGATTACATGAACTTCAACTGATCGAGACGAGCAAACCACTTCAGGGCTCATCTTCAAGAGGAAGTGGAAAGCGACGACTCCCCCTCCCGAGCATTCACACTCAGACGAACGAGCACCTCACCGAGAGGTTATCACCAATCAGGAGTGCGAAGCCGAGAGCTCAAGGGGAAAAGTTTGTGGGACCACGACTTCGATGTCCCAGCCCATGGTGAGGCTTTCTTCCTGCCCAGCGAGGACAAGGCTAGGCTCATGGTCCATGATGAAGATCACCTACTCCATGACGCCTTGAAGCTATCTGAGCAAGCATTTGCCATGGCTTGCCTGGTTAATGCTAGGCAAAAAATAAAAATGATGTCGAAGATCAATGGTTAAGGAGAAAATGGAGCTTCAAAAGAAGGTAGAACGCATTCGAGCTGAAACCAACCGCTTGACCGATCTACTCTAAGAAACTAAGCGACTCTGAGCTGAAAACAACTGCCTGAACAATCTATAGCAAGAAGCTAAAAGACTCTAAGCAGAGAAGAACCAATAGGCCTCGAGCCTATTTGAAGAAGGAGGTAACCCATAGATGGGAAGACCTCACCAAAGCCACTGTGTCCTTTAAGCAAGATGCTGCTCAATCCTACCTGGTAGGATTCGAGGCAGCCTTGGAACCTATGAAGCTCAAATACTCCTCTTAAATGGCATGCCCATGTCGGACACACATATTGGACACCGACACTCGTACGACACTCGTAGGACATGTATCAGTGAAGTGTTCAATTCAAAAAATATTTTTTGTATTTCTAACAATTATAACACGGGTCTAACACAATTTTACAATGGAGAAATACATTATTTTTCTGAAAACACAAACTTATTGTATAAATTTTTATTATGATTATAAAAATATGGAACAAATCCTTTTGAACTTGCCATGAAAACATATTTTTGCTCCAAAAAAAAAACCTGAAACATGGTTAGTGCACATAAATCTTTATAGTCAATTTATATAATTCATAATTATATAATATATAGATATGTGTCTTGTGTGCTACATTTTAGAGATTATATGTATCTTCGTGTCCATGTCAGTGTTTGTGCTACATAGTTTGGAACAAGCAGCGGTTATCCATCCCACCTTGGATCTTTCAGAGCTTGACCCGGGTAAAACTGTGGTTGATGACCAATTAAGGGGGGATTAATTCAAACTCTTTATGGAATGTAGTATTTACTTGCCTGACAAACGTACTTGACACTTTGAACCTTTTATTCATGCTTATCTAGTGCTTTCAAACTCTTTGATGCATATTGTTTTTTGTATCTCTAAAGAGTTTATTTTCATCTTTACAAATGCATGCACCAAAGTTTTGCTACTTAACTTAACCCATTCTTTTATCATAACACAATTAATATAACAGGGTTTTGCTAGCATAAGTGTGGGAAGTAATAACTTTGTTTTTCTTGATAGAAAATCTAACCTTCGTGGTTAAGACAACCTTTCACTTCAACTTGATACGCACCCTCCTTTTATCTGGACATTCACTACATAACTTCATTTCGCAAGTTAGATAAAGGGCATGACACCTTGAGCTGAGATGCTTTACAATGTGAATTCAATATTTGTTCCACGATATTCCACCTCACAAGGCACCTGCTTGGATATTTGCACCTACTCTAAGCTCGGTCGTCATAATGTGCACTTTCTCGAATGATTCTTCTATTTAACAAATACTTATCGTAGGGCGCTTATACCTGGGTAGTGGTGCTTACATGAGTTAAGTCGTCTTACCATGCACCAAATCAAATAATTCATCCAATCTATTTAACTCGCAGGGCGCCTATACTCAGGTAGTCGTACTTATGCCGATCTAGGTCGTCTTATTGTACACCAAATCAAATAATTCATCCATATCACTTCAACTCGTAGGGCGCCTATACTCGGGTAGTCATACTTACGTCGAGCTAAGTTGTCTTACTGTACACAAAATTAAATAATTCATCCATATCACTTCAACTCTCAAGGTGCCTATACTCAGGTAGTTGTACTTATGTCGAGCTAGGTTGTCTTACCATACACCATATCAAGTAATTCATCACCAAAAATACATTCATCTGACAGGGCGCTTATACTCGGGTAGTCGTGCCTACATCGAGCTAAGTCTATTGATCAAGTGTGATCATGTGCTTTGAAGAATCCAAATCCAAGGTGTTTGATGAAAGGCTGGTGTTGCTACTGTGTTTGGGTGGGATCTGGGTAGAATAGAATGTGATCCACTCCTTTGTTGAATCTAAAACTGATGTGATTTAAAACCTTGTTGAAGTCAAGTGTTTTTACAACAAAGTGAAAAACAACCTGCTGTTTTGTCGAATCAACCGGTTGTTTTACTCTTAGGAGTTTTGAAAAGGTTCAAAACTGTTTTGGTTTAGTTGACTTAACTGTCAAGCCAAACAATCGGTTGTTTCGTGGTTTCAACAGATTGTTTCTTTGAAAATCCTAATAGAAATCAGTTTTGAATGGTGAATGCTTTAAATGTTTTCCAACTGAATACGCTCCTTCATTAATTTCTTTGACCAATCTTTGGAAAATATAAATGGTTTGTTTATGTTTTCAAATATGTAAGAAACAATTTTGAGTTTTTCAGTTTGACAGTTTTGATTCTAAGATTTCAAGATTCACATCATGCTTTGGGTTTTCAAAGAGAGTGGAATAGGATTGCAAATTGTATTCAATTCAGATTGTACTGTGATTAGGTGTAATCCTTTCTAAACCTATTGTATTTCTGGTGTTGTGTTGCCAAGGATTAATGTGTGTTCTTGAGGTGTTCAAGATCAATACTCTTGGTGTGTTTTGCCAAAGGTAGTGTGTTTCTTGAAGGGTTCAATGTCACTACTTTGGTGGTTTGTGTTTTGTAATCTGGTTTGATTGCTTAGTGGATTTACCCAGTGGTATTCTGGGGACTGGATGTAGCTCTTGGCTTAAGAGTGAACATTATAAATTGTTGGTGTATTTCTCTCTTACCCTGAACTAATTTAACTTTTGTTTTAAGCTTTGCTGATATATACAACCAATTGTTTCGAAGAAACAACCGATTTTTTTTTTCTGTTGCTTTGCTGTATAATTGCTTAAATTCTTGGCTAACTTGATTCCCATTCTGGATTCACACAAAAATTTTTGTTAAACCTGAAAAAGTTTTCAAAAACCTCTCTTAAACAATTCACCCCCCTCTCGTTTAAGGCCATATATTCTAACAATTGGCATCAAGAGCGTGGTACGTGAAAAATATTCAAGTTTGCATACTTTGGATGTGGTGAGCAGGGACATACTAAAGCTAAATGTCTAAACAAAGAGAAGAAAGCAAAATCAAGAAAAGCTTGCAATGATGACTCATCAAGCTCCTCTTCAAGTAAAGTTGAAAAAGCCAATCTATGTTTGATGGCTAAAAAGGAAGATGATTCAAGCAGTGAAAGCAGTGTAAGTTCTTGTACCTCTTTAATTGCTGAAAACTATAGTCAATTGCTTCAAGCTTTTAAAGAAACTCATGAAAAAGCTAACCAATTGTCTCTCTTTTACAACCGCTTGAAAGGAATGAACAACTAGCTTGAAAACAAAGTCAAAGCACTAGAAGAAGAATTGGAAAATTCAAAAACAGATTTTGAAAATCTTGAAATGCTTTACAAAAACTCTTCTTGCAAGTGTGACTCTCTTGTTTGTGAAAATTGTGAATCTCTAGAAAAGAAGGTTCAGTACCTTGTAAAAATTGTGGATAAGCTTTCAAAGGGTAAATCCAACTTTTAGAATGTCTTGGCATCTCAAAATTGTGTTTTTGGAAAAGCTGGAATGGGTTTTAACCCACAGAACAAGTTTTCAAACTCTTTTTCAAAAGTGCCAGAAAAATAACCGATTGAAAGATCGAAACAACCGGTTGTTACATGTTTTTACTGCATGAAGAAAGGTCACTCAGTTAGGTTTTGTAAAATTAGGAAATATTATGTTCCTAAAGGCATTATGAAATGGATTCCCAAAAAAATTCTGAAGTTCCTAGTGATGAATGTAAATCAAGAGGACCCACATTTGTAAGGGGACCAAATATTTGCGCTTGAACTTGCCTTTTATAGCTTTGGTACCTGGACAGTGGTTGTTCCAAACACACGACTGAAGATAAATCTAAGTTTGTGAACATCATCTTCAAACAAGAAGGGCATGTGACATATGGAGACAACAACAAAGGAAGGATTCTTGGAAGAAGCTCTATAGGAGACAAGAGTATCTTGCTAATTCATGATGTCTTGTATGTGGAAGGACTAAAACACAACCTGTTTAGCATTAGCCAACTGTGTGACAAAGGTTATCAAGTCTCTTTGAGAGAGCCAATCAGTTAGCTTCTTCATGAGTTTCATTGAAAGCTTCAAGTAGTTGGTAGTAATTGTTACCTTTGATTGATAAGGATGAGCTTACACTGCTTGATGTTGATGCTTTCAAACATAGATTTGCTTCTTCATCATCTGAAAAGAGCTGGAGGAGGATATCTCATTATCATCCCAAGCTATGTATACCTTCTTGGTTTTTCCTCTCCTTTCACTTTTAAAATCAACTTTTTCCTTGCTCTCATTATTAGGGCATTCAGCTTTGATGTGACCCTGTTCACCATAGCTGCCATAACAAGTATATTTGTTAAGATTAAAGTAATTTGGCTTCTTAGAACTGTAACTCTTTGAAGATTGGCCTTTATTCTTTTTCAAGAATTTGCTAAACTTCCTTGGCAGCAAGCTCATGGTGTCTTCATCACTATCACTGGAGTCTTGTTGCCTTTTCTGGTCGGTAGCTTTAAGTGCAATACCCTTGTTGTGTTTGTCCTCACTTTCTTGGACAACCAACCTTTTCATCTCAAGCTCATGCTCCTTTAGCTTACCAAACAAGGAAGCTATTGTCATGGATGTTAAATCCTTTGACTCAAAAATAGCAGTGGCCTTTGGCTACCATGACCTATCAAGACACTTCAAGATCTTGATGTTCAGATCCTCTTTGTCAAAGTTCTTTCCAAAGTTCATCAACTGATTCACAATGTGGGAAAATCGTTTCTGGACATCACAGATTGTCTCTACTTTCTGCATTCTCAAAAACTCATACTCTTGGATGACAACATGTTTCTCATTAATTCCTTCATGTGTGACTTCAAGGATGTCCCACACCTCCTTTACTGAAGTTCATTGTGATACCCTAAAATGTTGAAGATAGGAGCTTTGATGTTTCAAATTCAAGATGAAGCTTGAAGCCTTGCTGCTTTTGGTTTGAATGTAGTTTAGAGTGTTTAGAATTTATGTAAGATTAGTCTTGATTCCTACACAAAGCCTGTTTTAATCTATTTTAAAGAACTAAGTGTTTTTCCATGCAAAGGGAAAAACAACCGATTAAAGTTTCGAGACAATCGGTTGTTTGTCACTTAGCTCGCAAAGGAGTTTTTGAAACTGTTTTTTGAATCAGTTGTGTAACTGCTAAAACCATTCAACCAGTTAAATCGTGGTTTCAACCAATTAAATGTGAGTTTTCATAACAGTATTTTGAAAACCTGTTTTAACTGATTCAGTTGTTCAAATATGCCTTTAACAGTAGTTTTTCAAAGGTTATAAATATAGCTTTCTTTCAAATGTTTCATATAGAGAAATAAACAAGTTTTAACACTCAGATTTCAGATTAAAAAGAAAGATTACAATCTGTTTGTGAAAAGAAGTTTTCCAAGTTTAGCAAGATTGCTTTTGAGCTTTGCTGTGATTCAAGAACTAATCATAGGGTTTTCGGTCTTTTGTAATCCAGGTGTTTTCTACCCTTTCTTAGTTTCTTGTAATTGTTCAAATTACATTTTGTAAACGTTGTTGTAAAATCCTTTAAAGTTAGTTTGATTTTGGCTTGAGGTGTGTGATGGTGCAAAGAGGGTGAGTAGGCTTTGTGAGATTCAAAGTCACCTCTTTGTGGTGTGTGTGTTTGTAATTTGTGAGTGATTACATAGTGAAATACTCAGTGGTTTGACTGAGGACTAGATGTAGCTCTGGGATTGAGTGAACCAGTATAAACCTTCTGTGTAAATCTCTCTATCTCCTCTCTTCGCAACAGGTTTTTTCGTATTTTCAACCGGTTGATATTCCTGTCTTACAAACTGCTTTTGTATCTGTAACATAAACAACCGGTTATATCGTGTTTTTAACCGATTAAAATACTGAAATTGTATTCTGAATCTTTGTTGAATTGTCTTTCTGGATTTATCTGAATTGGTTGTTAAAGTTTAATTCCTAAACATATATTTGCGAAAAGGTTTTAGAAACAATTCACCCCCCCTCTTGTTATAGCCATCTATCCTAACAATTGTTATCAAGAGCAAGGTTCTTGAAAGTTATTCAAGTTTTGATCCTAAATCTTTTTTTAATGGCTGAAAAGTTTTCTTTTAGGGAAGGTGCTTGTTTAAACAAACCACCTTTGTTATGTGGTATGAATTATGAACTGCGGTGCATAAGAATGAAATTCTTTGTTGAATCTATAGATAAGAAAATCTGGATAATGATTACAAATAGCTATCTCATGTCTATATCTGAAATTGTTTCTTTTGAAAGAGAACATCTTCATTGTGTAGCTATGAATATCGTTGTATCTGCACTTGACTCTAATGAATTGCTCAAGGTTTCAAAATGCAGTTATGCCAAAGAGATGTCGAAAACCCTTGAAGAATGGCAAAAGAATCCAAGGAGTGACTTTATGGATAAAGAAGAGTCATCTGCTGATTCAATCTCTTCTAAAAACAAGTTAGAAGTATGCCTAATGACCAAGGGAGAAAAAGAATCGAGTCAAGTAAGTACAACCTCCTCTAATAAGTGTGAAAGTTATTTTCAATTGCTTGATGCTTTCCAAAAAATTCATGAAGAAGCTAAGAGATTAACTTTTTCAAATAACCGATTGAAATGTGAAAACAAAAAGTTGAAAATGAAAATCTTAGTTTTGGAAAATGATTTGAGTAATACAAATGTTGATTTCGAAAATCTTGAACTGATTTATAAAAACTCTTGCAATTGTGATTCAAGTTGCTGTAAAAATTGTAAAACCCTTCAAGAAAAAGTTTTATATCTTGTGAAAACTATTGATATTATTTCTAAAGGGAAATCAAATTTTGAGAATGTTGTAGCTTCTCAACAGTGTGTTTTTGGGAAATCAAGTTTGGGTTTTAACCCACAAAGCAAAAACTTTAGCTTTTCAGAATTTTTTTTCAAACTTTACAAAAAATCAATCTGTTAAAAGTACGAAACAACATGTTGTTTATTGTTTCTACTGCATGAAAAAGGGTCACTCTGTTAGATTCTGTAAAATAAGAAAAATTTTTGTTCCCAAAGGTATTTTAAAATGGGTGCCTAAGCTTTTGAAGGTTCCTAAGGTTGCTACTAACACTCATGGACCCAAATTCATAAGGGGACCAAATCTTGCTTCTTAATCTTTTCTTGTAGGTATCCTTGGCAGCCAAGAATTACTTTTGTGATTGAAGAATGACTGCTAAAAGGAAAAACAACAAGAGAATTTTTTTTAATAATGAAGAATATGTTGAAACTGGCTTTCATGGATGCAGGTTCTTGTGTTAGAACTAGTGTTATGGATTGTAGAACAGTTTGTCAAATCTGCACATATGTTCTTAACAAGATATGTTCTTATCTTTCTTCTTTTCTTGGACTATCTGTCTTGAGTTCAATTTTGTGTGTCCATAAAGTGTTTCTGGTTAATATTTGTTCTATTATCATTCAAATGATGTGTGTCTTAACATGTATATGTGTTTCTCAGATTCTGGTGAAGGATTTGGGTTTTTTATGTTCTGGTTGTTGTTACAAAATTTCAATCGATTGTTTCTTCGAAACAATCGATTGTTTTTCCTCGGACATCTTTGTATAATGTTGTCAAGTTTGCTTATGCATGGTTAAACCTATTTTCCTTTAAATCATGCTTTTGGTCATATAGAGGAAGAAGTTTATATGTGTTTTAGTTATCTTAATAGCTTTAAAAATAATGCTCTTCTCTGATTAAATCTACAGTTGTCATAATCTGTGCACACACTAATTTGTAATATCTCTACACTGGTTTACAACACTGATTTCACTGGTTTATGTGTAACTTGTTATCCTGCTGCTATACTTGTCTTGTACATGCATAAATACTGTTTTGCAGGATCTTTTCAAAATAACAGATGCTATGTTGAAAACTGATCAAAGCAATGTTTATGGTTCAAAAACATCCACCTTACTCAAGCTCATGTCCTATGGAAAGTAAGTAGTACATGATCATTCTATGTTTTGGCTTCGTTTGGCCTCATGAGCTTCTAAAAATGTTGAGGTAAGGCAAAGGTATGAATTTTTTTAGCACTTCTTATCTTTTTGAAAGATGTTTGGTTGTTCCTTGCTGTCCCAGAATTTTAACCGGTTATTTCCTCGAAACAACCGACTATTTGCTCTCTGTCAGCACTAGGAAAATTTTCATTTAATCTCTGAGATCTGATTTGTGTTTCTATTCAAACCCAATGATATTTGTGGTCAATATTGCATTTATTTCTTGTTTGAATACAATTTACACCTGCTGTATCTGCTCTTTACAATTTAGATTCCTTCAAATCTTGGAAATCAAAACTGCTTTTAAAGCTTGAAACAAGTAGGAAAACTATCAACACACTCAAGCTTGTCTCCTTCATATGGACGAAGCAACATAATCTGCACTTTACAAGTTTGCTTTCTGCACTTTCTATTTTGTTTGACACAAACAGCTTTATGGCTCTGATTTGATTCGTTTTTCAGTATTGAAAACAACCCACGTTATGCCATCTTTGACCAAGGGTTCTGACTATATTAATAAAGATTTTAACCTGTTGTTTTTCACAAACAACCTGTTGTTCTTCTTTTTCTCTGCTCTAAGTTTTCTCTGTAGTGTACCCTCACTAATTTGAGCAATGGATGGAACTCCTCCATCCACAAAAAGAATGAAAACCAGGGTTGTTAGAAGTGGGGGAAAGATGGAAGGGTGGTTCTCAGGAGAATCAGAACAAATCAACAAATTTCTACTTGAAACAAGTAGGAAAACTATCAACACACTCAAGCTTGTCTCCTTCATATGGACAAAGCAACATAATCTATCCACTGTGCGAAGTCTCCTCAAGGAGTAAAGATTGAAGAGATTCCTTGAGTTCACTGGAAACATATATCCAGATTTGGTGAAGGTATTTTACACTAATCTTCAATTTAGTGGTGACTCACTTGTGTCTCACGTGAAAGGTGTAGACATGGTCATTACAAATGATGTATGGACTGTTGTGGTTGGATTGAAGTTCTTTGGAATCAGAATCAACAGAGGAAACCTTGGAGTAGTGGAAGATTTCAACAAAATCCAGTTTTACAAAAATTGTCTCAAGGATCCCCACTCCAAAGTGAGGAATTTTTCAGTTGGTGGGCTAAAGCTTGATGAAAGGCTCATAGCTTTCATTGTTTCTTGGATCAACACACCAAGAGGGAGCAATCACTCCACTCTTTCAGAAGAAGATTTGCTGATGATATATTGCATCATGAATAAAGTGAAGATCAATTGGATCCATACCATCAAAGAACATATGCAAAATGCTACAAGGTTAAGTGACTTTCACTAACCTTAGGCAATTTTGATATCTAAACTACTGCACTATTTTGAGGTAGATGTTGAGGGAGAACTAGCTGAAATCATCAAGCCCTCAAGTGAGATCAACAATGGATCCCTAAGCAAAATGGGTTTTACTAAAATTGGTGGGAGATGGGTGAGCAAGGATGGTGATCAAGCTGGCCCAAGTGGAAGCAATGATGAAGATGAAGTTGTTGAACCTGCTGCTACTGATTATGCTGGACCTAGCACTGATGTTGGGAGAGAAAGAATCACCTCAATGACATCCTTTGAAAGACTTATGCTCAACCGGATGGATAGCTTTGTTGAACAACAAAACAATCTCTGTGAGATGTGCCAAAACCGATTTCAGCAATTTGATCAGAACTTCCAGGGTCTAGATGCACATTTTTGAAATCTGGATGAACAGATTGAGGTCATACAAAACCAGATTTCAGAACTATAGTTTGGCAGGGACCATAGTCCTTCTTTTTAAAGTGTACTAGCTTTCTTTCATGAATGCTTTATCTTTGTTTCTTATGTGTTGTTGTTTATGTTGAACCAAGTGTTGTTCAATGTTTTGAAGAATCCAAATCCTTTGAAGGATGTTGAAGCCTCTGCTATGCTTGATGTTGCTGTGCTGGTTTAAGCTTTGTTCTGGGGTAGTTTATATGTTGTAATCCACCCTGTGATTAAAT
>Ga0123341_1004067_pt1 | contig 12738 bp, 11 predicted proteins | sample Turbeapinknodule_FD_89959 | JGI IMG/M metagenome (GOLD analysis project Ga0123341, IMG submission 89959) | Root nodule microbial communities of legume samples collected from Mexico - Turtle bean Mexico pink nodule | ecosystem: Host-associated > Plants > Roots > Nodule | place: Mexico: Nepantla... | reverse complement strand
ATTTAAATTATCAAACAAACGCATTTAAAGTACTTAAAATAAAGTATATACATGAAAATTAACAAATATAATATTTTATGTTTAAATACCCTGATAAATTAGATCAATTTCTTTATGAAAATTCATTTCTAGCACCCGGCTGTGGCATGACCAATCGTGTGTGTCATGGCCGGGAGAACGTGTCGGTCGACTTCTTTGTATATAATACCTTTTTTGCTGATTTATATATAACCTTACCTTTTGATAATTTTACGATGGGGTCCTTCAGACTCTCAACGTAGCACCTACACAATTACATCGTAACTCGTGGGCAGCCCTTCAGGGGTTCCGTGTACTTTGTCGCCTTTTCAAACTTGAGGCTACTCTCGAAGCCTTTTTGTATTATTATAACACACGTCCGAGTACTCCTGTGAGTTGGTTATCTTTGTCTAGTCGACCGGGGAATATTCGATTTTCCGCTTTTACTACTTCGTATAAAAATTTCAAAGAAAAATACTTTAAAAATTTTGTGGAGCCGCATGGCCGATACTATTTTTATAATGCGAATGGGACAACCAAATTTCCATTCCACTGGACGGAGAAACAAACTCAACTTGGTAATTGGTTGTGGTCGTCTCTTTCGCCCTTTGATAAGGAAATTTGAGTCGTTAATGATCAACTCCCTTATAAACTGCCGACCCGAGAGCTGATGGCTTTATATAAGTCATCCAAGAAGTGGACAGACTTCAATGGTACGTGGATTTCTTGCATTCCGTTGTGTATTCGCTATGTTAATATATTTGCACCTTGCAGATAATATCAAAAAGATGTATCCCGCCTTGAGCAATTTCATGAGTAATCTTAAACGTCAGGCGGCTACGCGAAAGCTTAGCAGTCTCGCGGGGGTCGGGAAAGAAAAGGTCGTTGTTGAGGAAGCTGCGCCGATTACGAAGGTGGTTCCTCCCACCATCAGTCGAAAGAGGGGGCGTCCACCCAAGGTCCAAACTGTTTCTGAGGTGGGGTAGTCGTCTGGCAGACCACTTACAATGTTGAGTCCTTCAATGTGAGTGGCTCAAACTATGCAATTCGATCTTCGTCTGGAAGATGAGGGTGTCCTGGCAGCCATCCCCACCAAAGACTTAATATAAGAATTGGTGGAGTTGCAGGCTACTATCGTGGGTAAGGCTCTTGGTGATGAATTAAGTAGGACCAAGATGGTAGTAGTGCCGAAGCTGAAGGCTGAGTTGGAGGAGTCAACCAGTTCCTTGAAAGCGAATTTAGAGGCTGCTGAAACTTGCATGGAGGAAATGCGAAAGAACGATCGACTGGCCAAAGAGGAACAAGAAACCCTGAAGGAAACTCTCACCAAGTTGATGGCTGAGCGAGATAAACTTCTGAAGGAAAAAACTGATGTTGAAGTCAAAGAAGAATCTCTTACCGCTGAAGTGGAGAAGTGCCAAGAGTTCATGATGCGCATTAATGAAGAAAGTTTTTACCAGGGTGTCCGGCAGGCAACCTTTTTTCATGGCGTGCCGACGAATGACTCGCGGTATGACTTAGGTAAAGACGTGGTGAACGGCTAGCTAGTGCTGCTTGGGGAGAGTGCCGACCATATGATGGAAGATCCTCAGTGCATCGAAGTGACCGAACCAGATCAGTCGGTCGAGGATATTGTTTGAATAGCAAAATACCTGGACTCAGGTTGTGGGTTTTGAACAATTTTTTGCATTTCCATGCTTTTATTTTCAACTGCTTTGAACAACTGCGTTTATGGTTTCACCCTTATATATTTGATTTTGTTAAGTAATTTGTGCTTAAATCATAACTAATATCTGACAGAACGAGTGGTATAATGGTAACGTAATAAATGTAGTTAAGTTTTAGACCGATAGGACGGTAAAATAATACTTATGAATAACACTTAAGTTATTAATGGGTTTCTGATCGAGGACGGTACATTAAGTTATTTAATGACTGGTGGGGATGCTAAGAATGCTTTCAACTGGAGGAAAATCTGTTCACACTCGGTAGTCCACTCGAATCGGGATGCCTTTTTTAACAGCTGGACGATGGGTTTCGTTCGTTCTACAAGTTTTGGCACGAACCAGGACAGACCAGTGAGTCGTCTGACTAGTCTTTGGATCTCTTTAATGCTGTTGGGACTTTGCATTTTTGCAATAGCTTTGCACTTCTCGGGATTGACCTCTATGCCCTCATGTGTGATGATAAATCCTAAGAATTTCCCTCCTTCCACACCGAATGCACACTTGTCAGTATTCAGATACATGCGATGCTTGCATAAAGCCTGAAAAACTTCCCTCAGATTTAAAACATGTTGTTCACATGAGTCAGATTTAACAACACCATCAACGTAGACTTCCATGTTTTTCCCAATCATGTTGTGGAAGACGTAGTCCATCAATCGCTGATAAGTGGCTTTGGCGTTCTTGAGGTCGAACGACATAAACTCATACTAAAATTTGTTGGAATCTGTCATAAAAGCCGTTTTTTCTTTATCACAAGGGTGCATTTGGATTTGGTTGTACCCTGAATACGCGTCAAGGAAATTGAGAATCTGATCTCCTGCTGCTCCGTCGACCAGCCGATCGATGGTCGACAGAGGATAAGAATCCTTTGGACATGCTTTGTTGAGGTCAGTATAGTCTACACACATCCGCCATTTACCGTTAGACTTTTTAACCATCACCACATTAGCCAACCATGTGGTATAACCAACGTTGTACTTATCACCTTTCGTCTGACTTTAATGATGTTCCAATGTATGTTTTACGGTCTTCACCAGCCTCCATCTGAGGGTCATCTAGTCGTGGGTCTAGGTCTACAAGGGCAACCATGTGCCTTCTGGACTTTCGACCCCTGGAACGTCTCTCTGGTGATCACCCCCTTCTGTTGGGGGATCGGTCGTTCGATGCCATGGTGTACAATCGTCTGGTCGTTTCAACTTTTAAGTTAGCTACATAGCATTTTCGAGCAGTTTTGTGATCAACATGTACTGTCCAATGTCGCAGGTAACAGAAGGAAATTTCATAGCCAAATGAGGGGTAGAAACAATGGCTTTCAATCTGTTGATAAAAGGACGTCCGAGTAGTATGTTGTACGAAGTATTGGCGTTAACCAACAAGTACCGGACGTTGATTGTCTTACTGAGAGAGTCGTCTTCGCCAAAAGTTGTGAATAGATCAATGTAACCTTTGGTATCCACTCGTTCTCTTGAGAATCCGACTATCTGTTAGTCATAAGGCTGTATTTCTATTTCAGGAATTCACATTTTCCTAAAGGTCTCCCCCTGAACTACCTTGAATCACTAGAACTTTAGCGATGGCGAATTTGTTTATATCCATAGAGATTACCATTGGGTCATCTTATGCCGGATCGATTACAGTGAAATCATCATCAGTGAACATGATTGGGGTTATGTGTGGAAGCTTGTGTGTTGAAGTAGAGTGAATGGATTGAATTGCTCTTAGGTATTTTTTCCTTGCGGAATTGGAACATCCACCACCTGCAAAACCTCTTGCTATATAATTAACTTCTTGGTTTGGTATACCGAGCGAAACTGGACCAACAATAGTGTTAATGACTTCACGAACTCTTTGTTTGATTTGGCTGCCCCGCTCAGGACTTTCACTTCGGGGACGGGTTCTTCTAACTACACTTTCGCTTCGTTTTCGTCGTGTCGTACATTGATAATCGTCACGACTTCGAGTGTCTCTCCGTCCAGAGCGTTCTTTGTCTCTAGAGAAATAATCAGTATCACGCTAGGGTGATCGTGGGACAACAATGGACGTTTTAATGAATTTGTGGAGGTGGCTAGCTTGGACGGGTTCTTCAATTTCATCTTTTAACGCTTGACAGCCTTCGGTCGTGTGACCATAATTGTAGTGGTATTGGCAATGTTTGGCGGTATCAACATTTCGTGGAGTTTGTGCTTGCCTGAGTGTTGGGATAAGTTCAGTTTGCAAAGTTTCGTCCAGAACTTTGCCTCTTGGTACTGTCAGAGGGGTATAGCTGTGGAAACGAGGACCTCGGCTTGGCCGGTATCGGTCGAATCCCGACATGGGGGGACGGGTGCTTTTGTTTTTCTCCCTTTCCTTTTCAGAGGCGTTGACCTGCGTTTTCTATGATAGTCAATGTGCTCTTCTATCTGCATGAATTTGGTGGCTCTCGTCCTTAGTTCGTCCATATTTTGTGGTGGTCGCTTTATAAGGCTTTTAGTGAACCGGCCCGGAAGTATGGTCGAGATCAAATGATGCATTGCTATCTTTGGATTCAGGTTCCTGATTCCCATATAGACTTTACTAAACTTGTCCATGAAAGTTCTCAAGGAATCTCTTTTTTCTTGCTTTACATTGAGGAGAGACATGGATGAAGTGCGGTGGGGTCTGCTCGTCACATACTGCATGGTAAACTTCGTTTCCAGGACTTTGAAGCTTGTCACAGAATTTGAGGGGAGTTCGGTGAACCATCCTAATGGACCCTCCCAAAGAGATGTGGGGAAGACTTTGCACCATACTGTCTGATCTGTCGTGTACAAAGTCATTTGGGTCCTGAAAATGTTCAAGTGCTCGTCCGGATCAGTAGAACCATCATAAAGGTTTATAGTTAAACCTCTCCATTTATTAGGAAGTGGCGCAACAATTATGTCGTCCGTGAAGGGGTGGCCTTTCAGATTTTCTTCATTGTCGGGAACAATATTTTTAGAACTTTGGTGGGTTTAATGTGTAAGAAAGGTATGATGTGTATGATGGGTTTGATGGGTTGGTGGTATCGTTCTGGATTGATGAGTTTGGGGTGTTGGTATTGGTGTGTGGGAGTGTTCCTCCCGTTCAGGCTCTCCAAGTCGCTGCAACAACCTTCTATTTTGTCTTTTTAAATGAACCACCTCTTCTGCCTGCCGACGCCATTTTTCTTCTTGTTTACGCCGATCCTCTTCATTACGTAGTTGATCCACAATTCCCTTTTGTCGTAATTCCTCCATCTGAGCTTATTATGTTCCTCCACCATAAAGTCGTTGCTTGCGTTGTTCCTTGTAGACACCATCGTTGTTTGTTGAGATTCTTGTGTTTGAAAGGCTGAAGATTACCTCGACCCCATGGTGGGCGCCAATTGTACCTGTACGGATGATGAGGCCCAAGTAATACCTGCCCACTGGGTACCCAATTTGTTGACGTGTCGGTGGTCTTCTAGTTCCTTAAAGTTCTTCCTCTCGCTACGTGTGCTCCGCCGGTCGGGGGTACCTACGATTGCACTCCGACGCTCAAGTCAGTGCTAGTATTTCTGATGTGTTCTAGCAGAATATGAAAAACGTACTTTTTCCCCCTTTAGAAGTTCTATTTATAGGTTGACTTATGGGCCCTTACCTGTGTGGGTTGGATAATCAGTTGATCAGAACATGTGTAGTGGCTCCTGAAATCATGGGAGTGTATCTTTCGATTTATCGTTACATTGAGATATTTACCCAAGTATTTCGGGACATGCCTTTGACTCGTTCAACTTTAATTGTAACTGCGTATTTATTATGTTGTAAATGTTACTTGACCCGGTATTCGTTTTTCTGGGATCCAACTGGTTCAACTAACAATTACAAATTATATACAAATTTACAAGATAACCTATTCTTATGAAAGAACGATATTATAAAAAAATTCCATTGCATGTTTATTTTCTTTAAAAGTATATATGTTTAGAATTAAATTTATTGATTAAAAATATATTTTATAGACAAATTTACATTCTAGTTTAATTTTTGAAGAAACTACTGTAACAAGCTAATTGTAAAAAAAACAAAAATTTAGATAAGATGTACTTAAGAAACACGATGTAAGCTAATTGTAAAAAAATAGAAATTTAGATAAGATGTAGGTAAGAAATACATATTGTTTTGAAGAAGTCATGTTTCACGAACATATAGTTTTAATATTTTATTTTTATAACATAAAAATCGTGTTTAATATACATTACTTTATTTTAAATATTTTTTTTACAAAGTTATGCTTGATAAATACTACTTTTATTTTTTTTTAAAAATTGTGTTTAGTAAATATGATTTTAGTTTATTTTGTTTTTATTAAAGTTTTGTGTACCACACACGATTCTAGTAAAAAAAAGTCACATAAAATATGATTTTAGTATAAAAACAAATAAACAATTAAAAGTCATGTTTATCCATATGACTTTATTATAAAATAGAACAGAGATGAAGAAAAGGAACAAAGATGAATAAAAGAGTAAACTGAAGATAAAAGATATGAGAATGAATATCTCTTCTTTTTTATTATTCAAATCAAAACAAATGGTCTGAATATATATACATGTAGTACACTCATTTTAGGGTTTAACTAAAGAAGGAAATAATCAATAATTAAATACTAGAATCATAACACACAAAGATAAAATAAAGGTTATTCCACTCTATAAAGAGAAATAAGTGATGATAATTAGAAAAGATAACCAATTATTCTCTTCTATAAAGATAAGCAACTGATAATTAGAAAAGACACCCAATTATTCTTCTCTATAAAGAGAAACGAAACAACTGATAACCTTCTGTAACTCTGGTATCCGTATCCTTTAATAGACTTCAATGTAAAAAGAAGAAATAAAAATCATACTTAATTGAAATGATTTTAATAAAATAAAATTAAAAATGGTGTGATATAAAACAAAATCATATATATCAAACACAAATTGGTATTGTTAAAATAGAAATTAAAATCATGTTTATAAAACACAATCATACTTCCTAAATATGTCTGACTGAGCTAATTATATAATTTTTTTAGAATTTATCCATTCTAATAATTTCTCTCAGATTACAACAAAATAATAAATTCTCCTATAAAAGAAATAGACAAGACACAAAAGCAAAAGAGTCTTTATTCGCCGCATTTATATGTGAAGGGTAGAGATGTATTTTCACAGGAGTTCACTGAAAACAATAAATTCCACTAAGACCATATTTGCGAAGAAAGGTGAGTTCATTCGGAGTCATAGTCATACTCATACTCGCAGTGATAGATGTTAAAGATATATAGTGTAGCTAGCATTCCATGTTTTAGCAACAATATCAAACACCTTCCATGATAGAGCTAAGAGTAAACATATATGTATCACATATTAAGTAATGCTTATATGTCACATCGCATCACACCCATATGCAATCCAAAACCAAACACACTCCCATTTCGCACATGTTTCCCTTCCATCACTCTGTCTTAAAGGTTACATCCACTAAGCTAGTTGTGGACAAGAATGCTAACCCACTCATCACCTTATGCCTCGATTGTTTTCATGTTGCATTCAACCCTTTTCAAATACAATATTATTTCTAATGAGTTTTTGGAGGACACACAAATTCTCATATGGTATAACCTATGTGCTCACCTAGTCACTCATGCAAAAACCACCACTTTCTCCTTTCACCATCACTCCTTCCTACCAGGAAAAATGTTACTTTGACAACTGTAAAATAAAAGACATCATATTACAACTGTGATTGGACTTCCCATTTCAACAAACAATTGTTTATCTTTCCAGTTGTAATCTGGTAAATTGTTGTCAATATATCATTACTATTTTTACAAATAGCAAACAAGTTTTACCACCTCACCATTATGATCTTGCTACAATTTTCAAGTGGAACAAGCAGAGAACCTACACATTCATCAAGCAAACCAAACAACTATAACACAACTCAGTAAATAAAGGCATTGATATGATATGATATGCAAAGAGTGTTGTCACACTTTTCCTTCATGACATCTTCGACAGTGACACTAGTTGTTCTCCTTCTGGATAAGGATGTGCGTGCTCAATTCAATTCTAGTCGGCTAGGTTTGGTCTAGTGCTACATTTCTTTCTGATGTTTAATCCACCCCCAACACATCTTACATTTCAGTCTATCTTTGTAAGCTAACAAGAATAACTTTATTCTTTTGTTTTCTTTTTTAACCAATGGACGCTATCAATGATCTTTTGATGCTTGCAACTGATTTTGCATAAACGATATTTTTAGAACTAGCATCCAGTTAAATACTGGCTTAGTTATAGAAAGAAATTACTTAATGGTTTCAATTTCTGGAAGACCAACAAGTTCAATTCCAAAACACGGAGAGAACAAGAATATATCAAATATAAAAGTGCAGAGAAGAATATATACATGTCCAATCATGAACTAGAACCAGATACTTTGTTACACATACATACCACCATCTTCGGTGTCTGATGTTCCTGCCAGCAAATCTGAAGAATAGACATAATAACTTCCTTGTTTAACCACCAATGCAGTATCAAAGCTATAAAATCGAACCTCGCATCCTTGTACTGTAGATTATTCAGAAATGTGTACTGCTTCCTTGTGCTTCACCTTATTCTTTCTATTGTATTTGTCTTTCACTCAAATTATGCAAAGTTACAAAAGTCCCTGACATAATTGTGGTATCCGTAGTGATACTGTACCAATCAAATTATTCCATTGAACAAACTAAGATGTTTAATCTTATCTGACTAACATGGAACATCTTGGAGGACAACAGTACAATGTGTAAGATGTTTTCACACACCAATGGAAAAGGAGTGATGAGGGGGGCATCATAATCATAAAACCATAAAATTTTCAGGTTATTTGCTCTGTCTAATTCTCATTGTTGCTTAGCACAGCTAAGCTCTTGGAAGTTATACTATCTATTTTGCAACATTTTGCATGATTGTTTCCATAGAATGTGCCAAAAAATTTATGTTGGTAGAACCTCAGTTCTGAAATCATTTAGTTGAAACAGAGTAAATGTATTATGGGGACCACATGAATGGCATCAACATTAGTTGTTTCCAATGGGGTTGCTCTGATGTAAAGATAAATTAAGAAAAAAAGAAAAGAGAAAAGAAGATTTTTTTTAAGAAGAGTTGTATGTGGCCATATCTATAATAGGACAAAACTACTCCAATAAAAAAAATACGTGTATTCTTTTATTTACCTAACTTTTGGGACATTAAAATGAAGGATAAAGTGAAAAAAAATAATGCAAAAAACGTTTTTATTGAAAATAACACAAAATAAGCGCCAAAGAAACTTTATGCAATAATATACATACTTATCTTATCTATAAATAATTAAGCACACTAAATGCATTTCACACCAAGTGAACATTAAGTGTTATACTCCACTCTTGAGTTAGTTCTTCTGTTCCTTTCTGTGACCATGGACGGAAAGAAATTAGAGTACAAAGGTGAGGAAGCACTGAAGGAGATAGAGAGGCTTACAATGAAGGCTTCTGAAGTTCAGGAAAGCCTTTTGAAACAGATCATAACTCATAATAGAGAAACTGAGTATTTGAATAAGTTTATGAGGGGAGAAAAAAATATAACTGACATAGCAGAGTTTAAGAGGAGTGTTCCAGTCACCACTTATGAAAGAATCTTCCCATATATCCAGAGAATTGCAAATGGGGAAGACTCTTCTCTCATCACTGGTCACTCAATAACAGAAATGTTATGCAGGTAATAACTCTGCTACTGCTAGTATTTGTTCATTATTTCATTCCTTTATCATAACTTTCTTCTTGTATTTTATGTAAACATTCTTAATCATATATTATGGTATGTGCAGTTCAGGGACATCAGGTGGAGAGCCTAAAATAATGCCATCAATTGCAGAAGATCTAGAACGCCGCACCTTCGTGTACAATCTTACCATGCCAATCATGAATCAGTTAATAACAGTAACATCGTCACATCTTTTTATTTCTTGGCCTTGATTATGCACGCAGACATTTATTAGTCATACCCTTTCTGTTGCATTTCAAATTAATATTTCAATGTTCATTTGCCTCGAATTCCAACACATGGCTGAAGCTTAACTTTCTTGCTTAGCAACTTGAGTCTTTTCTGTGCTTGATGTCATCATGCTTGGGTTATGATTCTTCATTCTAAGTATATGGACAAATGAAAAAAAGATAAGATGAAAAAGATATGACGTGACAACTATTAGGTTGGTGGAGGGCCCATTACCATGCATAGGTTACGTTTACATTTAAAAAATAATGATTCCTGCTTGTTATATCATATATAGTGCATGCTAACTAGCTAGTGCATATTGACATGTATTTCATTTATGCATATTTTCAATCGCATTAGTCGTACAGAGTTAATTACCATATACCATGGCCAATACCAGAAAGTTCAAAAACATATCAGTCTAGTTAAATTCGTACTACCTAGTACCTTATAGTATCAGTATCAGATATAATATAATGGAAACATATAAACATTTCTTATAACTAACTGCTGCATGCTGAGTATTTTCATAATCATTTTCCGAACCATATCTCCCAGTTGAACATAATTAGCAATCAATCTTAGGTACGTTCCTGATCTTGACGAGGGCAAGGCGATGTATCTGTTCTTCGTAAAAGCAGAAATGTCTACTCCTTGTGGCTTACCTGCAAGGACAGTGTTAACAAGCTACTACAAGAGCAAGCACTTCAAGTGTCGCACATACGACCCTTGGAACGATTACACAAGCCCTGACCAAACCATTCTATGCAATGACAGCAACCAAAGCATGTATTGCCAGCTTCTAGCAGGTTTGATCCACCGGCGCCAGGTTCTAAGGCTCGGTGCCGTCTTTGCCTCTGCATTTCTTCGAGCCATTTCCTTCTTAGAACAAAACTGGAGGCAGCTGTGTGAGGACATATGCAATGGTCAACTAAGTTCCTCCATAACAGACCCTTCATGTCGCTCATGCATGTCCTCAGTGCTTTCAACCCCTGACCCTCGTCTCGCTGATGAGATCACAAGAATCTGTAGCCAAAAGTGTTGGAAGGGAATTCTGTGCCAGCTTTGGCCTAATGCCAAGTACATAGAGGCTGTGGTCACAGGGTCCATGGCTCAGTATGTTCCTGCTCTTAAGCATTACAGTGATGGGAGGCTGCCTTTGGTTTGTACCTTGTATGCTTCATCTGAGTGCTACTTTGGGGTTAATCTTAAACCTCTGTGTGATCCTGCGGATGTCGCATTTACCCTCTTGCCTAACATGGGCTACTTTGAGTTCCTTCCTCTTGGGCATAACGGGAAACTTTTGATGGACTTTGATGAAGGGGATGTTCCCAATGATAAGCTCGTGGATTTGGTGCATGTCAAGCTCGGTTGCTTCTATGAGCCCGTGGTCACTACCTTTGCTGGTGAGTTCCCTGATTAATTGACCCATTTCCTAGCAACTTCAAATTATATGTTAACACACCAACACACAAGCATTTCTTTTTCTTTATGCTGTCATCTAACCGACTAGTACTGCCAAATAGTTAAAGAAGTTTAACTAACACAACCGTTACTTTAGAAGCCTTTTTCTTCTTCTAATGACACGTACTTCAAAACACTTATTTATCTCTCTGACACAACTCAAAATATTACTATTTTAATCATCTTTTCTGAAAAAAGAAACTTTAAAACCTATTTATACAGTTCCATTCTTTAATGATTATTCAGTAGAATGGTGTATCTTTGTCATTGGTATCGTATCAGACAAATTTCTACGAAGTACAGAAAAGTGAGTTGTGTACTTGAGAACAGTAACCCATTTGTCATCATCGCCATTATTATACACATCCATTGGTTAAATCTACTAACGCAAGTTGAATTTACTTTTCCTTTGACACCACCATGACCTCAACATCTAGGGCTGTACCGATACCGCGTGGGTGACGTGCTGCAGGTGGTGGGATTCCACAACAACGCCCCACAAGTGCGTTTCATCTGCAGGAGAAATGTAGTGATCAGCGTGGACACTGAAAAGACGAACGAGGAAGACCTGCACAGGAGCGTGAGCATGTCGAAGAAGCTGTTGGAACCCTACGATGGTCTCTTAGTGGAGTACACGAGTTACCCCGATACGTGTTCAGTGCCAGGACACTACGTATTGTACTGGGAAATTCTCCATTGCGGCATAAAGGCAGAAGCTGAGAATGGGAACGCAGTGGTACTTGATGGAAGTGTACTTGAGGAATGTTGCATTGCGGTGGAGGAGCAACTGGACTACGTATACAGACGGTGCCGTAGCCACGACAAGTCGGTGGGGCCACTGGAGATACGTGTGGTGGAGCCAGGAACCTTTGATGCGTTGATGGACTTGTTTATCAGTCAAGGGGCTTCCATGAATCAGTACAAAACTCCCAGGTGCATCAAGTCTAAGAAGGCACTCAAATTACTCAACTCTAAAGTTACTGCCTCCTTCTTCAGCCCTAGAGATCCTAACTGGGTACCCAAGATGTGCTGAATCAACTAACTTCCATTCTGCTCTTTCCTTTCTTGCACAACAACTCAACTTGGCTTTCATCATATCAACCAAATTTCTACTCCTAATTAACCATTTAGATATGAATAATGTTTGTTTCACAGTATCAAATATCATTACTCTTTAGATATATATGCTCTGTTATGAATTGAAGAAAAAATAATCATTCAACTTCGTTACTATGCAATAGGTTCTTCTTTGTTCCATCATTATTACAAACTAACATTGGAACAACTATTACATCTCTTTTATGCCACTTAGGGGTTTCTCCAACCACCTAAAATTGTGTTGTGTGAGTAAGTAATTCTCAAATACTCACTACAACAAATACTAGTTTTTCTGATAAAAATATTCATCACTAAAAACTATCGGTAAATTATTATTATTAAAAAAATTGTAATAACGATTATCATTTCAATGTTAAATTTAATTGTTACAGTTATTAATTACTT
>Ga0123341_1004066_pt1 | contig 12738 bp, 8 predicted proteins | sample Turbeapinknodule_FD_89959 | JGI IMG/M metagenome (GOLD analysis project Ga0123341, IMG submission 89959) | Root nodule microbial communities of legume samples collected from Mexico - Turtle bean Mexico pink nodule | ecosystem: Host-associated > Plants > Roots > Nodule | place: Mexico: Nepantla... | reverse complement strand
ATAATTTTTTTAAGAAAAAGTCAAGCTCTCAAGGTAATATTTTATGATGCAAGACTGTCATACTATCTTATCATATCATGCAAAACTTACTATTCCATAAGAAACTAAATAACTATTTGAATTTATAATAATATCCATAAAATCTAATACACATTTAATGTTTTAAATTTTGAAGTAATATTTTAAAGTATGAAGATTTTTTGATAGAATATTTAAAATTTTAAATGGTGTATAAAGGCACATGATTGTAACATGTAAATGAGTAACATTGTAAAATACAATTAGTGAAATAAGTATTATGGGCAAAAATATTTGATTTTTGTTATGTGAAGGCCATTTGTGCAATTGATGACGCCTTAATTTTTTTACACATGTATCTTGATACCATTCTGAGAAGAAACAAATATATCCCTTGAATGGAATCAATTCTATTGTACAAGTTGAATAGTTTAAATACCTAATTCCATCTAAAATGGAAATTAAATAAAATGGAAATTAAATAAAAGAATAGATGTAGTAATTTGTGAGCATAAATGTATATATTTCTGTTAGTGTGAATGATTGTGAAGATCATAGTGTGGATAGGGATGCATTTCTGTTATAGTTGTTCTTGTCGGCTGACCTAGATCTGTTATTATGGTGGATTTTGGGTCAACTTCACGTTTTTATTGTTGATGCTTTGAGATATTGGAAATCCATAATGAGGGGAGCTTTACTTATTGATAAGACTCTGATGATCAAGTCAGTGAAAGCATAAACTATATGAGTGTAGTGTATAGGGAATAAGGCTTACCTTGTGCTCAAAGTCTTAGGACCCTTTTATAGGACTTGTCAAACTTGTTTCAGGAGTTCACTAACTGCATAAGTAATTAATATTTTCCCCTGTATTTGGGGTTCTAGATTTTGCAAAGTAACGTCTCTAATTGAGTATTATCTTTTTGTTGAAACAACTAACTGAATGAGTTGTGACATTAATGTTCTTTCTGTTTTATTGTTTCTAGAGCGTGTTATTTACCAGAGACCAACTCTCTACTGAAGCCATTTGACCTATTTATGTTTTGGGCTGACTTTAAATTATTGGGCCTAAAAGTAGTGTACCCAATACTTACTGGGCAGATTCTCCCTGCACCATATCATTTTTAACTGGCACTCAATCACACATAGGAAAAGTCCAACCTACCCTTAATGAATATGAAAATATCTTAAAATGTGATAGGCACCCAACCCTATTCTTCTTATTCTTGTTCATTAGTGCTTGAAGCATGAGTCGCAGCAGTCGCAGCCACCGTCATCCACCGTTGTCTCCCTTGGTTTCCTTCCCCATCAGTTAGCTTCATCATCGCAAGCAGAGCAACAGCCGCCACCGTCAGCTTCTGAAGTCGGAGAAGGAACCATTGTCGGAGAAAGGTACTCAATCATGCCTACCAGATATTTTTATCCGTAATTCATTATTGAGTTCTGCACTTTTTTATCCGTATTTCACTATTGCATTCTGGATATTTTTATCCGCAGTTCAGGACTGGGTTCCGGATAATTTTATCCGCAGTTGGGCACTTGTCTTCTGGATATTTTTATCCGCAGTTGTGAAAGAATGGTCTCCGGATATTTTTATCCACAAGAGGCATTTGACTTGCGGATAAGTTGTTCCGTAGTGTTGTTGTTGTTCTGCGGATATGGTTATCCGTATTAGTGTTAGGTAGTTTAGGGCACTTGGCTTCTATGGAATTTTTCATTTGTTTTTTATACTATATGTGTTATAATTTTTTATATATGTGTAACCTCCTCTTTTGCAGCTCAAAGCAAAACTTCACACAACAACGAACTTCCTTTACCTCACCATACAATATTTTTCAAAGTGAAGAAGACAAGGGCATGATGGATTTTAAAAAGTTCGTTGGGTGCCAATCACAATTGATCGGGTGCAGGAAGCAATTGCCTACTTACACTAGCGCAGAAATGCTAATCAAATGCGGCTATTTTACATTTACAAATGCGGCTATATCAGCACACAGTTGTAAATTAGAGAAATACAAATGCAGCTATAGAGCCGCATTTGTAAATGCGATTTACGAATGCGGTTATTTGAAATAGCCGCATTTGTATATTCTTTTGAATGAGCTGGGGTTTTAAGGGCACGTTGTTGGTGAAGAGTGGAAGGGGAGAAGAGGAAACACGGCAGCGGCGGCGAGTGCGGCCGCGGAAGCAGTGGCGGAGCGGCGAGAGCGAAATGCGACAGCGGTGGAAGCAATGGAAGAGTACACCTTCAAAATGCAGAGCGAAACCCATTAAAAACTAAAGCAATATGGAAAGCGAAAGCCATTGGAGTTCAATGCAGTTGTTAGGAGCAATGGAAACAAGAGAATGAGGGACAATGCAGTTACGTACCTTCGAAAATGCAAAACTTCGCAACCAGAGAAAATGAAGAACAGATATGAGCGCAAACGGAGAATGAATGAAACTATTGAGCGCGTAAAATTTTTAGGGTAAAAATCATTTACAAATGTGGCTAAACTTAAAAATCGCATTTGTAAATCAAGCTTTTTGATTTACAAATGCGACTATTACTTTTAGCCGCATTTGTAAATGGAAGCTCTTGATTTACAAATGCGGTTATTTAAATAACCGCATTTGTAAATCAAAATAATTTTAAAAATGCCACCGCGTTTTTTACGAATGCGTTTAAGCGCTGAATCGCATTAAATAAGGAGCGTTCTTTTCTTATTTTTGTACTAGTGTTAGTGTCAGATTATTTGGGCGAGGATATGACTACTTGGATTGTGGACCAAGTATACCGAACAATACAATAATATTTAAATGGTTGATGCTGCATAAATCAAAATCAAATAATACTTAGCACATTTTACTAAAACCGAGTAAATATTTATTTCACTAACAAAGAGTTTTGACATGTAAAAAGAGGTAACATTGTTTTATTGATTGTAATAAGCAGATAATAGAATAGGATTATGCAGTTGAAAACAAATGTCATGCAGTGAAATGAAGAACAAATCAGAATATCGTTTCAAATCATACATTTAAAAACAAAATTAATAATTAAAATAAAGATAAAGAAATGTATCCTAATTATCCATTTACTTAACAATCATCCTTGCTCAATCTATCACGTGGATTTCTAGAATTGAAATTCAGAAGACTTTTAACAATCTTCACATGTAAGAGCAAATTTATTATCCATATAAACAAAAGAAATATTTTTTTTATTTTCATCTTTTATTTTCTTTTAAAATATGATATTTATTATAAAATAAAAATAATTGTAGACTAATTTTATATATATATATATATATACGATCTTTTGAGAATTCTTTTTCCATTTATAATAATAGTTACGTCTAAATAAATTAGTATTGGTTGTGAATAAAAGTAGTCGTAAAGATAAGTCACACCCTAAAATAATTACCTATAATGTTCCTAAAATTAGAGAAAAATAAAGGATCAATAGAATGTCAAACATATTTGTTCCATGCTTAAAACTCACGTAACCTAGGGTAATAAAGAAGGTAAATGACCTCACATTGAGTAACTAGTGATATACGTAGATGGAAGAAAACTTGTATGTCTCTATTTAGAAGTCAAGGACCACTGCAAAAGAGAAGTAGACAAAGAAAAATACATAAAAAAAGAAAGAAAGGATAAGAACAAAAATATTTTGAAAGAGGATAAAAAAAAGAAAGTAAAATAGATAGAGGGAGTGATCTCTGGTTGTATGAAAAAAAAAGTTTTCTTTAAAAAAAGATAGCACTTTCACAAGTTATGTCTCTCATTTAAATATTTTTCTCTTAACATCTTTAACTAATGGTTCTTCCCTTTTAATGTGATTTCTTCTGCATGGATTGCTAGAAGATATCAGAAATGAAATTTTAACCACAATCTTTTACTTGCCACGTATTCTTCACCATGAATTTATTATTCATATTCCTTCTTGAATGTATTCACGAACCTTATGAGAAGAACTAAGGATTTTTTTTTTGTCTTTACAACATCAAAAAATCAGCTAATCGCCATTAAGAAACTTGATGAAAGTGTCATTGGGGTTTTTCAGTTATTTGTTGAGAAAACTCGAACTCATTTCTTTTCTCTAGCTTGAATATGTTCATGTGCTACTTCATTTTTATCTTATTCCTCGAATTTGCTTTCATCCATTAAGGTGATGAAGACATTGATATTTTACATTGAGTTTATACTAGTTTAGAGGAAAGACGAGCTTATGATTCCATTAATATACCACAAGGGATGCTAACCAACTTAGTTGGGTCTCTAAATTCTAAATGTTAGATTTGTCTCTTGTTTTAATTTTTAAGAGTAAGTAACAAAGTGGTTAATCTTTACCGTCTAAATATGCGTGGGTAAGAAGAACAGTCATGAAATTTTATTCTAAAAGTATATATAAAGTAAAGTCTAATGTAATACTAAATAGTCTATCCACTAACAATATAAACCGTTGTTATTTTAATTATAAGTGATCACGTAGTATATTCAATTATATTAAAAATAGTATCTATAATATTTAATTAATTGATAGTATAATTTTCCTATACGATCTACTCATAAAAATTATCCATAAATGGTATAAGATAATTTTATAATATTATAAAATGACAAACTTCCATGTACCATGTTTATTAGTTTAATAATAACCACTATAAAGACATATTGTTTATAATTTATTAGAAGTTAAGATCTGAATATAACTGGGTTAAAAAATAGTGTGAAAGTGCGTGTCTTTTTATATGAAAAGAAAACGTAGAAAGGAGAAAACAAATTACTGACATGTGGGTAATGAAACTCACACTATGAGCTAAATCAGAGGAAAAGTATCCAAAATCCTAAGATTATCATTACATTGAGCTCTTAGCTTTGCTAGCTGGTTCGCACACTGGTCGCCTTTCCAAAAGATATGCTGAAATATTAAGTTTGAGTGGAAATTCTTGAGAAATCTGATTTTGTGCAACACAGCATGATAAGGTTGGAAGAGTGCTTCATCCTTGTTAATGAGGTCAAAGCTAGCTCGTGTCTGACGGCAACTATGGGTTAAAAATGACCCCGAGAGTTTAAATATACATTATTATGAAAAAAATTAAAGACCTTCGGTTAATTTCAGCTCGATTAAAAATAATTTCAAAATTAAACATAATGAAAACAGAACTGCTAGACCTGACAAAAAATTAAAATAATTTTGAATCTATTTAAGAGGCGTACGATTTTTTGACATGTTCATAACAATTATTATTTCTAATAGTTGTCTAAAAATTATGCATAAACGTACAACAAAATCATTGCTCTTTAAATAATGTCTGCCCTTGAAATTTCAGTGGCATATGACGCCTGCACAAAAAAAAAACGTTTTATCATGCTTCTTTATCTTTAATTCTACTTATTTACTAATAAAAAACAAAACATTTTCAAGCCCATGCCTTGTTCTGTTTTTTCTAATGTATAAACAAAAAATATTATGGTTTTTTCGGATATCTAATACATTGACTAACTTGATACGTTAATGTGTATAATCAAACTCGTCTAAAGGTATTACCAACCTTTCTCCCCTCATCACGTTCTATGATTAACTTATTATTGTAAAAATTACCAGTGTCTTCAGAGAAGCTGTTTTTCTTGAAAAAGGTGGAGCGGAAGGGAGGGGAGAAGAGAGAGGGGGCAAAACATCAGATTCCACGTACTTGCGACAACATGATCAACCAAAGATTTCACAGGAATAATCTTAACGCCAATTTAAGACCTAACATAAGCCTGTAAATCTATATCACCTTCAGTAGAAGGGGTAGAAGGTTTCCCGAGGAACGTATATCGTTATAGATTCTCTCCCTTTCCCTGTTACTGTTTCTAGTTTCCTTCTATATCTTTGAATTGGGCAAAGGAACAATAATAAAACAGAATACACCTGATGAACAATTACCTAAGCGGTGCACAGACAGAAAAGGGTGTATACACCATGAGTAAGGACAAAAAAAAATAGTTATATATAGACACGTACATCCTGAAGGGATTAGGGTAAATGGTTGCATTGGCCAGATCCAGCATGAAGCAAACAAGCAATCAGTTTACTTCCTCCACGTGCTGCAAACATGGCCAGCTTGGCTCAGAGATGTCTCGCGGTGAACTCCCATCATTATCTTTTGAATTTATGTCTGCATTATGCTTCACTAAATACTCAGCTATGCCTTCTCTCTCACACGTAACAGCGTAATGCAAGGCAGTTTGTCCATCATTATCCTTCCAAAAAAGAAAACATAATATCAACAGAAAGTGGCTATTACATCAGTATCATTAACTGTAACATGCAAAAAAGCATATCCAAAAGCCTAAGCTAAACTTCGATATTATTCAACCTCTGCAGTGAGGTTTGTCTGCTTCAGAATCCAATTAAGGTTCAGCTCTGTTTTCATTCTGAGGAGTTACGACAATGTCATCAAGAAATATGAGTAGTTCCTGGCGTTAATGCGTAGATTATTAATTCTAAAGCATATAGAATACCTTGGCATTCACATCAGCATTCTTGTTCACAAGCAACTCTGTGACATTAAGGTGGCCACGATCCACAGCCCAGTGTAATGGTGTCCGGCCCTCACTGTCTGCATTCATTTCAAAAACGCATGTTGATATAGAAAGGAAAAATAATAACAGTAGTCAAAAGCAAATATTAATTTGATAAGCCACTGGCACGACACAGCAAATATCAATCACAATGAGATTGCGGAGGAACCTTTAGGGACTAATTGGCAATCACGGGAGAAACACTTTTCTCCACATCCCTAATATCATCTGATGACCAATGTTGCTGTATCCTCTATGGTTAAACTAATCAAGACTTTGCATAGTTATACCACCTACTTCCCTTACTGTGTATCAAACTTGTGAAAGAAAATGCAACTAGAGTGAATATAGCTACTTCTCTTACTATGTATCAAGCTTTCATATTTAAACAAAAGAAAATAAAATACACACTAAATCACTGGTATAACTCTTCGCCCACAAATGTAGGAACCAGGAGAACAAACGGGAACAAAAATTAAATTGAAGGTTGAACATGTAACAAGACAGATTTCTCCACTTCAGCTAATTTTCACAATTAAAAAGGAAATTACTAAAGCATGTCCTAGAAGATTAATTCCTTTTGTGTCACATCAATTATCAGTCAATTTTGTGTATCTTCAAATGCACCTTCAAGCAAGTTGCATAGGCTTGCTGACTACTATTGGAACTCTCAGCTTTCAATAATCAACAAATGGAAAAAAGAAAAAGAAATGTCAGTTGTGTAATTTGGAGAAATAAATTAATAGGAACTGTTGTCACAAGAACCATCTTTTCAAATTCTTCTTCATTCACCTTCTTCACATTTTGTTACATTCTTTCCTACCTTTCTCCAACTTCTCTCTACTCTAAATATCTTTTCGTAATCCAGATACACTTTACAGCCTACCCATTTTAGTAAGGGATGGTATGGTACTCCAAAGAAGACAAATGCTCTCAATTCCTGGGAATTTGCTTATTTTGACTCCTTTTAAGTTATACTCAATCTGAAAATTGAAGAAACAGTTTCCAGCATATTTTCTTTTTAGGGAAGGTGTATTTTAGAGTTCTAAGCATTAATATAGGAATTTTGTCCTTAAATAATTTTATACAGCTTTGCCAAATATCATTTGGTGTTTAGATTTGCACAAATACCAACTCATTGTCAGAGTCCTTTGAAAATTGATTAAGAATCATTTTCTATAGTTTAGTTAAAAAGATTATCAAGGTGGCTTGTTTTACTACTTTTATGATTTTTAATTATTTTTCTATATTTAGTTGTTAAATATTATTTGCTAGTGAAAACAAGTCTCTGTACTCATATGATCACTAAAAAGCTATTATGTTATGGATGTTACAGATTTTTGTTTAACAATATTTTAGTTGTGAATTGTGACAGGAGGAGTTATTATTTCAATTTTGAAATGCATTATAGAATGGAAGGTAGAATTTAAAAATTATAAGATCATCATTCAAAATGAATATGTTCTATGAAATAGTGGGGGATCCATGTTAGAGTCCAATATCTGTCAGCGGGAGTAGTAGCAGCTTGTATGCACCTAATTACACATCAAGGAGGAAAGAGCTATCTATTACAAGTAGCCAATAGTGCACAGAGAATGCTATCAACAAGATAGAGCCACCTTGAAAGATGAGAAGATAAATCATGACTAGAATATCCTCAATAAAATGTAGAGGAGAACAAAAATCAGGAAACTTATAAGCCAACCATGGCAGAAACAATAATAATAATTTCTTCAATAGTAAGAATAATTACATACAGGTCAACATGGAATATAATAATCTGTAAATAGAAAAGGTTTAAAAATTTAATATTGTAAGTTACTAGAGACCAAAATATGATGGGGCAGCTTCACCTTGTTTAAAAACCTTATCCTAAGGGCAACTCTTCCCTTGAAAGATAAGGAAAGATTTTCCATTTCATGGAACCACTCCTGAGGGATGAGTTGCCCTTAGGAGAAGGTTTGAAACAAGGTGAAGCTGCCCCCATCATATTTTGGTTCTCTAGTGACCCCTACAATATTCAATTTTTAAACCTTTTCTAATGACAGATTGTTATATTCCAGGTTTACCTGTATGTAACTAATCTCACTTTAGACAAAACAAAGATTACTGTTTCTACTACCATGGTTGGCTTATAAGTTTCCTGGTTTTTATTCTCTCCTACATTTTATTTTATTGAAGGACATTCAAGGAAGTTGTTTTGGTATCTCGTGGTAAATAATATCTCTGAAGTTTTAGCCTTCAACAAGGTGATCCATGTAATTGACTCCACTAGGTAGAATAAGGCTTTTAGTTGTTGCAGTTTACATTTTAATGAAGTGGTCATCAACCATCTTCATTATCTTAGCATATTCTAATGGAGTTTTGATAGAAAAGAACTACCCTTGCAATGTTGTGGCCTTTCTAGCTCATGATGCCGGTTATGCCCTTAGTTTATACAACTCACCACTCTTAGTTTATCCATGTTATCATGCAACTGAGTTGCATGCTATTGGGGGTTATGGTCCTTCCAAGAACATTGTTTCTTTTACAGGCCTCCGCTAGATTTATAGTCCCCTCTAGGATTTTTTTAGTAACTATGGGGAATTCTGCAGCTATAGGAGACTCGTCATGAATATATTGAATTGCATTAAATATTGTGATGTATGGGAACAATATATATAGTGATTGTTGAAGTTCCAGGACTGTGCTGACTAACGAAATTTTGGTAACACAATTTGTTTCGTCAAAGGATCTTGCTAAATATGTTTTGAGCAACTTAGGCTAACCAGGGTAAGAAGTATTTCAATTAGTAGCTTAGCGTGTGTACCTATTATGGCTTGGGTTTTGGGTTGTAACTCATAAGTCAGAACAAAAACATAGCACCTGCCTTTGGTTTTAAAAACAGTGAAAACAAATTTATTCATGTTAGACTTATCAAACAATGCTGCAAAAATTCAGGTAGATGATGCTTTACTAGATCACTGACTGTACTTTCTAGTGCTAGACACAAGTTTTTATTAGGAGCTTGATCAATTCAAAAACCAAAACAAAAAAAATTACAGACAACTCACACCACGGTAGAGAATAATGTATACACAAGGAAAATAGCTATTATAAATAACTCACCCTTTAAATTAACTGAAACACCATTTTCAATACACTTGAGCAGATTAGCCATATCTCCTTCCCTGGCAAATCCATGAATGGCTTCCATTTGCCTGTAAAGGAAGAAAATTAAAAATCAATATGCCTATCAATATTTTGTTCATTCCGTAAACAGTACCCTTTTGATGATGAAGCATCCTATCCTAACTACTGATTTGTATTACTTTGTGGCTGTTCAAAAGTTATTAATCATCAAAAAATATCATCGATACTTTGTATATATTAAGTTTGACAATTTATATCTTCAAAAAAACCTCGTGATCAGCTCATATAATCCCCCAAAAATGTCAACGGCGTAAGGAGTTTAGTGATAGGTGAGGGTTGATGATTAGCGTAAAGACAAGGTGATGTACAAGAAAGTGGAAATGAAACATGAACTGCATCCATATAAAATATAAATACTTCAGAAGGATTTGTATTAGTAGTCTAGTACCATTATCAAGTAAACGATAGAAACCATTCCAAAAATAGGTGAAAAATTTCCCATCAAGAGAGAATACACACAAAGTGTAATTGTGTTAGTTAATTAGTTATAAAAAATAAAGCATCAAAACCATTACATTCAAGATTTTACCGTTATATATGTGATTTTGCTAGAAAGTACACACTGGTAAGTTGTGATCAGCAATGAACATGATTTATATGCATGATAGTTTTTTAACTTCATAATAAACAGACGTAAAAATTCACAAATAGCATTGAGAAATCTTGTAGGACCAAAGCAAATTAGCAAAGAAACTAAACCCTCTGACTTATCCTTTCACGATACCCCGCCATTCTAAATACATTAGTGTCACCAAGGAAACATCATTATAATTACATTAAGCACCACACACACACATACACTCCCAGAACAAATTATTTTCAGTTTTAGGAATCTTACGAGTCACTGCCATATTCTTCTTCATAAACAAAAGTACTGAAAACTGGCCCCATTGGTCCCTTAGCCTCTGAGCCAGCACCATCGCCACTTCTACTCCTCTGTTCCAGAAGCTCTAAGAGTTAGGCAGAGCAATGCAAAAATAAACACACAAAGAATGTAATTAAACATACTACTTTGATTCTAAATATAATTTTTCCTCCTTTCGAAGAAATTAGTGATTCATCCATCCAAGGCTAAAGAAGAAAAAGCATTTTGGCTCACCAAAGATGAACCATCAAGCCAAGTAGGATATAGTTCAGTCACAATATCAATGTACTTCTGCATTGCATCTTCAGGAGGCATAGCGCCCAATTTTTGCCATGCTTGCCTACAAAGGAGGGGGCAATAACACAGGTAAGGGGAAAAAACAGTAGTTGAACATTGGCATACAATATTCCATAATAGTACATCAGATATACCGCAAACACTTAGGCTGAAAAAAAGTTGCCATTACTTACACAAAAAGAAAAAACCAAAAAAGAAAAAAGACAAAGAGGATTCATATGTGTGGTATCAGCCTCAGCTTTAATAGTACAAACTAAAAATACATCCAAACCAAGCTCAATGATCGCCAATTCCGCATTTCACACATGCTAAATAAACACACAGAAGAACACGAAAGATTACTACTTTATACTACTTCACTTCCTTCTCTTTTTTTCTTTTCCTCTACAGTGTCACTTTTGCAGAAAGCAAGTATAAGAACAGAGAATAGCGAAAAATATACCATTTAGCACGTGCGGTCATTTTGAGGGGCGAAGGTTGGGGCGTGCTGCAGGGACCTTCAGTCGCAATCTTGTACAACCCGTAAAGCTGGAGCTGCGCGTCGCTCGACACCTTCTGCGAGAGCCGATCGGCAGCGGCGGCGGCAACGAACGCCGTCGCGGCGCTGAATGCCTCGTCCAATTCGGTGCTTTCCACACCTTCCCAATCATCATCGTCGTAGTCGCCGTCACTATCATTCCTCACGCTACCGTGCTCGGCCACCACGGACTGCTCCTCTAACCTGAGCGAGGCCGCGGAATCGGGAACTACCTGTTCATGTTTGGCAGCCTCGGGTTCCCCGCGTGCGGCGGCGGTGGAAGCGGCAGCGCGCGTGACGGTGAGGTTGTCTTCCTTGAAGGAAACGACGATGGAGATGAGCTTGGCGAGAAGGTAAGAGAAAATGAGGCCGACTAGAATCGACTGGAGGAGAGATTGCCACTCGGCCATGGCGGTTGAGGAAACCCTAGAAGGTGAAAATAGGTTAACGAAGAAATCGCTTTAGTCGCGAGGGTGAGCTAAAACCCTAGCGAGAGTGGGAGCGAAAGCATGTTGGGATTGTTGACGGAGAAATTGAGAAGATTGCGAAGGAATTTTCAGAATGGAGCATGCGCTGGCTGGGTGGGAACGGAGAGGGTTCTCTCTCTGTGTGCTGTTGGCGCTGGGGGGCGCTTATCAGGTGCTTCTAGTTTAACCTGTGCTTTACAGTATAACCGTTAGAGAGCGACACGTGTTACCTTTTGAGGAGTCTGCGCGAGATCGCCACCGACGATCCGTGATTCAAAGGTTAAAGAGAATGGAAGAAAGAAAGTAATCTTTGGAATAACTTTGCCTTTTTCTAACGACATGGACCAGGTTATTGAATGCACTTCCTTTTCATTTCGAATTTTGGTACTGCAAATAACTGATGTTTTCACACTTTTTTTCCCCGTAATGGTATGGATAGGGAAAAAAAGTTCCAAGTGGACTGTTTTGGCTTTATTTTTAGCAGTAATATAAGGAAATTTGATTTTTGGGAACCCGAATATCAACTTTCTTATCTTATTGATGTTCTATGGGAATTCAATTCTCCAGTAGCTGGATTTTAGAAACACATTTTTGTAGGTAAGAAAATCTGTAAACACTGAAGATAAAATTGGGGAGAAAAAGAAAAAGAAAATTATCATGTAGAGAATTTCTCAAACTTATTTGAAATTAAAGTTGTTATTACTAATTTTTTTCCATTAAGTATTAAAAAAATTATATTTTTTATTTAATTTTTTATGTTATTTAATTTCATCTTCACCTTAGTTAATTGTCTTTCCATATTATTTTATGTTAATATTAAACAATATAGT
>Ga0123341_1004064_pt1 | contig 12739 bp, 9 predicted proteins | sample Turbeapinknodule_FD_89959 | JGI IMG/M metagenome (GOLD analysis project Ga0123341, IMG submission 89959) | Root nodule microbial communities of legume samples collected from Mexico - Turtle bean Mexico pink nodule | ecosystem: Host-associated > Plants > Roots > Nodule | place: Mexico: Nepantla... | reverse complement strand
TAACTGGCGACTTCACGAGCCCCCCGACTTCCTTCCCTTCTGCCAACCTGGCGCCTTGTCAACACGCCTATACTGTAGCTGGATGCCACGTCATCACTTCCGACTACCAGGGCGGTACAGAAAAGAACATCCAAAGCATAAGTGTAAGACGTCATGAGTTCAACAATAAAAACAAGAAGATGTTTATGTTGTTTAAGTAAATTAAACAACATCTCCACAGTTTTTTGGTTTGTCAGGCCTTTGGCATTAAAAAAAACAAGAAAACTTCATTGCAACTTTTTGGATGGAACTGTCTTAACACCTTTTTTTATTTATTTACTAGCCCCTTTAGGGCGGTCTCCCTGGTTTCCTAGTGGTGCGTACAATATCCTCCCCATTATCACTAACATTTTCCTCAGCCTCACTATCATAAACCAAAAATTTAGATGCCACATGTTTTTCTACAGTTATTTGCTCACTATGATGTAAATCAACAATTGGAGTCGGGATAATTGGCTTTCCAGTATTCGGGCCACCTGTCGCATCTGCAATTTCTAAACCAACAAAGGATGAAAAAGGATTTTGCAGAGCCAACATACTATTATTAGGAAGTAGAGTTTTGGCAACAACAAGTGATTTTTCATTCATAGGAGAACTCTTCCTTGGCGGAGATGGAACAACAACAAAACAGATTGGGAAGCAGGAACCTTATCAATAGCAGTCGTAGCAACCTGTGAAAGCGGATAATCTTCTGCAATAGGCTATTCTAAAACCTAGGCATGGTCAAAAAGGGTGTTTGACAAATTTTGTCGAGACGAGAATCTATCATGATCAAATGCATCCTCCATAAATTTACTATTTTATTTAGTGTTTATTTGGTCGATACAAATTAATTAATATTACTTTGTTATTTTTAAAAATTATTAACGTGGGGCATGTCCAATGCATGTGCATGACAACTAAACCTCATTATCTTTATAGTGATTCTATAAAAGATTTGTACTTGTGTAGACAAAGTGGGTTTAGATAGTACCTGGAACTAACTATTCAATTGTTGACTCCTCACTCTAAGTCTTTTTCCTTAATTTGTTGGTGCTCGGTCAGGGTTGACTTGCAAAAGGTACTCCGACGATCAAGTAAGTACTCAGTATTTAGAGTATATATTAAGAACTGATTCAAAGTGTACCTTAGTCCTCTAAAGAGAATTTATTTATAGTGTTTGATCATGGACTATTTGTTGTAATGGAATGAATCAATCATATATGAATGTTAGCTTATTTTTAAGGGAATTTCCTGATTTTTTGAGGCATTACCCAGATTTGATGGGACGTGTCTCTGATTCTCAAAGAGTCTTTATAATTATTTTAACTCTAACTACTTTAAATGTTTTACGATCGGTCGGTCACCGTAATTGAGTAATTCTACCGTAATCGAGTAATTTGACTCGTTGGGTGACACAGGTACAAGATTATTTCAATTGAAAGAGAATGCAAAAATTAATGAATAAAAAGTTTATCGATGTGAATGGTTTCGGGATCTTTTATAAGACTTAAGGTTAGATGCTGACTTGAGTGTATACAGTTGTTATTTGTGAATGGAGGTATCATTACTCCAAAATAAACCATTAGAATTAGAATGGGATCAAATAAATAGCTTCTTATTATATCAAATAATTAAAAATAAAATATTGGAGATTTCAGTTAAAAAAACCAATGATTAAAAACGTTAAATAATAATTTCATTTTGATAAATTTTATTTTAAAAAAACGTTTTTATCCCCACTTAGTGATTATGTGATAGAATTTGCCATGGTTCCAGCATTAAAAAATCATTTTGTGATGATAAAAATTTAAAATTTATAGGCACTCGAAGTTAAAAAATAGTTAAATAAAACTATTTGTATATAAAGGTTAAATATATATAGTAGGAAGTTGAAATAGAAATTCAATTTTTACATGAGATTTTTGTGTGTGCCCAAAAGTTGTCTTGTCCTGAATTTCCACGTTTAGAAAGTATGATTGTGTTGATCAAAAATAGCAGAACCAGTTACGCCACAGAACCCAGTTTGAAGATCCAGGTTTTATGTTTCAAATCCGTAACGTTAGTATGTTGAGGTTACGTTAGTGTGTGTGTGCCTTATCATATAATGCTATGCGACAGACAACGTAGATGCACAATATCCAATCGTTTTTTGTACTATATTTGATCACCAATAAATTAACAACTGTATACACAGACTGTATGTTGTTATTCAATTGCAACATGCACACAACGCCCTCATAATCCTTCACCTTGTTCCAAGTGTGAACCGTGGCAGATCAGAATTAATTCTTCTGATCCAAATGGGGTCCAACAATTCAAGGTTGAATGGAAAAGGAGGGGAGGTGTTGCCTGCTAGGGTCCGTAGCAGAATTGAAGAGTTGAGACGCAGGAGTGAAAAGAAGGAGCTGAATTTTGATGGTAGTGTAGATGGTGGAAAGTCTCAATATTATGAAGAAAATTATGGTGGCGACAGTAATAAGGGTTCTCTGAATGACATTAGAAAAGACAAACATGTTGAAAGAGTCTCCAAAGTGGTTCCAGTGCCAGTTTCTGAACCCGGGAAACAGCATAATGAGTTATACAATGAAGAAAAAGGGAGAGATGTTGGAAAGAAGGATGAGAACGTGAAGAGTGCATGGCTGCAGCAAGGGAATGCAACGTATGGCAGTGATGACGAAGAGGACGAAGATGAAGATGACGACGACATTGAAAGTGGAAGAAATATAGGTCCATCATCTCCCAGTTTCAAAATTTATTGCATAGAATCCAAGAACAAGAAGGAGGAAGAATTTCCTGAGTCAAAGGATCTAGGTATAATTTTTAAAAACTATCATTTTATAATTGTGATTTGAGAATTTCAAAATTGTTCTATATATATTTCAGTAAAATGTTGTTTATCTTTCTAATTCTAATCTTATAGGTTGTTAACATCATCTTTTTTATTATGTTTTTGACCGTTTCTTTTGAAATGGATCGGTGCTACGTTTTCATTTAACAACTTTTATTAAAAGAAACTATTGCATGTTGTGTGCATTATGTTGCTGGTCAATTTGTATGTGACAAATAGTCTAGTTTTTTTATTAAAAATACTTAGTTATATATGGAAAAACAATGAAAAGATCATAAACATAATGATCTCCAACTCTGTTATAATTTTCTTTCATTTTGTCAAATGCAGCTGATGATGAGAACCAACTCCAAAAGTCACTCAGTAATAGTATGGAAAACTTAGTATTGGTTTCAGCTGGGAACACAGGAAACTCCAACGAGGTATATATATAAGCTGTTTTCAGTATTTTGTGAATTGGTTATCTAATTAGTGTAGTTGTATTAACATAATTGTAAAACCATTAATTTGAGTTTAATCTGAGAGTCTCTCATTATTAGATGCTTCAGATTGTTAAGATCAAATCAGCTTCGAGTAGAAAAGGAAAAATGAAACAGGCAATGAAGAAGAATCTACTCTACGTTAAGCATATGAACCGAAAGAAGCCACCAGTGTTGGTTTGCACAGGCACTGTTGACGGAAGACATCTTCTTACATATCACTAATTAGTAATTAATGATTAATGATTACTGCACTTAGGTGAAAACAAAAATTAAAATTTATTTATAATACCTATGTTTTTTTTTTTTCTTGGGCTGTTGAATGTTCTTAAGTTCTTATTAATCATCATATACTGATAGGTGATATACCTGCCTGCCTCTGAAAAGTACCACGTAATAATATCTGTTTCTTTAGTTTATTCATCTATGTGACTAATGTCCGGTGTGTTAATTAATTTCTTTTTTACTTTAAGTTTTTTCTCAGGTCTGTATAATGATATTACTACTCGTGTGTAAATCAATTTTAGTTATTTTCATTTTCTAAACTTTAGCTTTAAAATTTTGACTTATAAAGGTGTTCTTAAAATCTACTAAACAAAAACTGAATCAAACACAATCTATGGGTTCCCAAATATTTACTTAGCATTCCAATGCTGGAGAGCAATTCCTTTGTAAAGAAAAACACATGATCAAACTGCAGGCTTAGAAAAGAATGAGGTCAACAAAGATAAGCTATGAATCAAATGAAACTTGATATATTTCCAACTATTTTGTTTGGATTTTTGGCGAGGAGGGAAGATGAGACATCAATAGCCAAAACCTAATGAAAATTTTATTTATACTTATAAAAATTTTAATCATAGTTTTCTTTAACTATAATTATGAATAAATTTACTATTTTAAGTTCATTTAATTAAGTTTATTTGGACTTCATATGTTATTATTGTTAATCTTGGATTTTTAGTCACAATATACTCTCCAACTCACCTACTAAAGCTTAACCGAAGAAACCAATAAAATATGACCAAGTTTAAGGAAGGGGGAACTTGTGAAACCTCTTTTGGTTTGTTGAAAATTATGTTAAATCAACATAGTAAAGGATTATATAGTATGTCATTTTAACAGATTCATTTTTTGAACAATTAACAGTAATGTAAAACAAAGAATCTTTTGGTCAGTTGAAAATTATGTTAAATCAACATAGTAAAGGATTATATAGTATGTCATTTTAACAGATTCATTTTTTTGAACAATTAACAGTAATGTAAAACAACGAATGTAACAAAGGAGGAAGAAAGATACAACATATTTATATTGGTTCATAGTTCAGTTCAGATTAAATTCAACAAAATTTAGATTACATGTGATCAAGAATTACTTCTTGCACCTTAAGAACATATTATAAAGAGACCCTATAAAACTCTATTACAGTTCTTCAAAACTGAGCACCCTATTCAGCAAAACATCTTGTAATTAACTCACAAACAAATACAATAAAACGAATTCACTTATTCAAGATGATCTCAAGACTTGCAAAGAATTCTCAATAACACAATTTTGATCTCAAAATATATAACTCTTAGATGTAAAATTTATTCTCTCACTTTTCGCTCAAAATTTCTCCTCTCTTTTTAAATGTTTCATAAATGAGAGTTATGATGTCAGTTTAAATATATTAAAACTTCAAAATAATTTGTTAAATTCACTTACTAGTGAAATCAACAAATCAAATCATTATTTCAACTTGTTAAAAACAGATTGATAAAACATTCTAATAACATAAGTAATTTCAATCTATTTAAAATATCATTTAACAAACTAGAAACACTTAGACATATTTACTTAAGGTTTAATTTTAACAAATTAATTCGATAATTTAATCGATTAAAATATTCATTGCGTTCTTTTAAGATTACAGTCCTTTAAGAATGTTCTCCTTTAAGATTGTGGTCCTTTAAGACTGTTGTCCTTTAAGACTTTAATTATGAACATTTTAACATATACACAGTTACAAGGGATGAGACCAACTAGGTTTCCATTAATCCTAATGGAGAGCATAGTTGAATGAAGGATAACATGTGATGCAATCCAAGTTCTTGATTGTGGGATTGAATGGAGCAATGCAGCGAAAGGATTTAAAGAGAGGAGCACCGAATGGCAATGAAGGTGTTAGGCTTTCGGTGGTTGAAGGTGCAATGAAGGGAAATGAGGTTTGGCCAACCTTTTAAGGATGGCTAGGCCATAAAAGACTCACTAGTAAAGAGAGATTTGAGAGAGAATGAGCTTCATTTCAGAATACTTAATTCAATTAATTGCAAATTTGAATACATGTATGAATCTTAGGGTGTTTATAGATGAAGGTGACTTGTTCCTTAAGCTACCATAACTCTAGTTAAGTAGAGTTAACTATGGTGAGTATGGTGGCTTAAGAAAGCCCTATGCATTCTTTTAAGGTGCTCTAGAAGCCCTTACTTGTGTGACAAGTTAAGGTTTCTAGAGTATCCTTATTTCATCTATAAAATACTCTAAGGAAAAGTGAAATGTAAATCCTACACAAGTATATTCTAGTATTTATATAATTGTATGACTAGGAGATATAACGAGAAGAGTTTTCTAACTATTGTCACCTTTCTTTATTCTTCTAGTCATAGTCCGAGTTAGAGGTCATATGTAAATGGTGTTGGATGGTCCTCCATCAGGCTCTCCCCCTTGAAAAGGATCTATCCTCAGATCCGGTTAATGATTTGTGGGAATGTCACCTGAAAAAGGAGAAAGATCAGTAATATTAAAAGTAGGACAAACACCATAAGTATCGGGAAGATCCAACTGGTAAGCATTGTCATTGATGCGTTTCAAAACTTGAAAGGGACCATCTCCTTTGGGACTAAGTTTGGATTAGCGTTGAGAGGGAAAACAATATTTCCATAAGTGTAGCCAAACCCAATCACCTTCTTCAAAAAAGATTTTCTTATGGCCTTTATTATGGTATATCTCATATTTTTGTGTTTGTTCCTCAATACGACGCTTAACCTTGGCATGACATTGTTTTATGAACTCAGCTTTGGAAATACCGTTAGTGTGTAGAAAAGACTGAGTATCTGGCAAAGAGAGGATATTGAGGGGTGTGCGAGGATTAAACTCACACACAACTTGAAAATGAGAAAGATTAGTGGTGTGATGGATAACATAGTTGTATGCAAATTCAACGTGAGAAAGAAGGTCATCCCAGGTGGTTTTTTGATCATGTAAAAGGGCTCGTAACAAGGTAGAGAGAGAACGATTAACCACCTCAGCTTGTCCATCAGTTTAGAGACGACAAATGGTGGAGAAATCTAGCTTTGTGCCGACTCTAGACCATTAGGTTTTCCAAAAGTGACTAAGGAATTTAACATCATGGTCAAACACAATGGTTTTGGGTAAACCATGCAATCAAATAATTTCTTTGAAGAAGATTTTTCCAAAAGAAGCTAGGATCATCAACCTTATGACATGCAATAATATGAGCTATTTTGCTAAAACGATCAACGACGATAAAATTAGAATCAAAACCCTGAGGTGTGTGAGGTAAACCGAGGATGAAGTCCATACTAATATCTTCCCAATGGGTAAAAGAATGTAAAGGCCATAGGGTTTGAGTTTAGATTTAACTTGTAAACAAGCAATGCATTTAGAACAATGTTTTTAAACATCAACCAGCATATGAGGCCAAAAAAAAAAAAAATTAAAATGGAGAGCGTTTTATCAACCTCATGGTGACCCATCAAACCACCTTATTGACTCATTGTAACTAGTAACTGACGAATGGAGCTATTAGGAATACAGAGGATTCCTTTGGAAAGGAGATACCCATTGGAGAGAGAGAAACCATCAAATGGTTTCTGAAGACATTTAGAAAAGATGACAGAAAAATGGTCATCAGAATGGTATAATTTCTTAATGTGATCAAAGCCTAAAACTTGAGCCCCGAGGACATTGAGTAATAAATGTTGGCGAGACAAAGTATCAACCATGATATTTTGGGAGCTTTGTTTGTGTTTAATGACATGAAATTGTTCCAAAAATTTGACCCATTTGGCATGTCTTTTATTGAGTGTATGCTGACCCCGAAGATATTTTGAAGATTCATGGTCGGTATGGATAATGAACTCTTTGGTGACTAAGTAATGGTGCTAAGTATGAAGAGCATGGATAAACGCATATAGTTCTTTATCATATGTAGGATAACTCAAAGTTGCACCTTTGAATTTTTAGGATGACCATGCTGAGTTAAGACAACATCGATTCCGATAATGGAAGCATCACATTTGATTTCTACGGTAGAGGAAAAATCAGGGAGAGCTAAAACAAGTGCTTGAGTTAAGCAAGTTTTGAGAGTTTGGAAGGCAGCGTCTTATTTAGGTCCCCATTGAAAAGGAACATCCTTTTTGACAATATTGTTAAGGGGAGCAACAATGGTAAAGAAATTAGGAACAAAACAGTGATAAAACCCAATGAAACCGTGAAAACTTTAAATATCATTGACTTGTTTGTGGAGTGGTCCAATCCTGGATGGCTTGGATTTTGGTGGGGTCAACTTGAACCCCATTTTTCCTGATAAGGAAAACGAGAAAAATGAAAGTATCTTGACAAAACGTACATTTATTGAGATTAGCAAAAAGATGATGCTCGCGAAGTAAGGAAAAAACATGGGCAAAGATGGTGAATATGGTCGGCATGAGTGGTGCTATCACTACAAAAAAAATCAGTATTATCTACGAATTTTTACCCAAGGATTTGAATTTGTAGGAAAATTCAGCTTTACTTACGGATATTACCCACGAAAAACATTACCTACAGATATTACCCACGGACAATATTACCTACGGATATTACCCACAAATCTGAATCCGTAGGTAAATTCAGCATTACCTGCCAACTATTACCCACAGATCTTATTACCTACCAACTTTTACTCACGGATCTCTATTACCTTCCAACTATTACCCACAGATCTTTGTTACCTACCAGCTATTACCCATGGATCTTTGTTACCTACCAATTATTACCTACAAATCTTTATTACCTACTAATTATTACCGACAAACTATTATCCACGAATCTTTATTACCTATCTACTATCGTCATAATAATTATATACATAATATTAAAAATATTATTATAATATAAATAATTATAAAATCATAACTAATATTTTTAAAATAATAATAATCATAACTAATAATACATTTTATTAATATTATAAAATTAATAATATAAATAATATTATTAATAATAATAATAATATTAGTAATATTATTAATATAATAAAATAAATAATAATTATAATAATAACATTAATAATATAAATAATATTAATAAAATTAATATTATTTATAATATTAACAATATTAACACTATTTATCATATTTAATAATATTAATAATATTAATAAGTATGATAATAATTATAACATGATAACAAAACTTGATTAGTTTAATGGTTAAAGCTTCTTTCGTCATTCTTCAATAAATTTGCTTTTTGTTTTGTTAATTTACTTATATTTATTTATTGTAGTAGCATTTTATTCATCATAAAATTAGTATCTATTTTTATTTTAATTTATTATTATTTATACAATTTATTTAAGTTTAGAATTACTCTCGTAATACACCAAAAAACTGCTAATTAGTATATAAAAAATAGTTAACACATACAAATATATAACATTGGTCATTAGATAATAATTGAGAATAATTTTTTTTATAATCGTATATATTAATCAACTAATTCGAAATTGGTGGAATTTTGTTAGTGATCCTAAGCTCAAGTTTTAGACATAAAATTGTTAAATATTTTTAAAAGGTAACTAACTCGTGATAATTTCACGGGTTTAAATAAGACTGTCTTTCTTAAAAAAAATGTATATTGATTTTTTATCAAACAAAACTGAAAATTAATTTTATCATGTGTAAGGACTTTCTTGAAAAGTCATCACCAACCACTGCATTGACAATAACTAATAATTTTACTGCATTAAATTTCATGTTTTATATAAGATATTTAGAAATTAAATTTAAGAGTTTACTTTTTGAAATATCAAATTCTTGATGTTTTGATTCTTTGTACTTATGCTAACATGTAACTTCATTGTAGTTTATTTTTGTAAATATTTGAATATAATTATCAAAAAATTAAATATTAACATCAAATTAAATGTTAAAATAATTAATATCTAACTTATATCACTAAATTGGAGTATATTTTGTTCTCCTTATTTAGTTTAATTATTTTTTTTATCAATTTTATAAAATGGTTTGAAGGAAAAATAGTTACCTTTTCAAATTCAAAATAGGTACTTGCTATCTCAGGTGAGAGGATTTGGCCCATAGCATGTGATGAACCGAGCCATATAATGTGGACCCAATAGAATTCGGCCCGATATGCTTAAAAATTTAGGTTTCAGGCCGTTTTTGGAAGTAAACTATTGGACAAAAACACGCACACCCAATCTATCATTAAAATAATTAATTTCTTTAAAAATATTATTGCATTTTTTTCTTTACTAACCTCATTTTGTGAATTTGGTTTATTATCATTTTTGAATAATTTTATCCTGCAACATTTAAATTGTGTAATTTAATTATTTTATTAACTAGATATATGATATTTAATAAAAATGAAGGTTTCTCTATAAAAAAGAACATGTCTTTTTTAACAATGATTTTATGATAATGCATGAGTCTCACATGAAATTTTTGTTAAGTATTGGATACCATATGAGCTTAAATTATATAATTAAAATAACGAGGGATCAAGTATTTTACTTTGAAATTATCCTTACTGGTGATGAATACATACCAACAAACTACAAATATAGGTTTAATAAAAGGAATGATCTAATGAAAGAGGTGAATTAGTGCATTGTGCAAAATTATTTGTTCAAGGAACATGATATGCCTAAGATACCATAATATGTGTGTCACGATATTGCAAAAATAGTGTTTCTTCTTTTATATTAATAGGTAAATCATATTTGTAATAATTTTTTATATTTATGAGAAACCTTCTTAATTCATGTTTTTGACTTGTCTTAATATGTTCTTGGTGAAATTGTTGACGTGGAGCTGTGGAGTGTGCCCTAGCTGTATTAAGAAAATTAATGAAACAAAGTAAAAAATATACGTGTGTATAATGTGACACTGAAAATAATACAACAGTATTAAGGTTATGTATTGAAAAAATCGAACTATTAATTTATGACAACTATTTAAGCTTTTCAATTCTTCATCAATTATTTTATTTTAAATGTTCTCAACTAATTAAACATTTCGTGTTTGATATTAAGAACCAATTGATTAATAAGGTATACTGTAGAAAAAACCTTATTTTATGAATACTTCTTTTCAGAAAAGTGATTGAACAACATCTCTGTTAACGATTTTTATGTCTTTCACTTAGAGGAGGATCACTTTGATCTAAGATCTATTTTAGAGGTTGTTCACGCTGTTGGATTAAAGTTGTGACTTTAAGGTGAAGGTTGTGTTATGGAATGGATAATTGTGTGTTGTAAAATTGTTTGAAGATGAGGAGGTTATTAACTCAACATTAGACAATTTTATAAAAATAAATATTTGTTTGTAGTTAAGGTTAATATGTTTTTTTTAGCTGATTTGCTCATATATTTAAAGATATTGATTTCACAACAAAAATCCCAAGAAAAATAAATTAATTTGTTGAAAAGGGGCATGACATTTAAGAATGTAAGTTAACTTATATAATTTTTTTATGTAAATATTGAATTTTAGATGAAATAATTTTTGGTCCATGTTGATTTAATTAATCCTATTATAATGTCAACAACTATGATGTTTTATTTTGGTAATTTCAAAACATTTTAATATATTTATACTTTTAGAAACTTTTTATAAACCATTTATTTTTTTTTGAATGAATGAAACTTAATAATAAATATGTGAAAATCAATAGAGGTGAAGTTTGTTAATCAAGAGTGATCAAGTGCTTTGAAGAATCCAAATCTAAGTGTTTGATGAAAGGCTGGTGTTGTTGCTGTTTCTGGGAGGGATCTGGGGAGAATAGAATGTGATCCACTCCATTGTTGAATCTAAAACTGATGTGCTTTAAAACCTTTTTGAAATCAAGTGTTTTTCAACTAAATGAAAAACAACCTGTTGTTTTGTCGAATCAACTGGTTGTTTTACTATTAGGAGTTTTTGAAAAGGTTGAAAACTATTTTAATTTGGTTGACTTAACTGTCAAACCAAACAATCGGTTGTTTCGTGGTTTCAACCGATTGTTTCTTTGAAAATCCTACCACAATTCAGTTTTGAATGATTGAATGTGCTTTAAATGTTTTTCAATTGAATACACTCCTTCATTAATTGCTTTGACCAATCTTTGAAAAATATAAATGGTTTGTTAATGTTTTCAAACAAGTAACATAAACAAATTTGAGTTTTTGAGGAGTGTCAAAAATTGATTCTAAGATTTGAACATTCATATCAAGCTTTGGATTTTCAAAGAGAGTGGAGTAAGATTGCAGTTGTATTAATTTCAGTTTGTACTGTGAACAAGTGTAATCCCTTATAAACCTACTGTATTTCTGGTGTTGTGTTGCCAAAGAGTGTTGTGTGTTCTTAAGGTGGTCAAGATCAATAATCTTGGTGTGTTTCTTGAAGGGTTCCAGGTCATTACTTTGGTGGTTTGTGTTTTGTAATCTGGTTTGATTGCTTAGTGGATTACCTAGTGGTTTTCTGGGGACTGGATGTAGCTCTTGGCTTAAGAGTGAACTAGTATAAACAGTTGGTGTATCTCTCTCTTACTCTGAACTCATTTAAATTATGTTTTAAGTTTTGCTGATATAAACAACCGATTGTTTCGAAGAAACAACCGATTGTTTTTCTATTGCTTTGTTGTTTAATTGCTTATATTCTTGGCTAACTTGATTCCTGTTCTGGATTCACACAAAGAATTTTGTTAAACCTGAAAAAGTTTTTAAAAACCTCTCTTAAACAATTCACGCCCTTCTCGTTTAAGGTCATATATTCTAACAATTGGCATCAAGAGTTTGGTACTTGAAAAATATTTAAGTTTGATCCTAAAATCTTTTTTCTATGGCTGAAAAAACTACCTTTTGGGGAGGGTGCCTCAATTAACAGACCACCCTTGTTTTGTGGTTTGAATTATCAGTTTTGGAAAGTTAGAATGAAAATCTTTGTTGAATATCTTGATAAAGGAATTTGGGATGCAATTGCAAATGACCATTTTATTTCTAAATTTGAAAAGGATGGATCTTCTATTGAAAAACCATGGTCCCAATGGACTGATGCTGAAAATAAAAAGGCCAAGTTTGATTGCATTGCCAAGAATATCATAACCTCTGCTTTGAATTCGG
>Ga0123341_1004061_pt1 | contig 12740 bp, 6 predicted proteins | sample Turbeapinknodule_FD_89959 | JGI IMG/M metagenome (GOLD analysis project Ga0123341, IMG submission 89959) | Root nodule microbial communities of legume samples collected from Mexico - Turtle bean Mexico pink nodule | ecosystem: Host-associated > Plants > Roots > Nodule | place: Mexico: Nepantla... | reverse complement strand
TTTTCTTCATTTTTTAATTAATCAAATAATCAAGTTATTGTATTACATTACCGTCAAACATGATCCATACACGATTATCCAATTTTTTGTTCCTTAAAACTAACACTCTTAAAATATTATGTATCAAATTAATTTTTAACACTACATAACTTACTACCCAATATATAAACAATAAAATTAAAAAAAAAATTATGACGTGGCAGAAGTCGTGCCAAGTTGGCACGACTTCAGTATGACATGGTAGAGTCGTGTCTAATTGGGACGATTTGTGCATATGAAGTCGTGTCGAATTGACACGACTTGCCTAAATTTGTAATTTTTTTTAAACGAACCCCATTTTGGTAAAAAGCAAAAAAAATAACCCCATGATAGTCAATAACCCCATGTAAACAAACGCTTGTGTATCCGCATTTTCCTCTTTTACACAATTTTCACGATGATAGAAATTTAACATACGTACAAAAATAATTTTGGATGAGTCGAAAATGAAAAACAAAAAATAACATTTAAAATAAAATGATGAATTGATTAAATAACCTCTTTTTTCTTCTTCTCCGGTTTGAGTCTCTCTTTTTCTTCAATTTTTTTCTCTTCTTCCATTGGTAGTTTTGGGATCCGAGAGTGTGATGATGTTCACGTTAAAGTTAGGATTGACTTGATGATAGATACAAAAGAATAATAGTTTTACCAACGAATATAATTGCTTGAAATGGAGTGAAGAGAGTGATTGTAAATGAAAGTTATTTTATTTGATATGTGAGATTTGATGTAGAAATGTGTGAGAGTATGCTCCCTCTTTCTTCCTGTTGTTGTCTTAAACTAAGGAATTAAGGAAATAGTGAGAAAATTAGTTTGCATATAAAAACTATACATTAATATTAAATTAAAAAATAATTTTATTTTTTAAGTAATTTACATAAAATACCAAAAATACTTCATTGTACTAATAAAATAAGATAATTAAATAAAATAGAAAGAAAATAAATTTATGTAAAAAAAAACGATTATAATAAAAAATCCCAATAGATATAAATATTATATCATCAAAGAAATTCTCCATAAATATTTTGTAATTTGTAATGAAAAATTTGTAATATTTTGTTGGTTATTTTAAGAACTCCGTGCCACACTACTATACTAGAAGTTTATTTTAAAACCTTCTATAGATCTAAACCTTTTACTTTGTCACTAGTGAGTTTGCAAAAACCCTTCACTCACAAAACGCACCAAGCATACTGGCTAAGCTTCTCTGCAATGGCCGATTCAGGCGTCACTTCTAACAGGAGGGATCCTATTAAGTCCTCAGGTGCGTTTCTATTCATCCCTAGGTTTTCATTTCTCACCAATTCAAAATTGAAAAAAAAAATCAGGGACAAATTCTAAGGTTTGTAAATCTCCATTTTTTTTTAATTCTGACAGAAAGGGGATTCAATCGTGTGTTTGTTTGTTTCAGTTGGGAATGCCGCGGCTAGTAGGAGACGACAGCATGCAGTTGCAGTTGGAAAAGAAAGAAGGGAATCGCTGATGCGAGCGAAAAGACTCTGCAGGGTGGGCATTGGTGGTGGCGATGACGAAGTTTCCATTGACAGCGACATGTTAATTGATGAAGAGCAATCTCTTTTGGAGTCTCAGACTTCTGTGGCCGTGGAAAATTTGAAATCTGCTCTTGCTTCTCAGTAAGCTCTTCCGAACTTGTTGGGCCTTCAATGTTTGTCTTGCTGGTAGTGTTGGTTGTTTTGAAATTCGGCTTTGTTTGGACTTTGGAGAAAACTTCTCCATGAGCTTTTAGAGAAGAAAAGATGAAATAAATTTCTCTTGTAAGCTAATTATGTTTAGCTTATGTATGAGCAATTTCTGCGGAAGTTGTTTTTAGCTTAGCTTATGCATAATAGCTTGTGGTTCAACTTTATTTCATTTTTTTTTCTTCTTATTTTCTTCTTTTACAGTTTGTGTGAAGTTAATCCAAACAGAGTAAAGTTAGGTAGATATAGAATAGGTGGTTGTAGGAAGACCATGAAATAGGTTTAGTAGATTATTTGTAGTTTATGATGAACTCAGAGGACTATTGTGAGAAAATGAGGGCAAAGTACTTGCAATTTTGTGAAAATTGTTTTAATTGAAATTATGTTGTTGAAACACATAATTAGCCAATAGTTTTGTTGGTCTGAGGATGTAAAACCCACCAAATGTTACTAGTCTTCTGATTGAGGTGGGAGGATCTTCGAATGAAGAAAGCTTATACACCACAAGATTGGTGTTTTGTTGTTTTATTTCTTCATCATTTTAGTCCTATATTGGTCTTTTATTAAATCTTTGGTATCGTCTTGGCTCTATTTTAAAATAAACTGAGAAAGGCTTCAACTGTGTCAATTTAGTTCTTATATTCATTAACTTTGGCTTAAGCATTGCCCTATACTTGTTCAATCGACAGGGGAAAGGGTGCGGTGAAGAAAAGAGTTGGGGCCCTTCAAGAATTAAGGCGTTTGCTGTCGAGATCTGAATTTCCTCCTGTTGAGTCTGCTCTTAAAGCTGGAGCTGTACCAATGCTTGTACAGTGTCTTTGTTTTGGTTCTCCAGATGAACAGGTCTGTAGTTTCGTCTTCCTTTAAATCGTGTTCAATGACTTGTATGAATATTTGTACTCACAAAAGGCTTACATATGAATGCTATGCATATTGTATGGGATCAGTAGCGGGAAGAATTTTTCTTAGAGCTTAAATTTTGGGGTTAATGCCTTCTGCAGTTGCTTGAGGCAGCTTGGTGTCTCACAAATATTGCTGCAGGGAATCCAGAAGAAACAAAAGCATTGTTGCCTGCATTGCCCTTACTTATTGCTCATCTTGGGGGTGAGTGATCACTTTGAGATTCCTTTTGCATATTAAGAAATGAATTTATTTTTATTTATATTTGTATTTGATAAAGATTAATAGGAATTCTTATAGCTTGAATTCTCAAAGAATTGTAAGATATTTTTTTTATATAAAAGAAGAAATGGGATGGAGACATAATTATTTTTCATAAATGTCCGGTTTTCTAATCTGTTCAGTATTATTATAACAAAGTTTTTCCTGAAGGTTGAGACTGTTTTAATAGTTTTAGTATTTACAGTTACCTTTTAAATTCACGAATGATCTTGCTCTGCAGAAAAGAGTTACCCACCTGTTGCTGAACAGTGTGCTTGGGCTCTAGGAAATGTGGCTGGTGAAGGTGAAGAGTTGAGGAATGTTCTGCTAGTTCAAGGGGCTTTACTACCTCTTGCAAGAATGATGCTACCAGATAGAGGTTCAACTGTTAGAACAGCTGCATGGGCTTTGTCTAACCTAATAAAGGTTTCAGATACATCAATTGAATAAGTTGCTTATCGCATATTGTTTGTTTCAGTGATTGGCCTTTTTGTTACTGTTTAACACTTGCTGTACATCTGTCTAACCTTATTCATGGTCCATTTGCTTGTATGGGGTCATTTTTTCTGAGATGTGTTATGTTGTGATTAAATTTCTGTTTGCTTTTGCATTATGATTTGTGTAAGATGAAACATTCCATATGCATTTTTTATCTGTGAACATGTTTGCCATGACATGATTTCCTTTCTGGAAACTTAACATGACTTTAGTGTGTGTGCATGTAGGGTCCAGATCCTAAAGCTGCTACAGAACTCGTTCATGTTGATGGAGTATTGGAGGCAATCATTCGACACTTGAGGAAAGCGTGAGTACTACTCTGGGACTACTTGTTGTGTTATCTTGGTCATTTCTTAGCCTGTACAAGTGCTAAATTTGGCCTGATTTCCGGCAGCAATATGAATTGAATCAATATCAGTAAAAACCTTCCCAAATATTATGCCATTTCTTTCCCCATTAAACTATTTCTTATTGATGTTAGCAAAATTATCTCTATAATTTTCAGTCTTGTTTGGATGAAGTCCTTGAAACTGAAAATTGTATGCCTATAACTTGTATGCGCATAAAGTTCACTTTCCTATAGGTTCATTATGAGCTTAAAAACAGAAGTGATGATAGTTGAAATCCTCCTTTTAGTATTATGACTTTGTGGAAAACTTATTTCCTTAAGTGTTGCAGAATAACAAGTTCTTCTACTCATTGAATTATACCCCTGAAAGGCTGTCCTGATTATTGTCTTATTAATAGTTTTTTCACCTCAGGGACGATGAATTAGCAACTGAAGTAGCATGGGTGGTTGTGTATCTGTCCGCCCTTTCAAATATAGCTACCAGCATGCTGGTGAAGAGTGATGTACTTGAATTACTTGTAAATAAATTATCAACATCAAACAGTTTGCAATTAATGATTCCGGTAATGATCTCTACCGTATTATGTTTTTTGGTTCAGTTGTTGCAAAAGTGTCTCTTGACATCTATAACTTTTTCTTGTGATTAGCATACATCAATACACACAAATCACAATGCTTATGTTATTCTAATTGATCTGTTGTTTCTAATAATAAAGGGAAATCCCTCTAGATTTTGCGCAGTTTAGGTAATCTCATTGCTGGCGATTCCCGTGCAATTAACGCAGTTCTCATTCCTGGACGTGAAATTGCAGGCTAGTAAAATTTTCCTTTTTTGGCTAAGATGAACTTATTCATTTTGATCAAATAGTATGGATCAAATTCTTATATCTGTATTTTAATGGAATTTTCAGGTAATGCCATAGATGTTCTTGTAAAATGTCTGAATTGTCAAAACAGGGTCTTAAAGAAGGTATAAAATTTAATTTTTGTTTTATGACTCTATCTTTGGATCAATTATGACAGGCTTTGTAATATGTGCAGGAAGCAGCCTGGGTGCTGTCTAATATAGCTGCTGGTTCTGTTGAGCACAAACAGTTGATATATTCTAGTGAAACAGTGCCTTTGCTATTACAACTTCTTTCTGCCGCTCCATTTGATATAAGAAAGGAAGTGGCTTATGTATTAGGCAACCTTTGTGTTGCCCCAACTAAAGGTGACGGCAATCCAAGTTTGATCGTGGAGCACATGGTTTCACTGGTTGAAAAAGGATGCTTGCCAGGTTTTATTGATTTGATTAGATCTGCTGATACTGAAGCTGCAAGGCTAGGACTTCAGTTCACAGAGCTGGTAAGAGATTTTAATGATTGTCTAAATGATTACTTTCTATATATTTTGACTAGAACGTGTCTATTCACATGGTTTGATCAGTAAATCAGTCCTATTAGTTTGTGTAATCTTGACAAAATTACACCTCACAACCAAGAGCGTACCAAGTTCTGAGATTTAAACCCCTTGTTGATTACGATCTCTTGTGTTGGTAGGTCCTGAGGGGGATGCCAAATGGCGAGGGCCCAAAGCTTGTAGAACAAGAAGATGGGATTGAAGCCATGGAAAGATTTCAGTTTCATGAAAATGAAGATCTGAGAACTATGGCAAATACTCTAGTTGACAAATATTTTGGAGAAGACTACGGGCTTGATGTCTAGTAGGGATCAGACTAGCTAGATTCAATGTCATTTCTACCCATACAATGCTTGCCTTGCCTCTGCCGCATGTCAAATATTGAACAATACAAAGTCCCTGTCATTGCTGGTCAACGATTCTGAAGGCCAATAGAATCTGTTTTGGTATTGTTGTGTTTGATAAAATTATACAGGGCTTGAGATTGTACACTTTCGATGGCCCTTGTATGAGAGTACATACAAGATAGACTGAAATGTAAATTTTTTGTTTTTAGTTCTGTTGCAGTTCTCTTTCGTTAGAATTTAGCACCTATATGCAAAAGATACCCGTTACCACTAAGTTCAGTATACTCCCAGAATTTGATTCCTGAATTTTTATATGGTGTAATTAAACCTTTCTTGCATTAAACTTGACTGCACAATGCAGTCTATATATTTGAGCGTGCACAATAATTGCACAGTGCAGACTAATTGAATACAAATTTTGCAAAAGCATACAATTCGTTTATTAAAAGAAAGCATACAATTCGTTTTATTAAAAGCATATAAAATTACATCTATATTTTAAAACACATTTAAATATAATGAGATCTTATTTCATTTTACCCCCTCAAACTCATAAATCTCATGTTCGGTCCTAAGAATATGTTTTATGATCTGGAAATTATTTCTGTGTACATGATGGTGCCATCATTCCGAAGATCATTGAAGTCTCAGTTCACAATTTTGTGGATTCTTATATCAAGAATATCCAGTTAACAGTGTTGGATTTTCAAAGGCGTGCATGGATTTACCAGGCATAAGACACAAAATTGGCTCACCTCTCTCTTCTAGCTGGATGCTGAAACTGCTGCAGGAATGGAATTCCTTACGTGCTTCATTGCAATGCTGTTGCTTTCACATTGAGCTTATGTACATGTTACTTGGTTTACCTGATAACTAGTGAAAACTGTGTTAAGTGAAAAGTGCGTGTAAATCCATCCATAATCTGAATTAAAGTGCTTTTTTAAGTTAATCTCTTTATTCCCATACTTTCACTTAACACATGAGAGAGTCCAAATCTCTCCTAATGTGGGGGCTATTGTTAATTTATCCAAAAGGTCCAAACCCAACCACTGTCATATCATAATCTGATGTCTTTTTCAGCACAATCGTAATTACTTGGCAAGATCCTCCTAGGTTCATTATTAAAGTATTTTTAAAAATATTAAACAATTCTCTAGGTGGACTAATGGTCAACCCCAAATAATAATTAGACTCTTATCTACAATCACTGATATTAGTTAAATGACAAAGAGCATATTGTTGACACATAGATGGGTGCCACGCTAACTACTATTTGGTGTAGATAGCAACTCTAGTAGTCATTGCAAGGCTATTTTTCTTTTTCTTTTTTTCCTTATATTTGAAGTGACATGCAAGTGAAGCAATACCTTACCAGTGAAATATCTACACAGATGATTTAGTTTGGCAGTACCAATCATAGCCTTTTACAGTTTAAACGTTTTACACAACAAATGTGTGGAGTCCTTAAAGTTTCAATTTTATATCCTGCTTCTATACATTAAATACTCCAATTCTGTGGCAGCTAATGATTTCATTCCATGTGCTTCAGGTGGTAAGTACTACTGGTGAGTTTTAGAAGGCTTGCAGAAGATGGTATCACTAGAAAGATCAAGAAAGAAAGTTATGCTACCAAAGAAATTCATGGTGCATTTTTCTCTGTGTTTTGTGATGGGGTTCTTCACAGGCTTTGCTCCTACAGGTAAGTCTATATTTCACAGTCATGTTGATTCTTCAAATAGGTCAGAATTTGCACCACAACCAATTGAAGTGTCACAGCAGACAACAGATTTCAATAGAAGTTGGAGAGCTCCGACACCAAGTTCTGTAGTCCACAAGCATGAAAAACCATGGCCCCAGTTGAAGCCTAGAACACTTATAATCATAGTAACTCCAACAAGCACTAAACTTCCCATCCAAGCAGTGATTTTTTTGACAAGGTTGGCAAACACTATAAAGCTGGTTCCTCAACCATTGCTGTGGATTGTTGTGGAAGGCCAAACAGAATCTTCAGAACTTTCAAAGACGCTTAGGAACACTGGAATCATGTATAGGCATTTGGTTTCCAAGGAAAACTTCACGGACTTGGAAGCTGAGCTGAATCACCAGAGAAATCTTGCACTCAAGCACATTGTGCATCACAGGCTAAGTGGGATAGTACACTTTGCTGAGCTTTCCAACGTTTATGATCTCGAATTTTTCCAACAACTAAGATATATTCAGTATGACTCTTTTCCTTCTACATTATGCACAAGTTCTAGTTCTCTTTAACTATCATTATAGTGATGAAGATCATGATTATTACAAACATTGATTAATTGGGATATTCTAAGAAGCATTTTAAGTAAAGGGAAAAATATTGGTAATGTAATGGGTGAAATGGGGAAGCTTAAAAAAGGCAGTGAGAAATGATAGGTGTCCTAACAAACATGCAGTGTATTTCAGTATTGCAATGTGATTTAATAGTGAGAACTAACATGAGAAACATGGCCCTTACTGATTTGGCAACTGAGCAGGGTATTTGGAACATGGGCAACGGCATTGTTAGCAGCAAACAGAAACAAAGTGATAATAGAAGGAGCAGTGTGTGATTCTTCACAAGTCATAGGGTGGCATTTAAGGAATATGAACAATGAATCAGACACAATTACTCCTCCAATTCATATTTCAAGTTTTGCATTCAATAGTTCCATCCTTTGGGACCCTGAAAGATGGGGTCGCACTTCCTCTCTTCAAGACACCTCTCAGGTAATACGTTTTTTGGTGTCGCAATTTTTAAAGCTCATCCTATATTACTATTTTTATTTATTTATTTTTGTTAACTTAGATATTTATATTACTATATTATTATTATAAAAGTTGTGAAATGATTATATAACTAATAAAAATGTAGGAGATCACATCATGTCTAAAAATAAATACATTTCATAATATATATGTGGATGCAAAAATCATCTTATAAAATAATTTCATAAGATTTAGTTAAGTTTCCATATTTTGATTTGGTACATAGTCATTTATAGTTTATCATATCAAGAGTTTGTTGGGTTTATCAGGTCACACATTATTAGTTTGTTATCGGATCATCCATTATAGATAAATTCTTCCTCCACCTCCATACTTTCCTCTCGCACCTTCATATTAATTGTGCAAAGTTGGTTTTAACCTTTTTAAATAATCCAAAAGGAAGCATAATCTCACATTTTTAAATAATCTCAATTGCACACTCACACCCCATCTCTTCATTCCAGTCGCATACCTCCCTTCCAGCCACAACACTTCCATTATTCTCTAGTCACACCACAAAGTTTGAGAGAATACTTCTATTATTTGAGTGCGTGTGATGGTTGACGAAAATATTTATTGTATTAGATATTCCCCATTTTTGCACCTCCTTTTTTTTTCTGGGTTTTGTGACTTTCAAATTGTAAAAAGTTCCATTTACCATCAACGTCCACCATCAGTCACCACAAATAACCACCACCATTACCATTGAAAAAATTGAAAAAGAAAACATCACACTCTCCATCATATTTAATATAGGCTATGATTGAAATTAAAATAAAAATAAAAATAAAATAATAATATATATATATATATATAAAGTTAGAGTGAGAATGTATGAAGGTGTTAGGAGAATTTTTTTCTCATTATCTAGTCTCACAGAAGTTAACAACTGTATTATGAGGAGGTTGAGTCCACTTCTTAAAAAAAATTGTCAAAAATATCTTTTCATTTTGGATAATACAAAACATGTTGGGTGGTCCACTTCCTAAAACCTTGAGTCATTACTTAACATTTGGCCAACCCAGAACTACTTTAAAAGGTAGAATGAAAAGTGGAGAAAACAAAATAGTAACATATTAGGAAGTATAATAACATTTTGATTGAACATTTCAACTAATCACAATTATAATGATTCTAATAGCCGGCTTCTCTTACTTGCACACACGTGTAGGGATTCATTGTTTACACCGACACAAACATAAGTTCATAACATTCATTATTCTTGTCTTAGAATTCAATAAAATTCGTGAAGCAAGTTGTTGTAGAGGATGATGAACCCAACTTCAAGGGAATTCCCCCAGAGGACTGCTCCAGAATCTTGCTTTGGCGTTTCAATTTTCATGCTCTTACCACTTCAAATCACAAATCTCTCACTACTACTTCCAAAATAAATGGGAAAGAATGAAAATAACAAATACCAAAGAGAAAAAAAAAAAAGAAACATTGATTCATTATTTGTTACTTCACTTTTACTTGTACAAATTTATCATGTATGTTTGTAATTAGTTATACTTCCTTGCTATTTAGCCTCTTTTTATGGCTTCTATATGTTATCATGTATCATTTTTTTACTCCTGCTGTAACAAATATTTTAGGGGTGTTAATTTGTGCGCAATAACAAATAAATTGCTTATTTTAATCCCTTAACTTAAGTGCTATTATTATCTTTAGACAATGTCTTATATTCGAGTTTTGAAGATGAAAAAGAAAACTTGATTAAGAGGAAGACTATTTTTTAATGAAAGGTTCTTCTAGTTTTTTTTTTATAAATTGGAAGTGTGAGTTTGAATATCAATATAAATAGAAATCAAGATCAGCGATTTAGACCATTTAAACTTCTTTAAGAAAAATTTCAATAAAATAATTACTAATTTTCATTTTAAACATGTCAAAACTAATTGATTTAAATGTTCAATTCAATCCACATATTTTTATTTGTAACCTATTATGAGTATATTGATATTATCTACATCTTTAAAAATCTTATATGGACTAAAAATTAAAATATTTTATAATATATAAATAAATACAAACTTTATTTTATAAATCAATTTTATAGAATTGAATTAAATTTAAATTACACTTTCAACCTCATATTTTATATACTTATTTTTTCACATTGTATACTTATTTGGGAACTACAGCCAAATATTATTTTTCTACACATTTAAATACTTAGTATTATCTAACACATAAATGGTGGATTCAATAGATGGTGCTATGCACATTTGACATAAATTAAAAAATAAAAATGATTTATTCTGTAAATATAAAATTAATTTAAATTTGTAGGAGAGACAATATTGCTTTAATTAAGACAAGAACTCATACTTATGATCTTACTCATATTTATGTTTTTATTTGAGTAGTTTAAATATTATAATGGGTGCAATAGTCCTATTAATTAAGGACAAAATTCTAAATGTTATGGATATATATGGGCTTTTCCATATCTGTGAACACTTCATAATTTCAGTTGTTGACCAAACAGAAAGAAACAATTTTTTTATCACCCATTTATCAAAAACTTAGGTTTTTGTTGGCTTGCTAAGAGCCAAGAATTGTCCTAAGTAAAACCAACAAATAAAGTATGAAACCATATTTCCCTACCTTTGAATTTGTTTTTTTCCTCTTTCCAACACCTCTTTATGCTATATGACTTGTCTTTCTATTATTTAAATTGTCATATAATTATTCCTCTTTCTTTTCACATAATTCATATATGCTATTGTAATTATTCTCTAATTAAAATTTACATTTCGTATTAATAATTATTGCTAATTTTAATTATAAAAAATCAACACTAGTTACCATAATAACATGTTTCAATAAAATAATGTAATTTTTTTATTAAATTTTGATAGTAAAAAAAGGTCATTTCAAATTTCAACTATAAATAAATAAAATTTTATGGAGTTATTTTTTATTTATACAAAAAATATGTTTTATTATGAAGTGGACTTTAAGCCTAACTCAACCCTATAAAACCAACTCATGGGGTAAGGTTTGCACCCACTTATATACAATGAAATGTCCTCATCTCTAGTTGATGTGGGACCTCCAACACACCCCTCACGCCGAGAGTGACAGCTCATGCGTGTGACTATATATTAATATGTACAAATTCAATTTAAATATTAAAAAACAAATTTATAATATAATTAAACTTTGATAAAAATATTTTCATGAATACTTCATAGAACTTGCTTGATCTTTAAAATAAATATTAATGCAATACCCATATATTTTATTAATGGAAAATTATATGTATAACTTTAAATTTAAAAGGATTTTATTAAAAAATATAAAGAAAATTTAGAATATATTTATTTATATTTTAAATATATCGAATAAGAATCTAATATAAATGGGAGTGAATATTATTATCACTAACAAATTCATGCAAACAATTAGATCACATATTATTGGTGGAACAATTTTATTTTATAAAATCAAAAGATTAATTCTATAATAACTAAAATGACACATTTGTGAAACTAGAGTGGAAAAAGAACATATTATTAAATCTTATGACAAGTATGATGAGAATAATGTTGGATTGATAATGCTTTAAAAATACTCCGAAGATTTTCATAATTAATCATAAGATATTTTTTTCTACTTTTACATAGAATTTGGTAATTTGGCTTCATTGTGCTAACATCACCCAAAAAATAAACAATAGGAGAATATAATATTATGATCACTGACAAAATTGTTGAGTAATTTTTGTCTAACAAGTTGAACATCACCTAAATTATTTTCTTCCAAACAAGAAAACGATACATGAATACCATTATACTAATTCATTATTTAATTTGTTTGTGATATATTAAAGTGTTAACGTGTGAAAGGTGTAATTATTGGATTTCAAAATGTGTGACAAGGACGTGCTTAACTAATCGTTGGTCATATAATCTTAACAACTGGTTTATGAGTTACACGTTTTCATAATGGTGTGTTTTGTAACTTAATTACCATTAATGGGAACTTTTTATATATTGACATTGCTTATAAGCAAAATCAAAGTTCCTCAAAAATAATTTGTTACGTGAGCAAGAGAAAAGCATGAAAATGCAAAAGTATACTTCTTTGTATGAAATGATTTTTAAAGCATAAAAAAGGAAAGAAAGAAAGGAAGAAAAGAATCTAGCTTTTATTAGTACATAAGATATCATTTCCCAAAAAACAAAAAATAAATATCAAGGTAAAGTTCTAACTAGCTACATCACACTCAAGAGTGGCATATGACGATATTTGTTATTCACAAAATCTTATCTTTGTCTTCTACCATTAGTCTTTAAAAAAACATAATGAAAACTAATTTTTTTAAATTTACCTTTTTATCACATCTACTATAAGAAATTATGAAATAAAAACAAATTTTTAGAGAAAAAAAATATTAGTTACTATAGTGACTAAATTAGAGACTAAAATTTTTTTGATTTCTATTATTGT
>Ga0123341_1004059_pt1 | contig 12741 bp, 11 predicted proteins | sample Turbeapinknodule_FD_89959 | JGI IMG/M metagenome (GOLD analysis project Ga0123341, IMG submission 89959) | Root nodule microbial communities of legume samples collected from Mexico - Turtle bean Mexico pink nodule | ecosystem: Host-associated > Plants > Roots > Nodule | place: Mexico: Nepantla... | reverse complement strand
ATGGAATGGACAGAAAAGATAAAAGCAAGAAACTTTAAACAGAAAACCCTATAAAACTACATCAGTTGCGAAAAATGTAAGAAATCATATGAAAAGAAGAAAACCGCAATCAAGTAAAAAAAAATGCAAAATACAATATTGTATATAGGATTTCGGAAAAGTGAGGTTTGAAAGAGAGTAAAGCGGAGAGAGAGAAAAAATGAGATGTTTAAAAAGTGTTACATGACTTTGTTTAAGTGGTCAACATGTTGTGTGATGATTGGTTCACATTTTTCTATTTTAGGTATTAAACATTTGATTTATTTTTTCCCAAAAATCTTTGTGGTGATAAGTGTTCAAAAACTTCCTTCATAATGTACTTTATTTGTATTATTTATAGATACTAAAAAAAAGGCTCCAAACTTCATCAAAATTCAATTCAAATTTTAAATTTGATTACATTCTTTCCAAATATTCTACTCAAATTATTAGAATTTGCAGCAACCCAAACACGCCTTATGTATTTATTTGTGTTATGTGCTTTGTAATTATGATGCAATGAAAAAAAAAAACACAGAACTTAGAACATAAAATAAAATGCTGAAAATGAAAAAAATGCAATGAAGATTTCACAATACAAATAGAATAATTGGGAAAAAAATGGAGCTAACAATATGTACAAAATATGAACAACGAAAGATAAATACTTAATAACAAAACCAAAAGACAGTAAATAGAAAAGATAAAAAAAATTACAGAAATCAAACAAAATGTAATGAAGATTTCACTTAGATGAAAAAAAATGCAGAAAAGAGATGAATGGAATGGACAGAAAAGATAAAGGCAAGAAACTTTGAACATAAAACCTATAAAACCACATCAGTTGCAAAAAATGTAAGAAAGAGAAGAAAACCGCAATCAAGTAAAAAAAATGCAAAATACAATATCGTATATACAATGATAGCCATTATCATTTCAAATTTCAAAAGCATGCAACATTTCCACCGATCTCATATTGGAAAGAAAATCTTTCCATTACGCCATGTCCAAAGTTACCGAAATGGTGAAAAACATTAAAGGTAGGGTTTTATTTTGCAGTATAGGAAAGAGTGAAGCATGAGAATTTCTGAGAGAATTAGGGTTTCGGAAAAGTGATGTTTGAAAGAGAGTAGAGCGTAGAGAGTGAAAAATGAGATGTTTAAAAAGTGTTATGTGACTTCTTTTTAAGTGGTCCACATGGTGTGTGATGATTGGTTCACGTTTTGCTATTTTAGGTATTAAATATTTGATTTATTTTTTCTTGAAAATCTCTTTGGTGACACGTGTTCAAAAATTGCCTTTTAAGTGGGTTTATTTGTATTATTTATAGATGAAAAAAAATGCAAAAAAGAGATGAATGGAATGGACAGAAAAGATAAAAGCAGAAACTTTGAACAGAAAACCCTATAAAAATACATCAGTTGCGAAAAACGTAAGAAACCATAGTAAAAAACAAAACAAAAATTATATTAAGCAATGGCAAAAGAAACTAATAACAGAAACAGGAAAAAAAATTATATAAACATATGGGTCACGGAAACTGATGAACAAACTCAGTAGAACACAAATATAATAGAAATGATAAAAAAAAATCTAAACAGTATAAAAGATTACCTAGTCCATGGAGAATGAAAAGAAGAAAACCGTGTAAAAAAATGCTCAATACGACATTGTATATATAGTGATAGTCATGACCATTTCAAATTTTAAAAGCAAACGCCATTTCCACCAATCTCTTATTGGAAAAAATAGTTTTCCATTACGACATGTCCAAAGTTACTGAAATGGTGAAAAACATTAAAGGTAGGGTTTTGTTTTGCAGTATAGGCAGGAGTGAAGCATGAGGGAAGCTGATGTAAACCAAAAATACATAAAGATGACCAAGGATGTTGTACTTGAAAGGTCATCTCAACAAGCAAAGAAAGACTTCATCACAAAGAGGAATGGACAAGGGTCAAAGCACTTGAAGTTCTTCCTATTAGTCTTCTTAAAATAATTAGAAATATGTTGTAAATAAGTGGGCTCACATAAAGGGTCGAAATAGTAAAGAATAAACAAAAGTAGAGTAGGTTTTATGTAGAACATAAAAGGAAGGTGTGGATATAGATATAAGGGGTGTTAATGTACAAAGATAAAAAGAAGGTGTATGTGTAGTTTTAGGATGTCTCAAAGTAAGAAACCAAGTCACACCTCCCTTGTGACTTGGAATTGGCGCCAAATTCAAATGCTTCTCATTTGAATTTTCCCACTTTAATTTCAACCCTCTCACACTATAAATAGAGGTGTTATGCTCATGTAAATTCAGATTTGGAATTTGAAGAAAAGTTACCATACACAAATTGTGAGTTGTGAGAATTGTTCTCCTTCTACTACTCTTATTTTGTGAATTTGGAAAGCTCTCAAGTGGCGGCATCTTGCACTTATCTTGGATCAATCACCATCCAAGTGGCGTGTTATTCCTTTCCATGGCTTCATTCACATAAGTTCTTCCTATCATTCATCTTCTAATTCCTTTTTTTCCATTCCATTCAATTCCAAAAAAATGTTGTGTTGTCTTGTTCTTCAATTCTACCGATTGTTCTTGTTGTTCTTGTGTTTCCTTTTCAATTCTGCACTTATTTCTTCATTCCAATCGGTTCATTTGCTTTATATTGTGTTTATATTCGGTTTAATGTGTTGATCTTGCTTTCCTTTCAATTTCCGTATTTATATTGTTGTGTAAGAATATGGCACTCATGTTCATGAGTTTGGTTCATCATTTGGAAGACATTGAACTCCATTGATGTTTCCTTAAGCCTCCTTATTGTGCTGCACCTTGTCTTCTTTTAGTCAATTCCTCATCATGTTCTTAAAGTGTCACAAATTAATGAATCATCTTAAAATCAACTCACATCAGAAGCGTGAGAGTTTATGAGAGAATTAGGGTTTCAGGAAAGTGTGAGGGCTTGAAAGAGAGTAAAGCGAAGAGAGAGAAAAATGATATGTTTAAAAAGTGCTACGTGGCTTTTTTTAAGTGGTCCATTGTGTGATGATTGGTTCACGTTTTGCTATTTTAGGTATTAAACATTTGATTTTTTTTTACCCAAAAATCTCTATGATGACACGTGTTCAAAAATTGCCTTCTAAGTAGGCTCTAGTTGTATTATTTATAGATTACAATTCAAAAAAATTGTTATTTTATTGAAATATAATATTTTATTACAAAAGGTAAATGTAAGGTGAATGTATTTTTTGAACAGTAGTGTCAAAGAGTTCTAAGACTTCAGTCACCCATGGCTTCTCTAGATGTATGAACTCTTTTTCAGCTTGTGTTTCCTTGTTTATGTGCATATGCTTATAAGGTATCTCCTAAGACTGGACATGGGCACTTGTAATTGTAAAATGCATAGAACGGAGAAAAAGGACTGAACATTAATAAGATAATAGGAGTTATTTCAATTTTGATACATCATCACATCCTAAGAGAGTAAGTTAAGTTAATTCACTTTCAAAAATAATAATAAAAAAACATATAGACAGATTGAATCAATAAAAACTGTGAGAAACCTGATCTTGTAAGTTTTCTATATATCCTATTTTCATTTTTTTATTTCCTTCTTTAATTTTTATTTCAAGGAACAATACTCAATTTCCATTAATTTTTCATTCTTTTATTTCATACTAAATTTTGATAATCAGAAAGTCAAACATTCAATTATTGTAGATTCGATATTATTATTTTACAATAGTTCACTTGAGTTTTTGAGGTATAACCGAGGAGAAAAATAAAAAACAAATAGAATATAATTAACTGCTTTTACATAGTAAATTTCACTATGAGTTGCGCATGAGGTATATACTAAGATAGAGATTGAAACATGAAAAAATCCATCATTTATATAAAAATCTCAGCCGAAAAACAATCATAAAATGGAAAACATGTTTGAAAACTTATTTCATTCAATCATAAGGATTTCTAAATTTTTTTAATAACTCTGGTATTTCGTATCCAAGCATGTCATCAACAGCTTGAATCATTTTGGGCTTTAGTTTCTCAAATTTGTCAATGCTATAGCCACTCAAAACCTCTCTGAAGTGTTCTACATTAGGAAAATCACCAGCTGGTAGATGAAACTCCCTTTGAACCTGTTTAACAAGGTCGTATATGATAAGAATTAAGAAATTAGGGGAAATAAGGGAGAAGAAGTGAAAGGAGAGACCTTTCTAAATTCGTCTTCAAGATTCTCTATAAGCCTTTGTTGAGCCTTAGCTTTGCCCATCATTGCAGGCATCTCATTCCTAAGATGACTAATTATATACGCATGAATTTTAGCAGATCTAGCACGTTTCACAAATTCATTGATCTGCACAGTTCCAACGACATCAGAATATAGAACCAGAAAAAGAAAAGAATATATTACAGGATAAACAAATATTAGGAGGATTACTAGAACGATCTGCAATATGCACATAATTCACATATTTGAAATACCAGGAGAAACAATATTATGAAAATAGGACCCTACCCGACTGTCGCATGCCTTTCTTGGAATATCTACCAAATCTGCAAGGAGATCATTCTGTTCCTTTTCAAAGAGCTCCTGTCCTAATGGGCCAACAAAGCCTTCGTTTATAGGCTTATCATTAAATGAGCTGGCAATGAAAAGAAAAATAAAGTTATACCTGATGTTCGAGAACTAGTTAGAGGAATCAATAGATGTGATATGAAAGCACTGTGAAACATCAACAAATGCTAAGCATTTTAAAAGTAAAATTCAACTACAAAGTGTCAAAAAGATCAATCAATTGGTCAACAAAACTGAGATCGAATAATGTTCAACAGAAACAAGACAGTACAATCTTAAATGAATGGTTAAATACTTGAATGAGTCACTGTAAATAAAGCAGGAATCATTAGCAGTACGTAAAAGATGAAACCTACCCAATATATACACGCATAACTTCTGGAGTATTAAGAACTTTCCCCAGAGACCACATCAATGCTCCATAAACTCTCATGAGCTACGTTATTAAAATGAGGTATGGAAATAAGTCAAAAGTGAATCACAAATTTATTTAGACCAGGATAAATATAGTTGACGGCAGTGCATTACTTGTTGAGTATCAATTTGGTCCGCTTTATTCAAAACCACACGTATCTTGTCATCATGACCATGTAGAGCTCCAATTACACGTTTAAATTCATCACTAATGTCAAGTTTATGAGGGTCAAATAGGAGAAGTATCAGATCACATTTTGCAGCAAACCAAGATATAACACCGGTGAAGTCATAACTTCGTTGAGTCCTTTGTTTTTCTCCAGAGAGGACACCAGGAGTGTCCACAAAGGTTATTTCATCTAGCAGCTGAAAGAAAAAATTGCTTCAGGTTCAAGGACAAATAAATGACACAAGTTGTAAGTATATATATATATATATATATATATATATAGAAAACTCACTGGATGTGGCAGTTGAGAACATTGGAACTTCGACAAAAATGAGCCACCAAAAGTTGTCAGGCCACTAAAAGGCATATCAGCATCAACAGCTATTGTGTTTCCAGGAATACTCCTTTCATCAGGACCAGACTACAAGTAAAAAACATATTCAGCTTTGAACCTCCATGAGCACAAGCAAAGCACAAATGAACAAGAAAAGGGGACAAATTAACAATTTTCAAAACCAATGCTATAAAAAAAGATTATGGTACCATGACAACCACAAATCTGTCAGTTGTAGGCTCTGGTCCGATGTGTGCACCTGTGCGAATAATTAACAGGAGATAGGATCAATAAAGTAATTTACATCCCTTCATATATTATTTGTACTAAGGATTTCAAATAATGCAGCTGCTACACCCACGACTTAACCAACCTGGATAATCGCATCTTAGCAAATGTTTTATGAAGGTTGTTTTCCCTGTGGAATATTGACCAAGAAGCATGACCATTGGTTTAGCATCAAAATCACTGTTGGTCTGAAAGACAAACCATAGACATTCTTAAACTGAATATTTCACATTTACCTGAATAATAAGTCATCTTAATTAATTAATATGCACAAATGTGCAGTTCACAAAATTTGACATTTTATTTATATATTGGGTGTATAAGTCACTAACCAATAACGGAGATACAAAATCATTGAATTGATAAGTGACCTCCAACGGCTTTAGCTTTTCCATGTACAATCTCTTCAAGCCATCAATTATTGATGTAACTGCACTGAGAGATAACTAAAATAGACCAAACTTTTATAATTAGAATATACCTGGCAACCAACTAAAGTAACACAAGGCCTATGTAATTGAGCTTGAAAAGTAATGAGTTCACAAGCGCACATTATTAATAATTTTAACTTGGTAATCACATTGATCCAATATTCCCTTGTATGCATCAACAGATTTGTCAGCAATGAATGTATGCAAGAAGAATGCTATCAATTCTGAATGCATCTATCTCTTAAAATAATCCAACCATTCACTAGTTTAAAGGTGTCTTTTAATTTTTGCACCATATGTTAACTATCCTTAATTCATACAATCTTCACAAGAACAAACCAAATTTAAGACATTTTTACATATTGGTTGTTCACCTGTAAAACGAAAGTGACTTTTCATTTTCTAAAATCTTTTAAAAGAAAACTACTTATTGTTGTTAAAATGGGCATTGATTTGGGGGACTCACTTTCTTCGCAGATTTTGGAGCAGCCCATGAATTGAGGGACAAAAGCTGAGGTTGAGCAGTCCCTACATATCATCAGTAAATAATAGAATCAATATTAATTAAACAGTACAATGACATGAATATGGAAAAAAATTACATGTCTAACCAGATGCGTCAGGTTGGGAATGCAAACTCTTTGTTTTCTGAAAAAAAAAAGGAAAGGAAAAACATTAAGAAAAACAATCAACAGTATTAATATTATTCAATTTCTAAAGACAAGGTGAGGTACAAAAATAGCTTACAGCTATTAAAGCATCAAGCCCTTCCATTACTGGAGATTTAATATTTTCCTTGTCAACTGAAATAAAAAGAAATGGAATAATTAAAATGCATTGGAAAGAATGAATACTGAATACTACAAAGTATTAGGAACGACAGACAACGAATTTAGACACAAGAGAAACTTGTCTCTTTGAATCCAAAAGATAACATATATTCCTATTGCAACAATTTTTGTGAACCATTACTCAAATTGAGACCAACAGCCTCCCATTTCACAAGGCTCAAGAAGTTTAGTAGGTTATCCATTTCTGTACGTATCCGGACCAGCAGATTTTCTCAGGCCTGTTTCCCTTTCAGTACTTCATGAAATTTGGATTTATAGGACTTGAGAAATAAAACCTCAATAATGAAGCAGATGAACTTTCTTTTGCACACATACATGTCAGTTAATTCAGCCTTGCAGTGACACAATGAATGACTCGAATCACGCCAAGTGATTCACAGCCCACATATAAAAGCGGCCATGAAATGGGATCTCACTTAAGTATCCTTACCACCACACATGGAACACGTCGTTCCACAAGAAAGCGGGTAAGCATCTTATAAGGTAAAGGCAAACAAATAGCCAGCATGAATGGCATTACATAAGTGAACTTACTTTCCGCGTTAAAGATATCTGAGTTGATATCGTATCCTGCTTGTGCCAGCGCAACGAGCTGTTTATTACAACAAACATTCAATTGAAAGTAAGATTCTGATATCAGATTGTCCATATTAAAACCAAGAACCGATAATTCAAAACTCGAACCTGCATTGCGATAACAAACTCTTGAAAACCTAGAAATCCTTGTCTTTTAGCATCAGCGATGGCCCAAACCTATGGAGAGCAATTAAGCAAGTGTAGGTTAAATTTCATTAAAATCGGAAATACAAATAAACTAACTCAACTTACGAAGAATGATTATAGCTGAAAAATCAGTCCCGGTAACTTAATCCGAGACTGACACAAAAATTGAAGACTCCTTGAAAATTGAAAAATGAATAATAGGAAAGGGAATATACACCTGCTTGAGTTGAGAGCGAGACAAGTTGGAGAGAGAAAAGAACGTGGTTGCATCATTTCCAGAGATACGGCCATCTCCGTCTACGATCCAAAAAGAGAAGAAAAGAAAAAAGAATGAGTTGCATCCGAATGCGAATGGAGTTGAAAAATGAAAGGAAGCGAAGCAGTAAAACCTGAATCGGCTGAGTTGAACCATTCTTTGTACGTCGTCGATTGCTCTTTGGAACACGAATGGATCCAATCGGAGACTGTTTTCATCTTCGAAAGCGAAGGGTTTGATTTGAACAATTCCTAGGCTGCTACGCAACGCAACCCCACCCTCGATCTCGAGGGTTTGCTTATAGTTCAGTTGAGAGTTCCTTTCCTTGCTTTTCAATTTTCGGAAAGATTAGACATCTAAGTGGAGTTTTGCTATGGTGATTAGCGGCTAGATCCTGTTTAATTAGTTTGCTTCTGATGGTACCCTTAACGCAACACAGTATGCTTATTTTCTCACCATTTTCGAACTTTTGAATTGCAGCGCCACTATCTAGGGCCCCACTTCTGCTCCATTCATTAACAAAAATGTTAACTAGTTAGGTTTTGATGCGACTATTCACAATTTTTAATCTTATTTTCCAAACAAATCTTGGACATTATAAAAGGGATTCAGATCAATCTTACAAAAATGTGTTGAAAGAGAGTTTCTACTTTGGAGCCTTTTCTATGAAATTAGCCTTTTAACTATTAAATTACAAAAATGTTTGTTTGGTAAAACTTTTTTTTTTTTCTTAATTTTTTTTTTTTATATATATTTTACTCTCTAATACACAAGGGGAATACAAATTTTCTTTGTATTTTTTTTTCTTTGATTTTATCTCATTTATGTTTGAGTCATTATCTCTTTTTCATTTGCAATTAGGGTTCATCAGAACCTCTCTTTCTCCATTGTGACTACATGCGTTCCATTGAAGCACCACATCAGTCAAGAAATATTCATCTTCATTGACAGTAATATGATATCAGAACTCTTCGAATGAAGAGCTCTGTTACGCTTCTCTCAAATCTTTATTTCCCCATTTGCGGTTATTAGTTATCTTTTTTGTTCTCTTTCAAAATCTTGATTGAGTTTCAAAATTTCTTAGGCAATGTCTAATGAAAACCCTAATTTTCATAGTCTTAACAGTAGTTGCACTATTACATGCAATTTTTGTGGTAAATACAGTCATACTGAGGTTGTTTGTTTTCGCAAAATGGGTTTTCCTTGTGGTGGTGGTGATGTTAAAACCTTAAAGTTTTCATCTACTAGAAAAGTCTACACTTTTTGTAATCATCTTGCCCACACTGTCAACACCTGTTATAAAAAATATGGGTTCTTTCTTGGCTACAAAATCACCAATAGGACATCCCAAGCCAATAATATGATTACTACTAACACTTTTTCTAAAGAACGGGATCTAAAGGAGATTCAACTTACATCACAACAACGTCAATTCCTAACCAACATTTTGCGTCAGCAAAACCTTGAGGATCTTGCCCCTCACACTCAAATTAATCAAGTTTGCACCTTCACTGCGGATGAAATCCCCAATTTTGAGCAATCTTCAACAGGTAAGTTTCTTTCTTCACTATCTATTATAAAAGAATCTTGGATTATTGATTCTGGTGCCACGAATCATGTTTGTGCCTCATTTTCAATTAAACTTAATATTTGTCTCTAAACTCACACACTAACTTAAATGCACTTTAACTTTCACTTCAACCCATTGCATTCATTATACAAGACAATCTCACCCCCGTTCTAAACTGCATTGTTTTGCTCCTTTTATTAATTGTAATATCACGGACAAAACATTGTGGCGCTATAGATTGGGAAACCCTTCACTTGAAAGATTACATTTCTTAACCAAACAATACTCTTTTATTATTGTTGACACTCATTATGTATGTGACACTTGTAGTTGTGCAAAACAGAGAAAACTTCCTTTCACTTTAAGTAATATTGTTATCTCTACTATTTTTGATCTTGTACACTTTGATATTTGGGGACCCTGTTCCATAATTTCTATGGGAGGTTTTCGTTATTTGACATGGCTCAGCAGGAGGTGCAGTATGAGGAAAAAAAAAATCAAAAGCAGAATTATATGCGTTAGAAATAGCAAGAGACAAAGTGTTGGGGGTCTCTAGGTAAGCCACTATCCAATTTATATGGAAAAGAGTTTTCATGAAAGATTACATGTCTTGATATCCCTATGCTATGAAACTTTAAATTTAAGACAATATAACATTTTGTATTTTGCGGGAAGCCAAGAAAAATACCTTTGATAGATCTATCATCTAATTTCTTCCTATGTGCAGTAATGGTACTAGCATAACAGAGGCAACTAAACATTTTTAAAAAGAAAATGTCATACGGTTTTCCAAACAACATTTCATGAGGAGTGATGTTATTAAGTAATGGAGTAGGAATAACATTTATTAAGAAAACAACATTAATTACAACAAATTCCCAAAAAATAGGAAGAAGATTTGCTTGAAAAAGTAAAGTTCGGGTTACATTTAGTATGTGCTAATGTTTACGTTCCACAATGTCATTTTGTTATGGTCTTTCAACACAAAATTTCTGATGTATAATTCCCTTTGAAACATAAAATATTGACATAACAAACTCAGCATCATTGTCAGTACGAATCGTTTTGATATTAGTTTTGAAATGATTTTGAACGAAAACAATGAAGTTAATGATGTGTTGGCGCACTTCAGATTTGTTATGCAGCAGAATAACCCAAGTATAACGCGAGTAATCATCAACAATAGTCAAGAAATAATGAAAACCTTGCATAGAAATTATGGAACAGAGTCCCCAAATATCAAAGTGTACAAGATCAAAAATAGCAGAGGTAGCAGTATTACTTAAAGTGAAAGGAAGTTTTCTTTATTTTGCACGACTACAAGTGTCACATACACGATGAGTATCAACAGTAATAAAAGAGTATTATTTGCTTAAGACATATAATCTTTCAAGTGAAGGGTGTCCCAGTCTATAGTGCAACAGTGTTTTGTCCGTGATAATATTACAATTAATAAAAGGAGAAAAATAATGCGGTTTAGAACGACTAGAAGTAGGCAAGGTAGTGATAAGGTACAAGCCAACAATGACTTTAACTGTACCAATCATCTCTTGGGTGAGATTGTCCTGTATAATGCAGTGTCTTGAAGTGAAAGTTAAAGTGCATTTAAGTTGGTGTGTGAGTTTAGAGACAAATATTAAGTTTAATTGAAAATGAGGCACATATAACACATCAGACAAATTAAACTAATCAGAAAAACGTACTAAACCAGAATATGTGGCATAAATAGTTTTGTCATTTGGGAGACTAATTAAGACAGGTTTAATTTTAGTGCAAGTAGTAAAAATGCTCAAATTGTGGCAAACATGATCCGTGACACCAAAATCAATAAGCCAAGATTCTTTTATAGCAGATAGTGAAGAGAGAAACTTACTTGTTGAAGATTGCTTAGTATTGGGGATTTCATCCGCAAAGAAGGTGTCGACTTGATTAATTTGAGTGTGAGGGGCAGGATCCTCAAGGTTTTGTTGAGGCAAAATGTTGGTCAGGAATTGAAAATGTTGTGATGTAAGTTGAATCCCTTTCACATCCTGTTCTTTAGAAAAAAAAACTCAGAAAAAATGTCAGTAGTAGTCATATTATTGTCTTAGGATGTCTTATTGGTGAATTTGTAGCCAAGAGAGAACCCATATTTTTTATAACAGGTGTCGACAGTGTGGCCAATATGATTACAAAAAGTGCAAACTTTTCTAGTAGAAGAAAACTTTGAGGTTTTAACATCACCACCAGAAGGAAAACCCACTTTGCGAAAACAAACCGCCCCAGTATGACCAAGACTAGGGTTTTCATTAGACATTGCCTAAGAGATTTTGAAACTCAATCAAGATTTTGAAAGAGAACAAAAAAGATAACCAAGAACACCAAAGGGGGAAATAAAGATCAGATAGAAGCGTAGTGGAGCTCTTCATTCGAAGTGCTCTGATACCATATTACAGTTAATGAAGATGAATATTCCTTGACTGATGGAGCGCACATAATCGCAATGGAAAAAGGAGGTTCTGATGAACCCTAATTACAAATGGAAAAAGAGACAATGATTCAAGCGTAAAAGAGAAAAAAATAGAGAAAAGAAAATACAAAAGAAATTCTTTATTCACTTGTGCATTAGAGTGTATTAGAGAGTAAAATACATGTATATATTTAAGAAAAAGACTAAGACCTAGCTAAAACAGAAAAAGAAAGTTCGACCAAATAAACAAAACCCAATAACTTAAAAAAAAAAACTAAATATGTTAACAACATGCTTATTAGTTTTTCTGCTGTTGTTTCGTTTCACTTTTATTTTTCAATATAACAATATATTTTGAAGAAATCAGTTTTTTTATTAATTTTTAATTTCAATGATTGGTATTTTTTTTTATATTTTAATGCTTTCTTTGGGTCAATAAATGACTTTGAGGGAGAGAAATAAATGAATTTGACGTAAAAGGTTTAAAAGAGAGATTATTTCGATCAAGAAAAAGTTAAAAAAAAAGATTTATGTATAATGTAATGAGTGTAGTTGATTAATTTTTTTTAATTGATGAAATGTAAGATTACAATTTTGTTCTTATTATAAAACTAATTAAAAATTAAATTAAACCCGTTTCAATTAAGACATGATTTCCATTGCACTTGAATAT
>Ga0123341_1004058_pt1 | contig 12742 bp, 7 predicted proteins | sample Turbeapinknodule_FD_89959 | JGI IMG/M metagenome (GOLD analysis project Ga0123341, IMG submission 89959) | Root nodule microbial communities of legume samples collected from Mexico - Turtle bean Mexico pink nodule | ecosystem: Host-associated > Plants > Roots > Nodule | place: Mexico: Nepantla... | reverse complement strand
TTTGAATTTTTAAAAAATTAATATATTTTTTCTTTTTAAAATTATATTAGAATCTTGTTTGAATTGTCATAAATCTAATAAATATTATTAAAATTATTATAAACATTTCACGAACATGTGTCGGGTCCAATATATGTGTTAATACACATATATGTGTCGAGCCTCATAGTCTATAATAATATTATTTTTCTCTCAATATTAAACATACTACATACTGCAACATGCATTTTGAAAATGAAATATGGGAAGACTAATGCAGAAGTATGCTTTACCTTGAAATCTAAAAGCTTTAATAAATTCTCACAGAACACCTTTTTAATTTTTAGACTTAACTTTGACAGGTGAATATATCCTCAATGGCAGTGTGTTGGAATTTTTTCAAGAGAAAAGAAAACTAGAATTTGCTTAACAGATACTAAAGGAGAAAGATGAAGATCTATTTTTAAAAAGGATCAGAAATATTACAATTTATAAAACTTAAAGAATACAAACAGAGATAACAAAGCAGCTGAAACTTCCTAAGTGACTCCTTAAAACAATGAAAGTTGCAACAAATAAAAATGACAAAATGTGGACATGTTTCAGTCATAAAAGCACTTATAGTTTACCATGTAACTCATGCTCAATTGAAGCCACTTTGTATGCACTTGAACTTTCATCAACTCCTTAGTGATACCAACATCATTTTTGCACCTGAATTTGAAGCCTTCTTTTCCATAGCAGAAGATGAATCCACTGAGAAAGACCTCTTCATTTTGGGTTCATTTTCATGGTCAAATTCTTGTGGTTGTGTACCAACATCAGAAGCAAAACTAAATAGAATTGAAGAATGATCACTCACCTCACCCCATTCAGACAAAACTTCAATTCCATCACCTCTCCCCTCTTCACTAGAATCTTCATCACCAACCCTCACTACACCACTACTACATTCTTCCATGTCCTCAATCATATCAGAAACACTTGAATCTGACTCAGTTCCACCATCAACACTGGCAGTGTCATGAACAATAGGGGCACGGCACAAGGGACAAGTTTTATGTGACCTCAACCAAGTGTCAATGCAAGGGACATGGAAAGCATGGCTACACTTTGGCAACAGTCTCAGACTCTCTTCTTGTTGAAACTCACCTAGGCAAACAAGACACTCAGTTTCTTTAACCAACACTTCATCATTTCTGTATCTGTAAACTGTGATGGAGTCTATGGTGGATTGTTGGAGACCCTCTGTGGGGCTGAACCATAAGGGGTGCTGCCTCATAACTTGTTCATGTTCCTCATCATCAAAAAAGGGAGAATCTCCTCGAATGTCAAATAGTATTGGAGGGTTTCTTCTGCTAATGTTGTATCTATTGAAGTAATAGTACCTTAGGATTTTGGACAAGAAGATGATAAACAGAATGACACAAGATAAGCCACTTATGACAATTATAATGGTAGGTTGAAAGTGTAGGTGGTCGTGATGTCCTTCACGGAGGGGTGGTGAAAAGCATGGAAATGAAACTGGTGAGGGCAGAGGAGAAGCTATAGGACTGGTTCTGTTCCTCATGGTAGAACCATCACTTGAACAAAGGAAGGGGAAAACTAGTTTTCTAGAATGGAAACTAGTCATGAAAAAATTTAGAACATGAATGCAAGAGGAAAAAAGACACACAAGCATGGAAATTTGAAGTCCTCCCTAGAACTTATGTAGACTTTTGTGCATGTCAAATTTTGGCCACGCTTTGATCAGTTTGATGGGACAATTTTCTCAGTGACTAGTTTTAATTTGTTTTGATCCAAGTCAATGGACTTTTGTTGGGTCGTTTCCGTGTTCTCTTATGTGGTAGCACATTACAGAAAGGTGAATTTTTGTCAGTGTGAATGTATCTCCAATGTTTAAGTTTAAAGGGAAATATACTTTGACAATCCTCACTTGACTGACAGTTGTATATACTTTAATTTTTTATGTGATAGATTTAAATATTAATATATATAATAAAGAGTAAATTTATAATTAAATAATATAAAAATTGTTAAAATAATATAATATTAAGATTGTAATATAGTTGTATAAAAAATTTGGGTAGTCAATGTTAAAAAATGTTGTGTACAAGGGAAAAGTTTTGAGAATTCAAATTACCTACAAACTATATTATTCTCGGTATGTTCAGGTGAAAAGGGTACCAATAACAAATTTTTTACTCATGTTGGTATCGAAATTAGTAAGATGTTGAAAATGTATGCTGAATTAACTAATGGATCCATTATATTATGTTAAAATGAAAACAGAGAAATTGGAATGTTTTTATGTTCACACAATCGTTTATTTGAGTTATGAAGGATTGTTATGGTCATTTAGTGAGGAAAAGAAAAAATATAGAATAACTTACTTTACGAGTAAATGTTTTGTATGAGAAATAAAAATCATGTAATGTAACATCAATTATATTTAATGGTATTACAGACATCAAAGAGGTCTAATGGTTTTTTCTTTCAATATTACCTATAATAATAATTAATAATTGTTTATAATAAATTACATTGAATGAAATAACTAAAGACGGACAATTTCCATAAAACTAGTATTAGGTTAAAGATTACCACATGTCAAAATCTGTAAAAGTCCAACAATCTATCTCACTTCGTGTAGATTATTCTCATAACCTTAAATGAAAGGTGATTTTTACATGTATAAGAGAGTATTGGTGAGTGTTACCCATCAAATTAGTGGACAAAAACTTAATTAATTTGTCATCATATTATACTTGTCTATTTAACTTACTATATCATTATAGTTTGAATATCTCAAGTATCAATCACATTCACATTCATTTATTCGCGTTTTATCATCAATTGTATGATGTATATCTTGTCATCATTAAAACATATAATATTTATCATCATTCATCAAATAACACTGTTAACATTCCTCTACTTTTTAAATTGTTTAAATTTTAAATAATTTTCATTAAATAACATTTATTTCAATAAATGAAACAATCATGCAAAATAAATTTGGAACTTGTAACTACATCACCTTCACATCCAAATCTTTTAATTTTGAGTTTCATTAAAAGATAAAACTAATTTCTCTTATCTAATTAGAAGTATGAGTACTTACAAAGAAAATACAAATAAGGATAATCTAAACTAGAAAAGACTAGTCCTGGAAGCATATACACCAGATACAAAGCATGTCTACCTAATAAAGAGTAAAACTCAAAACTAACCCCAAAAAAAACATAATTAAACTTACTTTAATTAAAAGTTTCAACATAAACTTTACTTTGTTCACTTTTAAGAGTTCAAATATGACATTTAATCATCAAGCTGAAGAAATATGTGAGTATAAGTTTAGAACAAACAGAAAAAAATTATTTTCTAAAAAGATGATAGTTATTTTTTAAAAAAAAACTTAAATAACTAATTTTTATATTTATATAAAATTTTCACTAAAATAAAATATTGAGATGTTATATCACTTTTATTTTAAAGTTGTTTTTTGAAGTAGAAGTCGTTATATACAGCAACTTCTACGAAATTATAAGGTATACATCCTTAAATCTTTATATTGCACTTTTTTTCTTGTCTCTTCTTTCTGGGAATTCGTGGAAATTTTCCTAATTTTATCTTAAATTCTTATATTAAATCACCATTTGAGAAGAAATTTAAAATAATTTGCTTTAGTCAGACAAGAAAAGCAGAACATTTCTTAGCTTTGGATTCGAGGAAGTCTTCTACTAGACCTGTTCTCAATTATTTCTTCAATCGTAGAATCAAAACAAATCCGTGTCTCTCAAAAGCCAATTCTCATTCTTTGTTTTATATTTTAAATCTAAAATTGATTTATGTATTCAAAGAAGAGAGGGTTGAATGATAGAAAGAAAAACGAGTGATGAGAATCATTTTTTTCTTCTGAGTGTGGCAAGTTGTAATTTAATCTATAATTTGGACCAAACACGCACGCAAGGAATTTCCCGAGCCATCAAATCAGAGGCAAACTTACACAGCAATCAAATTCTTAATCACGAAAATTACCTTTTTAATCACGCTTTTCCCCGAGTTCAATGCTCCTACTCCACCACCAACTCACGTACCAACTACCTTTTCCTTCCACGCCTCAAACTGCTTACTTCATATTCTCCACTTTAGTTCATCAAGAAATTAACCCACATAACTACCTGAACCAGCAAAAGCACCACCTTCGTAATCACAAAAGGATTGGATTTTTCATGGGGGGGCAACAGAAGAAGGACAGTCAAACTCAGAGAAGAAAAAACGAAATTATGGGTTTCTCAGTTTCTCTCAAGCCTTCGGGGTTTGACCTCATGCAGAACTGTGATCTTCCTCCACCTTCCAAGTTTTTCATGGGTCCAGATAAAAGTGTGATATTGTCCATGAATAGGGTGTATGACATTGCAGGCAAAGGAGAAGAGGAAGATAGCAAACACTCTGGTGCTAACAGGACGGAAAATGGCGATGATGAAAGGAATAAAATGGAACTTCTGAAGGCGCTGCAAGCATCTCAGACACGGGCCAGAGAGGCAGAAAAGAAAGCTGCACTTCTGCAAAAAGAAAGGGAGTGTCTTAAAAATGTTCTGTTGGGGGAGGCCATGCACTTGTTTGCATATCGCCAACAGGTGAGATTGCTTGAGCTTCAAATTTTGCACCTGCAACAATCCCTTTGGCTGCATCAACAACCAGAGAGTGATGAATATGAAGAAGAAACTACCAGTGTTGCATGGGTTCTGGCTTTGGTTTTTTCGCTGGGAATTGGAGTCACCACTGCCCTTTCTTGGAGATACTATCTGTAAAAATACCATCTGCTGCCATTTGGATCTGCACATTCAATTTTTGCTTTATAATTATTAATACACAAATATATTATATAACTTTGTAACCAATAAATTATATCATTTCGTGCAAATCGAGTTGTAATCAATTCTCTATTTCCGCTAATTTAATATATGAATACAGTTGCAGCAGCCTTATTGAACTGTTTTGAAAAAACAAATAAGCATACATGGCAGAAAAGTCACAAGCAACATACACTATGCAACTTATATTAGATATACAGGTGAAGAAGCAAAACAGTTACGATATATATATATATAATAGTTTAAGAAAACTGTACATTTTGCTAATTCCATATACAGTGTTATATACCGCTACGCTAAATTTACATATCTCGGAAAAATAGTGGACAAATGGCTATTATATGATGGTCTTGTGAACATTTCTCAGATGGCTATAGCATTCATCACTAGCGCTGAAGAACTCTAAGCAAACCCAGCACACATGTTTTCCACACTTGCACTCAACATGGTTGCACCCATCCACCTTCTCAATTACATATCCACACGCCAAACAACTCTTAACTTCGTCTTTCCCTCTGCACCACTGTATCAGAGATGAATCCGGATCTTCCTTGAACTCCTTATATCTCTCGCATGAAAGGTAAGGATGATACTCTAAGTGGCACCTGGTACATGTCTCTGAATAACAAGCCCCACAAACAAATGGCTCACCAGCAGTTCCAGGATCTGCAACTCGATAAATTGAGGGGCAGTCTGGAGATGGGCAAAACCTGTAAGTTCCCCCACTCGTAGTCACAAAAGCTCCCAAAGAAGCCCTGAAAAGATCCTCCAACTTATCACCAACTAAGAGAGATCTCAGATCCGTAAGCAGGATGATATCTCCACAGTCCTTGTTAGTACAACATATTGGGAAGGTGCCTTGGTTTCTAATAGCAGATTCACATTGTTCCACCAGACACAACCGGCAGAACACATGACCACAGCCTTCAAGCCGGTATGCATCCTCAACCTCGCACAAGCAAATCGGGCAATTAGGACCATCATTATCAAATGTCCCAACCAAATGATGGCTTGAACGAGCAATCTCAAAAATTATTTCCTCTACCCTGGGTTTCAACTCCTTCCTACCATTAAGACTGATTACGTGGCGATTTATGTTGAGCATAAGATCTACCCCAGGTACCCTTTCTTTCAGTCCACGGAGATCTGGCCCAAAATTCTTAATCATTTGCTTCATTAAATCAGGAGGTAAATCCCTTCCTCTCAGATGGATCTTTAACTGCTTTTCTTCATGGAGAGAAAGGAGGGATTGAATCAACTTGTCATGAGCCAAGGCAACCTTGTTTGGGGAACCAAACACACGTAAATTCAAGTTGTGCCTGTCAAAAAGAATGTAGGTTCCTGTCTCTTGCTGCAATGAGTTTTTAATATTAAAGCCATCCTTGGACATCAGGAGCTGGAGAACTGCAGGGGTGAGGCTGTCATGCTCAACAGTTTTCCCTCTCAATAGTTCCTCCAGAGGTCTTCTAACTTCTGCCACTGTCTTTGTTGCGTTCGCAGTTATCTTCACTCGGTGGGAACCATTAACTGTCCTGTCCAGGTTGCATTCAACACCTTAATCAAGAAAACCAATGATTGTCAGATGTCATTATGTAATAAGAAAACATTTGAAATTGTTCAATTGAAATTATCTCAATATAACTATGTAGCTCCCAACAAATATGAACGTCCCCATTCCTCAAAAAATCCTTCAATGTTTTCAACAGAATAATAAAAAGTGTTAGTCCATTATTTTGTTAAGACTTGAAAAGGGATGATCAAGGGAGAAATCAGATTTGAGAGATGAATGAACTACTGCAAAACATTTAAAAGAAAAGAGATCCAATAATGAAATTTCAACAATATTTTCTTCCATTTTTCCTTCCTAAACTCATTCTTTAGTCCATTTTTGGAAGAAGGGGGTTTAAAGTAACTATACATGCTGCTAATGCTAAACTGACTACAAGAATTATAATAGTTCTACTTTTCCACTGAGGTATGCTACACATGAATCCCACAACTAAAGTGATTAAAAAAATAATTATTAAACTAGACATAGACTTCGAAAGAATCAACAATATTTTTCAAAAAAAAAATATTCCGTAGCAGTTATGCAAGATTTGTGAGTAAAAAAAATGCTTATCATTAGAAAACTGAATTATAACTTACAAAGCATCCAGAGCAGAGAAAAAAAAATGGTCTAGTACCTTTTAAATTCCTGAACCTTGCAAGTACTCCATCCAGTTGTTCCCTAATCACACGAAACACTGGTATAGGAAATATCAAGGAGCTATGAAACAACCGCTGGCACTTTATCTTTTGCCATGGTAGACATCCAGGTAACACCTTTCCTTCAATCTGCTCCAAAGCTTTTGCTGCTTCTAAATGCAATCTTCCATCGAAACTGATTAGAGCTCTCATAAAGGCATCCTTAGGCTCAGGTACAAACACCTGAACTCGGCAAGAACTAATGTGAGGGTTCCTTTTGGGCAAAGAGGGGTAAATTTCTTTTAGGAGTGCCTCTTCCAAAGCACTGCATGGAGGATTTTCAACAGCATCCCCTCTCACCAAGAAAAAATCCAAAATCCTTCTACTTGTAGCAGTTCTTAGCACATCCAGTATTTCAGCTTCCGAGAGGTCTTTGCCAAGCCCATTTATAGTAACACTGTCCATACTCTTTTTTCCAACTTCACATCGAACATACCTTCCCCCTATTGCAAGGTTGTAGAAATCTCTCAATATATGGTTGACATCTTTTATATCACATTTAACTACGGCAAATCCCCTGCTAGACCTACGAGGCCAAGAAACTTTTGCTTTAACAGCAGGGAACGAAAACATTTTATCCCCTCCCAACTGCGAAGGTAAAATTTTCAAGGAGGAGCCACAAAACTCATGTCCATCTAGTTCAGTAGCTCTTTCGACAAAATCAGGGGACCTAAACAATATCCTGCCCCACTTATCCTTATCTTCATCTTTCATATTGCCTGAAAATTTGTACACGGCACAGATACTACCAGAGGTATTCTTCTCTAAAAACATTAAGAGCTCTTTGTCATCAATTGCATTTATGTTGGCATGACACACATCAATACTCAAGGAACGTTTCTCAAGTTCCAAATGTTTGATCTCAGCACCAGACCCAAACAAAGCTATAGGTGGAGAAAGACCAGACCCATGATACAAACACTTATCCATGCATTCAGCGCGTTGCAACTTTCTCTCATATTCTAGAGCACCATTAACCAACACAAGGGCTGCATCCATATCATTTGAAGTGGCAAATAAGTGGATTGCATTCTGGTCAACATTCACTTCAATGTAGATACGTTCATCCATACAAGCTTTCCTTATACGTGAAATAAGTGCAAGCAAATTACAGTTGGCTTTTCCACAAAATCTCTTGAGAAGAATACAGCCAAGACCACACAAGGTCTTCATTTGCAACTTCCGCTCCACCATTTTAGATACATCAAACAAGGGAGCAGGGCGAAGGTCATATAATGATTGAAAGTCAAATGTGCTCACACAGACCAAATATTGATTAGAGACAGAAAGAAGCTCACCAAAAACCACCCAACTTGGTTTCTGAGCAAAAACAAGCAATGAACAAGATGGATGTAGTTGAACATGTTGCCCAGTTTGTGCCACTTCATAACCAAGTTGATTGCAGCCAGAGTACATCGCTACATTCTCGGCAAGTGAGGACAGTATGACCCTCTTCAAATTCTTATCATAACTAGAGGGCATACATGGATCCCAGCGCCAACAACTCGGAGTAACAAGGTCGTGTTCACGTTCCAGGCAACTTTCTAACTCCAAAACTGTGTCTTGGCACCTCCTCATAGATTTGGCATTGATGCTGTTTTCCCAACACCATTTGTTCCTCCTTTCCAAAGGCAAAGCTTCCCATTCCTTGTACACAGAGAGAAGAGTAAAGAGGTCCCCATCACAATGGCAAAATTGCACTTTAAGACAATCAGATCTTTGTTTATCAAATTCACTGCCAACTCTGCAAAATATGGTACTGGCGTTGGCCATCACAGCAGCAAGAACAATACCTTCCCTACCCAAACCATCTTTGAAACAGCCAAGAATAAGTTTACCCAGCCTGGGTTCAATTCCAATTTTTACCAGGCACCAACCCTCCGGCGTTAAATTGTGAACATCATTTTTCTTCTCAATTGCTCGTAACTGAATTAGATTCCTGATTGCCATATCAATCGAGCTAGAACTTGGAGCATCCACAAAATCAAAATCCTGCACATTCGTCACTCCTAAAGCTAGGATCCTCAAAACGGCTACACCAAGATGAACTCGCCGAATCTCTGGCTCTTGATTTAGGTCCATTGATTGATAATCAGTTTCTGAATACAGTCTATAGCACACACCAGGCTCAGTCCTCCCAGCACGACCAGCCCGTTGATCAGCAGAGCTCTGACTAATCCAGCAAACCTTAAGTACATTCATCCCACTGCCAGGATCATATCTGCAGTCTTTAAATAAACCAGAATCAATCACATACTTAACACCAGGAATTGTCAGTGATGTCTCCGCAAGATTTGTTGAAAATATCACTTTTCTCTTTCCAGGGTAGTTTTGAAAAACACGAAATTGCTCTTCAGATGAAAGTTTTCCATGCAATGGCAGGGCAACTGCAGAAGGTATTTGAAACTTTTCACAGGCATATTCCACTTCTATCTGAGAGGTCAAAAAGGCAAGGATAGTTCCCTCTTTCTCTGTTTTATGAACCTCAGTTGCCTTTCTGACAACATCAGAAACATACGAGGCAACACCAACAGAACCAGAATGCCCAGCATGCTCAGAAGGAACATATTTGACATCCACTGGAAAACTTCTCCCAGTCACACGAAAAATTCCACAACAATAAAAGAAATCAGATAGCTGCTTTGCATCAGCTGTAGCAGACATAATGATAAGCCGCATCTCACCCCTTCTATAAAGTAAATTCTTCAACAAAGTCATCAGTAAATCTGTATTTAAGCTCCTCTCGTGAGCCTCGTCAATTATGATGCATGAGATCCCAGACAAATTGTTATCACGCATGTAGTGCTGCAATAAACAGTGATCTGTCGTGAATATTATCCTGGAATCAAACTCATGCAAGGATGAAAACATAGAACATTTGATTGATTGCCCTTCATAACATCCACTGCTTTCTTCCTGGACCCTTTGAGCCACTGATCTGGCAGCAATCTTGCGAGGTTGGGTGCATACAATGGATTCATCAGCACCAATGCCAGAATCAGCAAGAAACTGAACTAACTGTGTACTCTTTCCAGAACCAGTCTCTCCTATTAACACCATTATCTGTATAAACATACTAATATACTAATTAGAATAACATCCAAAAAAGAAGATATATAAATTCAAAATAGAATCGCAATTTCTAGAATCCACTGGCAATAGAAGTCAAAAATACACAAGCGTAAGAGGAGTGTTAGATTTAATCCTAAAATGTTAGATTTAATCCTAAAACCAACTGGCATTAACAGATTTTTTCCAACTAGTACATAAACCACAACCCAATGATTGAAGTAGGTAACATGAGACTTTCTAACACTCACATACATATATTCCTGCCAAACAAGGCAACACACTAAAATACTAATTGACATCAAATTAAGTTGTTAGACAGGGAACATAAACACGGTGTAGAACCTAATACAATGTCCATGAATTTCATCTAAAATCAAAATATCAAAAAACAGTTTGCGACAACCGCATTGGCAATTCAAGACATTGTTTAAATAAAACCAATTGCATTAAATTATTCCTCATTTCACCACAATTTCCCACGCTACAACCGTATTGGCAATTCAAGACATTGTTTATATAAAACTGATTGCTTTAAATTATTCCTTATATACAGGCATGTAAACAGCCTCCTACCAATTTAAACTATACAACAATAAAGGGAAAATAAAGTCACAGATATAAATTATGTATCCCTGTCAATGATCATAGTTTAAAGAATAATTGAAATTGCAACAGAGAGATATACCTGCTGATAATGTATTTCCCGAAGAATATCTGTCCGGTAAGTATAAATGGGCAATCCATCCTCCAGTCTTCGACACTCCCTTCTGATCAGACAGTGAATGCGATTCCAATCAAAACATCCATCAAACTTGAACACATTCACACTCCCACCATCCTCCTCGTCATCACCCTCCGCCAGATACTTCAGTATACAATCCATCGCAGATTCGAACTCCTTCAACCTCCTCTCAACCTGGTTTTTCTCAACATTGAGTCCTTTCTTCTGCTCAATATAGTGACTACTCAAGTCAATATGCAAGCCATTCCGAAGCAAAGTTGAAACCCTCGCAATCTCCTTCGACAACCGTTCACTCTCCTCCACCCACCGCTTAACCTCTCTCCCCTCCATCACCCTCTGCACGTGCCTCGTGAACAACACTCGAAGGCGGCCATCGAGATCGCCCGTGACCGCAACGTTGGAGTCCAGCGCCGGCGTGTAACCGTGTTTCTCCAAAAGCAGCGACTCCCAGAACCAAGCGGCCGCGTCACACGCCTCCTCCCAGTTCCGGTAACTGAGCGCGGCGGCGACGTCGTCTCCGGGGTAGAAAGTGAACGACTGAGGCTTGTGCTCACATTCATTGATCAGAGCCTCCACCTCGTCGCGGCTAGGAGGGCGAAGGCTGAAGCGGAGCTCCACCTTGAAATAAGGCTCCGGAGGTCGGTGGAGGCGGACGGGATGTGGATAAAAGCGTGGTCTCGATTGGTGGAAGGGACGGTGGAAGATTGGGCGGGGAGTGGAACAGCCATGCGGTGGTGCGTCAGAATGAGCATCACAGCGACGATAAGTGGGGCTAGGGTACGAAGTTTTCTTCATGAGGAAGCAATAGCGATGAAACTGAAATTGAAATTGAAATTGAAATATGAAATATGAAACCCTAATCGATTGAAAGCGAAGTGAGAGAGAACGGTGCTTTATAACAACGGCGGAGTGTGTGGTCTTTGTCTTGTCAAAGACTCTTCGCGCTTTCTTTCAGTCACTGAGTCTCTCTGACTCCATTTTGCTTCAGTTTCTGTTTCTTTTCTTTTTCCTTTTCTTCCTTTTTTATACCGGAATTTTAACTAGGAACAAATAATCATAATATCTGATTATTTAATTTAACCAAAGTTTTTTTTTTTAAAATATCTTTTATCTTTTATAAGATTTAAAATTATTTTAAAATAAATAATATTAGTAACAAAAATTATATAAAAAAAAATAAGAATGATTAAAGGATAGTTCTTTTAATTTTAAAATTTAAATAGTTTACTGTTACACAATCATGAATACATTGTCCTTATTTAACAAAAATCACCTAGTCAAGTTATATTCCGAATATTAAGTAATATAATCTAATTTCTTTAAACTTTATATTTTTTTATCCCATTTTAAGTGTTATAAATAGATATTTTTATTATTTTTTATGAGTAAACATGTTTGTTATTTTTTTATTCTCTAAACTTGTCTGTTGATATTTAAATTCTTACTTTATTCTTAATAAATTAATATATCATTTTCTGGGTGTGTACATAAAAAGATATTATCTTTTCGCATGATAATCCAGTGATTAATTTCATAAAATATTGTATAAAATATAACTGTATTATTTAAATTTAAATATATTTTATTTATTTTATTAAATATATATTGTAATCCAAAATTCAAATATATTTTTTCATGTGGAAAGTTTAAGCTGTATGTATGTCTCATGAATTCTTAAGAATTTATAACGTTAGAAACTACATTAAAAACACATTTTTCCTATATTTAAAAAAAATCAATAATATTACTATGTAAAATTTGATAGTGATATATTCCATTTACTTAAAATTCTGCCAAATTATTGAATTGTTATATAATATAA
>Ga0123341_1004057_pt1 | contig 12746 bp, 8 predicted proteins | sample Turbeapinknodule_FD_89959 | JGI IMG/M metagenome (GOLD analysis project Ga0123341, IMG submission 89959) | Root nodule microbial communities of legume samples collected from Mexico - Turtle bean Mexico pink nodule | ecosystem: Host-associated > Plants > Roots > Nodule | place: Mexico: Nepantla... | reverse complement strand
TTTTTTTAGTTTATAAAATAGTATCCAACTTAGTAAATATAATGATTAATTATTTTTTATCTCTAAATTAGTTTTTATTTAATAATTTTCTTATAGTAGTTATAAACTCTTGACCATGTAGAGAAAATAGTTAAAGTACTCAAACTTTACTTACACACTTAACTATAGGGGTTAATTACTCTAAGAACTATTTCTTAAATCAATGTGACAAATGAAATAGGAATAATCGTACCAAACAACCTTACAAGGCCAAAAGAAATACAAAACTTACATGATAATATCAAATATTTTAAGACATTAAAAAGAACTAAGACATTAATAGGATAAATCATAAGGAATTATAAGAAAGGATGTTAGAGCAAAAATATAGTATTTTATGTGCTAAAAGCATAGTAAGCATAGTGTTTGGAATATTTGAAGTATATAGTTGTCTTTGATAAACAATAATCATATGACAAATGCTTCAAATGAAGAATTATAAAATCAGAAATGCATATGTTTCATTTGGTAGATGATAGAGCTCAGTTCTACTTTATCTGATAAGCTAATTGAAGATCATTTATATGATAAATAAAAATTAAGATTTCAAGCTCGCAAACATGAAAAATATTTTGAAGCTTAAGTGTGAAGAAACAAATAGTGTCTTATACATTTATCCTATGTAGATCTACGACAAGCTACAACATTAAAAAATGTCTTGGGATATGAGCTAAAGTTGAAATAGGCATCAACTTCTTCGACACAACTAGTCACAACTCTAGCTTAGTTGTCTATCTTATAAAATGTGCATTTTTAACCAATGTTTTGTGTAAAAATACCTGCTACCGAGGAATATAAGTACTTCTAACTATCAGATAGTTGGTAATGGAGGACCATACAGACAAGGTTAGTCACCACAACTCAGACTTAGAGAAAAAGTATAAAGAACATATAAATTCCTCTTAAGTCTTACACAAACTGAAAATAGCAAACTAGTTTGTAGTTTCAGTTGATTTTCGATTTTGTATTTTGAGCCAAACTTGGAGTAACAATAACCCTAACCCTCGGAAAGGAAGAAATGCATTGAAAATTTCTAGAAACTCTAACTTGTTATACAAGCTATGGTTAGAATGAAGCAAGAGGTGAGTTATAAACCCTAACCCTAACTTACCATATAAGCTAGGGTTGGGTAGTTTGCATGACACACTAACTTCATTCTTTCTCTACTATAAATAGAGGTCTTTGCCTCTTTGTAATTCAAACTTAAATGTGTAAAGAAACTCTGTTGAATTTGAGTTCAAAAACTCTCTCAACGTCTCATTCTAACTCTTGCTAGGGTTCTTAGAAGAAAAAGCCTTCTTCACTACCTTCCGTGAGGAGTTAATCCTTGTCCAACATCATTTTTCACTCCTTATCCATTCAAGATATTTCCGTTGTCATCCTTCAAACATTCTCAACGGTGCAAATTCTCCAAATCATGGATTACACTTCATCATTGTCAACTTTCAACCGTTCCAAAATTTCTTTTCTCACTTGTTTCATCATTCCTTCCATGTTCCTTCTATTTCCATTTATTTGATTTTGTTTTTACACATTTTAATCAGTTCAAATTATTGTTTCTCTTTGAAAAAATTCAAAACTTTGAACTATAGGTGTTCTTCATGTGTACAATAGCATTTTGTGTTTTTTATGCATTTCCTTCAATTTTAATCGGTCAAAATTGATTAGATTTTTTTATTATTAATATTATTTATATTATTAATATTATTATTTTTATTCATATTACTAATAGTATTAATATTACTAATACTATTAATATTATTATTATTCATATTAATAATATTTTTTATATTATTATATTAATATTATTAATTTTATAATATTAATAATAGGTATACCTATTATGATTATTATTATTTATGAATATTAGTTATGATTTTATAATTATTTATTTTATAATAATATTTTTAATATTATGTATATAATTATTATGATAATAATTTATAGGCAATAGAGATCCGTGGATAATAGTTGATAGATAATTGAGATTTGTGGATAATAGTTGGTTGGTAATAGAGATCTTTGGGTAATAGTTAGTAGGTAATTGAGATTCGTGGATAATAGTTGGAAGGTAATAGAGTTTTATGGGTAATAGTTGGTAGGTAATGCTGAATTTACCTATGGATTCATATTTGTGGGTAATATCCGTAGGTAATGTTGTCTGTGGATAATGTCCGTAGGTAATGTTGAATTTACTTACAAATTCATATCCATGAGTAAATATTCGTTGATAATACAAATTATTTTGTAGTGTTTGTGGAATTCAACTCCAAATATGCAATGCAATAGGAAATCCAAAAAATAAATGTTAAATAGATTTTTCCTTCTTTTCACAAAGAGTACAGATAAAACATATACGTAATTGTATCCCTGCATATATTTCTCTTTCTAACCATACAATTGCTAGTACACTTATAGTAATTCCTACTATAAAAATAAAAATAGGCACAAATACTCAAAGAATTTCATATATCTCTTTAAAAAATTCTAATCACCTTTATGTTGAATGTGTTGATCCGTAAGAAGCCGTCCATTAAAAACTTTTCAAAATTATATAATTTTAAAAAAATATATATATGGAGACCAAATTATTTTATCCAACTATAGATAACTACTGTATTGGTTGACTCCTATCCAACACAAATTTTATTGTGCATTACATAAAGATAAAGAGTACAATATTTTATATCAACATATTGACCACGTGACATTTGTTCTAGGACAAAGTTTGACACTACATTACTTTGTATTAAGTGCATGTTTAATCTAGTATACAGCTTCGCATATTCTAACTCTCGTCAATTATTACATAAATGGTGGACAATTCATGATGAATGTTCCAATTGTTTAGTTTTTAATTTGGAAAATAAACCACTAAGGTCGTGTATTGCGGGTTTAAACCATTTTTAATTTCAGCACCAAAGTAATTTAATATACTGTATCCACGTTCTACCACCTTTAATTTCCAGCCAATTATACTTGATACAATAACATTTACTTTTAGCACAAGAGAGAGATTATTTTATTGCAAGTTTCAGTTTTTGTTGTCGGCATTGCAAGTTTAGAGTAATTTGACAATGTTAATGATGAGAAAATAGAGTAATATTTAAACATTATGCATTAAAAAAAATAGTAGCGAAAACCAAACCATACTCTTGAAATGAACAATCCATAGCAAAATTAACTATACAATACGTAAGCTTATTGTGCATGAAATTGTTATCATATAATTATAAATTTTCTTTATAGCTAGATTTCCATTATGTTTTGTTGAAAATTCAGTTTCGAAATTGTTTGAAAAAATTTCCAAAAATTTTGTAGGTGGAAATAGAAATTTCCAATGGTTTGAATAGTAGTTCGTATTTATTTTTGAAATTACACGGGATGCATGTCTGTGAAGCTCAGATACGGCCAAAATCGAGCCGTTTGCGCTTCCGACACACCGGCGACGCGGATACGCGACGGGTGCGTGCACAACACGGTGTCGGACGCAGGTGTATGGGCCAAATACGGTCTTCTTCCAGGACACGTCGGAGTAGACGCGGTCCACTCCTTAGACATGCCGGAGGGATGCGGTTCACTCTGTAAACCCTTATTTCACAGAAAATCTTAACTAAAATCTCAAATAAAATCATAAAATCTTAAACAAATCATTTAAATAAAAATATATAAAAATATTAAGAAAATCCAGAAATAAAAAAGAAAATAATTTATAAATAGTCGTGTCTCATGTCCTATAATTTTCAATTTAATCGTATTTCGGTGTCCGTGTCCTATCCATACCCGTATCCGTGTTTGGGCTTCATAAATGCATGTTTGTGTTGCACATTCCTTTGAATATGTGTTCTTTCTATTGTTCATGATTCGTCTGAAATTGAATTGAGGAGTGATAGAGATTCTCAGCTTCTTCATCACCGGCACCGGACAAGTTCATCGCCGGAAAAACGAAATTGAATCTGAGGTTGGAGGTTGACGGAAAATTCCATTGTGAGAAATTGATATTAATTTGAGTGTTCACTGAATTGAATACATGAAATACTTAAGAAGCTGGAAGCAAAGGCGTTGAAATTGAGGTTAATTGAATCAGTGGTTGCAATTTGAAGCTGTTGCGATTCCATTTCTGATGCTTCAGGAAACATAACTCTGGTATTAATTTTAATCAAATTGAAATCAATTTTGAAACATTTCATCAATCAGCTGGCGCGCATTTGGTGTTTAGAAATTGAAGATTGATCTGGAATTTCAGGGCTACATCTTAACCAAATTGGAGTCAAATAAAAATCAGTGCATGTAATTTGGTTTTCATTTGCTGAATTTTGGTTCAATGGAAATAAATTGGTGAATGCAGCAACAGGGGTTGCTTACGCTGATTTGATTTTGGTGCGATTTTGATTGAAACATTGTTTTTGTAATTGTTTTACGGTGCTGAAATTTGAATCCACTTTGTGAGTGTACAATGATTAGCATAGTACGGTACCGATTGTTGGAGTTGGTCCAAGTTCTGATTTTCATTCCATGTTCTTTTTTATAAGAAGGGACTCAGAAAACTTTTATATGTTATTTTCGGTAAGTCGATCATTCTTCTTCCTTTGACTCAGATCAACAACTTCACTTCCTCTTCCTTTGACTCAAATCAACAACTTCACTTCCTCTTAGTCAACCCTTCTCCTTCTCCTCAGTCAAACTCTCATTTTTTTTAGGCTCTCGGTCGGAAGAATATCCGTAAAAGATGCTCCGACGATTAAGTAAATATTCGGTATTTTGTGTTCGGTTTAATTAATGTGCGATAATGACGTACTTTTTTCTCAAAACTTGTGATTATTTATATGATTATTATGAGCCATTATTATTGGGTTGGATTAGTGTTTGGATCGTCATTAAGAACACATTACCTAATGCTTACTTATTGTTTAAGCTTGTTAATCTCCTTCTGATCTTTAATGCATCTCAAACATGTCGGTCGGTCATAACCGAGTACCGAGGCTTCTAGATCTCGTCCGGTTCCGACCGATACACTTGCCCCCTAAGCTCGAGAGATTTAACCTAAAGAGTCTAAATGTGACTGTTGCGCTTTTTGAGGTGGGATGTGACGTTAGGCGCGAGGCCTTGACGAGACGTGTCTCATGATTATTTAAGTCTTTGAGACGTCCTAAGAGCTTTTGCACCTCCTTTACATTTTGAGGGCTCCTCATCTCGACTATTGCTTGGCATTTATCCAGGTTAGCTTCCCAGGTGTGTAGGCATGAATCCTAAAAATATTCCCCTCTCGACATCGAACACACACTTCTTAAGGTTCAACCTCATATTAGTACCTCTCAATGCATTAAAGACTTCCTCCAAGTCCTTCACATGTTGCTCGAACAAATCCGACTTGATGACTATGTCATCAGCATAGACTTCAACATTCTGCCTGATCATCCCCTTGAAGATTTTATCCATCAGACATTGATATGTGGCCTCGACATTTTTTTATTCGAAGGGCATGACCTCATAGAAGTAGTTGGTATCATCCATCATGAAGGTTGTCTTCTCTTTTTCTCTTGGGTGCATGCTTATTTGATTATACCCCGAGTAAGCGTGATAGCTGTCGTTTTGCTGTCAAATTTATATGATTCTAGCGTAGACTTGTCTAACACTAGAGAGATGATAGTACAGTTGTGGTCAGATGACTCCAATTCGTCTCCCAACGAATCCAATAGTAATTTCAGTGAATAGAATTCAAAACCTATCTGCAAACAATGAAAATTAGCAATAATTGTAAAGTAACAGGGGTTGCGATCGTTAAGCAGGAAAATATAAATGATGATTTGAATCAGTAAAGAATGCAGATTGACTCCCAAGTTCTTCCACCAATGAATTCTTCACAGGCTCTCTAAAGATTATTCATTTCTCAATCCTCAACAGAGCTAAACTAGATTGAACATGCACGAAACCTAATTCAATTGAAGCTCACCAGTAAAGCATGCGTCTATCGGTTTAATCAATACCCACTTTGTTCCATGCATATACTCCATGGGAATGCTTATCTCCTTTCTCTTGAATCATGCGCCCAAGAAATTAATTAGAACAGTACGAACTAACTAAGAAACCAAAGTTTAAGATAAGGAAGACTCTCAATCATGCGTTCAAGTACAACCTCTCACAAAAACTAGTTTTCCAGGAGATTAGACTATAAAAACAACTGCTATAGAGAATTAAAAATAGAAACTTGTATTGATCAAAACCTCAGAACTCAATGGGGGAATCACAAAGGAATCAACCAAAAGGTTTAGCTTTCCATGCGGAGGCAAAAGAATTACAAATAAGAAAAGAAACTAAGAAAACCCTATGAAGCTCTCTCTCTTCTCCTTGATGCTTGTGTCCTTTTATAGGCTTTTCTGCTCCAAGGATCTTGGGAAAATATTGCAGTTTAGATTTTGTAAGCAGTCTCCACTTTCCATAATTCTTTTTATTTTGCAGAAGATTTGCTTCCAATTCTGTTTCTGGGATCTTGTAACTTTTTCTCTTTCTTCTCCTCATAATTTGTTTTTTGTTTTGATTCAAAGAAACAACTTGGACTTTTGCATATTTGGCCCATTCACAAAGGTAGATGCTTCAGATCATTTACCCTAAAAACACCAAATTAACAATAATAATATATAAGACCCAAATAAACCCAATTATAAGAATATTAATTAAAACAATGGATTTATTTATTATTATAGTCCAATAATCTATGATTAAGGCTATTGAGTGTGAATAAATATATGTTCATCAATGAGTTGGTCAATATTGGGTAGAGGGTATGAATCCTTTGGAAAAACCTTTTTTAAACTCGTGTAATCAGTACACATTCGCCACTTGTTGCTCGCTTTCTTTACCATCACTACATTGGCTAACCACACAGTGTGATGGGTTTCTCGAATAAAGTTGGTCGCCAAGAGCTTCTCCGCCTCTTCCCTTGCAGTTGTATGCTTCTTCTCCCCGAGCTTCTACTTTCTTTGAGCAATCGGGCGTGCCTCCTTTTACACAGAAAGCCTCTATGATTACTTCGAGACTCACTCTCAGCATATCAGATGCAGCCCATGCAAAGAGATCTGCATTTTTCTTCAATGTTTGGTGGATCGTCTTGCCATCAACCAAAGTTAAATATGTCCTAAAGTTTGTCGTATCTTTTTCGTCCTGAAGGGGGACTGACCGTATATCCTTCCCACGCTCGAGCGTCAACTCATTAATCCAAGGGTCAAGATCAACCAGAGCGACTGTGTGCTCTCTTCGTGCAGGTCTGAGCTCCGTCCGAGAGGTTCTTCGCTCTTGTGTGGATATTTGCTCCTGAGAACGTCCCTTGCTCGTGCGAGATGAGTCCCTCTTGGTCAGCTCAACCTTCAAACTTGTCACATAGCATTCCCGCACAACCTTTTGATCCACGTGCACGGTTAAAATATCTCCTGATACCAAGGGAAATTTCATTGTTAGATGGGGAGTCGATACAATTGCTCCTAATTTTTTTTATAGACGGTCGATCCAAGAGAATGTTATACGATGTGTTGGCCTCCACCACCAAGTATCGTATCTTGGTCGTTCGAATCGCCCTATCCTCATCGAACTTGGTGTAAAAATCAATGTAGCCTCAGGTATATACTCTCTCTCTCAAGAAGCCAACAATCTGATCGTCATACGGTTGCATCTTTGCCTCTAGAATCCTCATCCTCTTGAAGGTCTTCTAGTATAAGATGTCGACCGAGCTCCCCTAATCAACAAATGTCTTCATGATAAAGAACTTATCTATGTCTACGGTTATGTCCATAAGGTCATCCCGAGTTGGGTCGACCGCCTTGAAGTCTTAATCGGTGAAAGCAATTGGGGGCATCCTCGATTGAAAGAGAAAGCAGATGAATTCACTGATTGGACTACTCCTCTCTATCGTCTCTTCGGCCAGGTTCGTCTCTCCTCGAGGGTTCATCACGTCGAGATCGACTCTCTGATTGGGAGTCTTTATCATTCGATCGAAAAAAAATGTAATTTTTATATAAAAATGTAATTTTTATATAAAAATTTTATGTTAGACATTAGTATGTAACTTGACATCGCTGACACTCCCAATAATAATAATTATATATCATTATCACATGAAAAAAAAATATTATTAAAAAAATAAATAAAAAAACATATTTAATTCTGATTGATTTGTATATAATTAGTCACTATAGTAGGTGGAGTAGGTTTTATTATTTTATTGGAACACTTGTCACATCAAATGTTTAAAATGTAACTAAAATAAATTAGTTTTGTAAATAGATAATAGTGTTTCTAAATTTTCTGGGTTATACTAAAAAAAAAGACACACTCGGAGATATTGGAATTTAACTTTTCAAGAACCGATGAGCCCAATCAGAATTGTTATTGTATTTCGCTTGATGTTATGTAATAATGCGTCATGTTAATCTTATACACTATAGTCCTCACTAAAAGACTTTTTAACCATTATCTGAATAAAAAAATAATTTCTCCATAAACAATTTTGGATAAAATTAAAAAAAATTAAAAAAAGTTTATGTATAAATTAAAAGTAAGAATCTAAAAGACTTGTAGAAGAGAGTTTTTACCAATTAATTTATAAATGAACTAAATTAGTTTTTTTTTATAAAGCTTTCATCTTGGGCATCACTATGTAACTTGACATCTCAAATATGTTGATACTTCAAGTAACAACAATCATTTGTCATCACACGAAAAAAATATTATTAAAAATAAAAGAAAAAAAAGAAAGAAAATACAAAACAAAACAAAATATGGGGGATTAAATCAAAACTGATATGTTAACAAAAATGGTTCATAGATAGACTATACATATTCATAAAGAATTCTAAAAACGGACTAAAAGGAAACCTATTATACCAATGAAATAATTCTCTATGAATAAATCCTAAATTAGCCAACTTATAAGCACACACATTCCCTTCTCGAAAAATGAGTAAACCTAAATCTGATTTTGTCACAATAATTAAGACATGTATGTCATCGATTATGAAGCATCCACGAACATTAGTGCTAGTAGTAAATGTAGCACAAACCAAGGCAAATCACATTCAAGTCATACACTGATAAGTCTCATCCTCTGAGTTTTCTACAGAGCATATATAACTCCATAAAACGCAACAATCAAAGTAGTCTGAACGCCAAGAAACGCAAAGAACCCACCAATAAACTTCCCCAAATTTTTTTTCTCTAAAATTATATATAATTTTTTTTGTTCAAGCCACTTGTACCTATTGATGGAGCTAGCACCTTCATGTTCACGTCCAACTACTCCTTCCAGAAAAAGACAATTGATATAGTAGGTTTGTCAAATTGAGAAGGGTGGGATAGATTACTATATCCATGCTTAATGAAATGTATATGATGCTAACATTACAAAATGACAATTAAACATCGTATTTAATCAAAATAATTGTTATTGTTGATAACCATCCATTATTAAGGGATGAATAAGAGAGATAATTAAACCAATAATCATAAGCAAACATTCTTGTCTTTTGTGACCGAAAAGGACTATAATATAATTTATTAAGAATGAATAGATTCTTCTTCTACCTAGAGACAACGAATAGATTCACCAAGTTTTTGTCGTCGAAAACCACAAAATGCGGCTATAAATTAATAGAAGTGCTTAATCTCACGATGACGTATATGTAATTAGTGAGTGCAAAATCTAAATTTGATAAGCCTGGCCCTCTCTTGATTTTAGTATAGTTGTCAACGGGTAAGTTAGTGCAGATGCATGCACATTCTACACTACTACGAGCATATATTCCAATATGTAAATTTAATATTATGGTTCCTGTTTTTTTATCTTATTAATCAAATGTGGTTATATACAGTTAATATTATAGCAAATATATTGAATGATATAAGTTACTACACCTAACGATTTGATGCTTTGATGATTGATATTTTTTTAAATGTTATCAAACTCAAATTTATTTTTGATAAATTATACATTTTTGGATCATCTATGTTATTTTCAGTTTCAATACTTCTTTACATTATTAATAACGTCAAAAAATTATTAGCTTTATGATTTTTAAAAAACACTCTTTTATTGTGCTATTTTTCTTTATTAAAACTCATGTTAAGTAGTATGTGTCATCACATGAAAACTAGTATAAAAACTAAAAAAAAACATAGAGAGACTAGATCAAACTCATGCGAAAAAAATAAAAAACAAGGAAATTTTGAAGTGTAGTCTAAGCAACTACATTGAAAGTTTAAACAAAAAAAAGGGTAACAAGACAAAGAAAACAACCTTCTCTAATGCATGGCTTCCAAGAAGAGAACAAAGAGGAATAATTGAATCTCAATAATCTAATTAGATGGACTCTCGTTTACTTCAACTGCAGTAATAAAATCCTATGATATTATTGCACATCAATACCATTAGTTTTTCTTGTGTTGACCTGTTTAGGAGGTCATCTTATTGGCTTTCACTCTAGCTTTAGGAGGATGTCTCGATGGAGGTTTGAACTAATTCATCGTCTTCACTTAATGGTTCCTCATTTTCCATGTTTTCAGTTCATAACTTAGAGACCAAATTGGCTTATTCTAAAAAATATCAGCCAGGATAGATTCAACTTTATCTACTGGCAAGATGGTCGGGCATGGCTCTTGAACCTCTTGTTCATCACCTAAAAGAGATTAAAAAACAATTTGCAATACTAAATCTTGAGAAACAAATTTAGAAGTAACCCATTTGGCAACAACTAATTTATGAATTGTTGCATTAGTTGCAGATTTGTGATGAGAGGATCCTTCTAAAATATCAGAATTTTCAGGAGGCAAGGAGTTCTTTTTTTTTTAGCAAAATATTTCATTCACGGACATCTTCCGAAGAGGGTATATCACCAAAAATATCATCTTAAGATCCTGAACTAACTCTTATATCTTTAGCACATTTCATAAACTTTTGACCAACAAGAGATTCACTTTCCACCTAATGCAATCCATGTGGATTGTTGTGGAATGGAGTTGAGGTAGTAGTGAAAGAGGATGCAGATGCACCAAAGATTGGAGGTGATTTGGTGAAGAATGTAAGTGATTGTGGTGCTAAATTTTGAGAAAGGTTGGACCACCTTTCTAGGGTTTCACTATGCCTCTACGCTCTCAAGCAAAGGGAAGGATTATGAGAGAATGATTCTGAATACTCACGAGTCTCATTCAGTATATGTCAAATCTGAATATAAATGGTAGAAGTCACCTATTTATAGGTGAAGAAGATGAAGGTAGCTTGCTCTTTAAGCTACCATAATCCTAGTTAAGCAAGCTTAACCATGGTGAGTTCTAGTAGCTTAAAGAGGTATCGTGCAAGCCTTCTAAGATGCTTTAGAAACCCTTGTTTGTATGACGAATGAGGGTTTCTAGAGTGTCTTTTGAATTATTTGACAACCTACTCTAGAAATGGTCCACAAATATAAGACCTGAAGAATTATCTACGCTATGTTTTTACAATTGTTATAAAGGCTAAGACAATATTTATCTTGTACATTATTCTTTTCTTGGCTCTGTGTATGGTGAATTGAAACTTGAGAATGGTCCTCCATCAGGTTCCTCACTTCAAAAGAATTTGTTCTCATATCTGGTTGTGGGTGTGTCATTATTGGAAATAGATTATGATCAACCTGCATCAAGTTCATGGATCTACCTGAAAAAGATAGTAAACAAAATAAGAAGAAAAAAAGAGTAAAAATATTTGGTGGGCATCCATTGGTATAAACAAGAAATGTATGATTGTGTTATTCTTAAATAAGGAGATGTGCTACAAATACCTTTTTCCCACAATGAAGTAAGTAAGCAAAGAGGTTTAGAAGGAGTGGAGGACTTGTCTTATATCTTTTTATTTTTGTTAAGTTTTTGTTTTTCATTCTCTATTTATGTTTTTAATTTTATTTCATCCTCTTGTACTGTTGTAGGTGTCAAATGACATAAGATGAATTTATGATCTTGAAAATGAAAAGAGATTTTATTTGAATGACTTGCATGAAAGGTATTATGGTTAAATTTCCAAGGACGACCATGTATAATATGTCCAATTTTCATAGGTATAATTTCTATGAGGTGATCTAAGTTCATTCCAATATTTGATTTGAGGATTGTGGTGTAAACTAAGATATTTAGTATATGTAGTCCATTAGGTCATTGTAGCATCCTAAAAACTAAGGTTTCTAAAGTAAACCTCCTCTCATGATCTATGTGGTGGCTTTTAAAAATTTGTTCTACCTTTATCTCCCAATTTAACTAATCATCTATATTTGTTATACCATAAAAGGGGGAAGGTCGATCTTAGGTTCTCGGGCACATAATGAGACCTATTTGTATGGTATCTAGGAGGGTTTTAATATTAGTTTGTATTATGGCGCCTATTATAGTCTTCATTACTATGGGGAGGACTATGATTATGAACACTTTTATGTCTATGAGAACCTTACCCATGTTTACTACCATACCTATGGTTTTTTTTTTATCTTGAGCTAGAATAAGATTATTTAAGAAATTTTTTATTTTAGAAATGTTTTTCTCTTGTTGGTCTAGTCTCAGTAAGTTTCAAAGGTTTATTCTAAAATCTCAACAAAATAACGGAGTTTTTTTTAACCTTCGTTAAATTCCAAATATTTATTGTAGAACCTCAATAAAACACTCAAGATTTTTCAAACTTCAATAAATAAAAATAATTA
>Ga0123341_1004054_pt1 | contig 12749 bp, 4 predicted proteins | sample Turbeapinknodule_FD_89959 | JGI IMG/M metagenome (GOLD analysis project Ga0123341, IMG submission 89959) | Root nodule microbial communities of legume samples collected from Mexico - Turtle bean Mexico pink nodule | ecosystem: Host-associated > Plants > Roots > Nodule | place: Mexico: Nepantla... | reverse complement strand
AAATATTATATTATATATATATATATATATATATATATATATATATAATCGTTGTTTTTTAGTGAGGTGTTACTTATAATTGGAAGAAGCAAACAACTGGGGTAATTACACATATATAATAAAAGAAACATTTACTAAAAACTTAAGAATATGTTTAAAAGTAATATAATAATTTTAATATAAAGATAATAACATAAGAATTAAAAAAATATCTAATTTCTTTTATACTTCATTTCATTATAAAATATCTAATCTGTAACACTTTTAATTTAGTTCATTGCATTCTCTTATTTTTCAATATTGGTAGAGAAATCGAGTTATCAATCAAGTTGATTACATTTCAATCCAATAAACTATTCAAATCAGTAAAAGAAATAGAAAATAAAACATTTTTTCTACAAAATAAAACAAACTTACTTTCTTAACAGTTAAAAACAAAAGAAATTGAAAACTCTTCTAAATTAACCTATTCATAAACTAATTTTTAGTATAATCATGTAATTATTACTATAAAACTTTAATATCCCAAATAAATTAATAGTTTTAAGTTGCATTAATCACATACCACTATATAAAAACTCTGTAAAAAAGAATAGGCAATTGACTGGCGACGAATTTTTAAAACTCTCATTGTGCCCTTCTCTTCTTCACTTTGAAAAATAGTGTATGGTGAGGTAGAGGAAGTTCATTGTTGTGGTGAAGCTTTGCTTTTAGGTGCAAAATAACAAATGAAAAATTTCATAGAAGCCAAGTGTCATAACTACCTAACACTAATATGGATATTAATATCTGCAGAACAACAAATTCCGGATAAAAATATCCACATGTCAAAAGTCCATTATGGATAAAAATATCCAGAAGGCAATAATGAACTACGGATAAAAATATCCAGAAGTCATGTCAGTGTACCTTGACTTCTTCAACGATGGTTCCTTCTCCGACTTTCGAAGCTGACCGTGACGACTGTTGCTATGCCTGCAATGATGGTCACTGACGATGAAGCAAACGAACGGAGACGAAGGTGGGTGACGGTGACTGACCATGATGGCTACACCTGCGGCTGCTGGTTCACGCACAAACGGAGAAAAAGAAGAATAGGGTTGGGTGCATATCACACTTAAGGTATTTTCAAATTCATTAAGAATAGTTTAGTCTTTTTCTATATGCAATTGGGTTGGGTGCGAGTTCAAAAGGATTGGATGCAGGAAGAATCAGCCAAAAGAATATAAAGAATACATGAAAAAACTGTACCAAAACTCAAGCAAAAAATAATCGGCCTCCAACTAATAAAACCTAAATTTCAAAAGGCTGAAACAATTTCTAAAAAATCAAAACTAATTTAACTTACACATAAACTAACTTTCTTAATTATTACAAAAAGAATTGCAAAACTTATTTACATATATTTTAAACTCATTCGAACATTACCCATTTATCTGATTTTTTATACATCCAAACAACAAAAATAAATCAGATTTTTTTTTCATTTTATCTTAATCTTGATTACACTTTTAATAGGGAAGTAAGAATGATCAGTTTTTTTTTCCACTGGAACTGTTGGTAGGTATTTTTCTAGAACTTTACGAGGAGACATAGCAATAGTGCATAAGAATAATAGTGCATAAGAATTTGTAACAAATCTAAAGTATTTTCGGTTGCTGCTTTAAAATTAGTATCTCATTCTTTACCGAGGCTTCTCAATATTTTATAACAGCGCTTTTACAAACAAGTACAGACTATTCTGAAACAGTTCATCCCGAATTTTTTGGGAAGAAAAATAATGCATTCATACTAATGAAATCTTAAAGGTGTGTCATTTTTAAAAAGTTGATATACTGTACAATTTGAAATATCAAGACATCCAGATTCCTGGACCCATCGGTTCATGATCAGAAGCAGAACCTCGGTTAGATAGCTTCTGGATGCGGGAAGAAAACTCTTCAGCCTGAAGTGGATTGATCAAAGTCAGAACTTGAAAAAGGAAGCAAAAAACAAAATGAATGAAGTATGCACTATGTACTATCCCTCCCATCTCATGGGAAAAACCTCCTGCAGAAAGAAAAAACACAATTTTTCCAGAGAACCACAATAACTTCGAAAATCCCCTTTTTCAATTCAAATGAGGCAAATTCAACAAATCTAGTGCATCCTAAACCAACTTCAAGGTCCCTTGATAATTGATGGTTCCATATTTCTAACAACTAGCATTACAGAACGGGTTCAGAGAAAGCAAAAACATTTATTTGGCTACTTGCATAATAATTAGAAATAATAAAATAGAGAAAATACACCTAGACCAGATAGAAAGTAAAAAATCTAGACCTCGGAGAAAATTAATCTTTTCAGTATACCAAATAAACAGCACAAAGGAAAGTACAAACCTTTTCATCAATCCACATCAGAGAAGTTAATTGATTATTTAATATTCGAACTACTGCATCTAATGGAGTCATTCCATCAAGGGTATCAAGTTCTCCACCCTGAACAAAACACCTTTGTAAGCAAAGTTTCTTGCTCTTTTATTGGAATGAAAGAGCAACTAACAACCAGTACCTGGTTTGAATTAAGGGATTGGATAACTGATTTGATTTGTTCAGTCATCTGCTCAAGTTCCCTTTCAATCAATTCAGATTGCTCATACCTGCAAACGAAGGTATTAAAAACAAAAAATGACAGAAAGCATCAGCAATGAAGATAAGGTGGGAAATGAGTTGAAATATAACTCTAAATCAGATGAAAACGTATAAAGTGGAAAAGTTAATTTCATAGGTAAATTTTTATTTATTATGGAGTTTACGGTTATGCAAATCTCTGTCCGTTCCAAACCACCACGCACAGAGCATGTGCAATGAAATTACAGATGATTTACCAATAAGAACTTCAATATTCAATCCAATGTTTGAGGTGAAGCAAAAATCACTTCACACGAGAAAATTGAAATAGACGTTGGATTCAATACGGAAAAGATAGGATTAAAAGCATAAAATATAGAATATATAAAATCAAACCATCTGTGGATCCATCTAGATAATAATCAGTCAACAAATAATGATGATCCAAAACTCACATTGCATCTCTGGTAGATGCAGCTTCATCGTCAAGAAGCAAACCACGCTCATCCTTGTAAATACGTTCAGCTTCTTCCTCCATACTTTGTAAAGCCTTGTCAACCTAATACAGGGATGACATAAAAAGCTTTTATCACAATATAAAACACATGGGAAAATGTTTTGTGAACTGTTGAATGTGTATATCATTGTGAAGATAGTGGTTATAATGAGCATGTGTGAGTTTGTATGTATATATAGGTGTGTGTGTGTTTGATGAGATCCAGATTTTATAGTTTTCATGTTGTATTTGTGTTATGTTACACTTGTATATGTTCTAAAAAATATAATTTTACATAACCCGTAGGTTCTTCCATCTTAGTGCTACGAACTCACATTGTATGTTTCTTTCTCCTTAGTCTTTCCCAAGGTAGGATCTACAACTTTGACAACCTTTAATAGTTTTAAGATTCTACATTGATTGTACAAATAATGGAATAGTTTTAAATATGCTGGATGTGTTTAATTTAGACTGAATCTAGGGAAAAATCATTTTCAAAAGAACTCAATAAGATTCTGATTGATAGTTGTTTTGAACACCAATAAGCAAAGAAGACCAAGAATGCTGTGAAGTTGCTACGGAAGCAACATTCTAACACTAATAATGGAATAGAATTTTACCATTAGAACAAAGTAGAATTAGTTAGGTAACAAGACAAAGATCGCTATAGATAGAATACAAGCACAATATTTTATGAACATCCAACTATAACAAAATAATTAACTCCTTAAACATCCACAAAATAAGTAAGATAGAAATAAACTGGTTTTAAAAATACCTCATGTTGATGAGTCTCTATCAACTCCAATTGCCGCTCCAAATTTGACTGTGTCTCAACTACTTTTGCCACTTCAATCTAAATTTATAACATTAAAAATAAGCTAGAGTGGTAATTGCCAAAATTTAACCAGGTAAAAAATAATTAAAAATGTTTATTAGTATCTGCTTGCATGTAGAAACCTCAAGCCTCAATAGAACATCGCGGTTGTTTAAAATCCTGCGATCCCATTCAGCTATTGCATTTGCTTGTTTTCTAAATTTTCCAGTTCGCTCTTGCAGCTCAGCATTCCATTCCTTGATAATCTACAGGAGGATATGATTAGGAAGGGGTTAGACTGTTAGAGAGAAATAACATAACATCTAATTCCAAATACTGTAAATAATGTAGTGTCAGAAATACTGAATATCTTATCCTCCAAGTTAAACCCTATTTAAAAAGTGAATTTCTGCTTGCTAGAAATAGCGTTTATCTAGGGGTGTGTACCTTGAAGGATGTGATTTAGCTTATTTTTAGAGAAAATTTGTTTATTTTCTAAAGTTTTTGTTGGAAATAAGAGCATTTAATCTTTATTATCTTTCCAAGTGGTTCAGTTGAGGATTTGCATAGTTCAAAGTACCTAAGGAAGTTGTGGTGTTTTAATTGTTCTCTTGAGACTAGTAGTTTATATTTAGTAAGTATTGTTAAACTATAGGAAAGAGAGACATTAAGCTCAAACTGTGTTGATGAGATAGTACAGACTCTATTTATATTGAGAAAATGGAATCAATACATTAAATAAAGGAGATTTGATATCTCCTAATAATAAAGATATAATACAGAATATGCTCTGTATTTATACAATTATAACAAGTATATTTGTAATCATTCTTGTTAAACTCTCCCTCAAACTAGAGCATATAAGTCACATGTGCCCAACTTCCTGCAAATATAATCGATCATTGATTCTCTTAAGAGACTTGGTGAATATGTCAACCAAATGCTCACTAGAGTTGACAAATCTAGTAGTGATGTCTCCATACTCTAATTTTTCTCTTATGAAATGACAATCCACCTTGATTTCTCAAACTATAGAAAAGATAAAGACAATGAAATGAAATTGTGTGTTTCTTGGTCAGCATGGATGCTTTATTTATACCTCTTGATCAAACTAGGTCACTGTTTTTCCAAAAAACATTTTGGGAGAAGTCCTCAAAACATATCTTATTAAAAGATTACCCTCTACAATCTTGGGATTCAAGAGATATGAAAATTTTCTTTCATATAATTTGCCCATGTTTTTATTGTTTCTAGTTGGCTTAGGACCTCTCTTGATTTGTTTGAGTCCTTAAACTCTAACACAACAACCCACTCTCCTCCTTAGCAATTGAAATCATCTTCCTCGTGGAAAGATATTAGGACCCATAGAAGTAAATTCCATCACAGCCATTGAGAAAAAACATAAACTTTCTATCCTACCACTGTCTTCAAGGACGTCAGCAGCGGCCAATAGACGATGAAGTCAACAGCAAAAACAAAGTCATCAAGATTGAGAGCTTTGCTACCAACTTGAATAATGAGAGAATAAAGAATTATATTATTAATTTCAATCATGTTAATTACAGTCTCAACTCCTCTATTTGTAACAATCACATTCTCTTGAAAAGGAAATAAAATCTACTAGAATAAATGTGAAGATTCTAAGGATATTTTAGTTTAATTACTACGCAGATATTAGGATATTTTTATCCTCATAATCCCCTATTTACAACACCCGTAATCTTGTTTACTATGATTGAACAAAACACATTAAAATGGAAAGTCATTTTATCGCAGAGAAACTAGATAGTGGTTTGATTTGTACCTACACAAGGTCACCTTGCATATATTCTCACTAGAGGATTGTGAAAACCAAATTTTGAAAGAATAATATGCAAGTTGGAAATCCAACTTGAGGGAGAGAGCATGGTTTAATGTAAATTTGGAAATCATGATGTTTTAGTTGTTCTCTTGAAACAAGCAGTTGAATTCATTATTTTTTTAATCATTATTGTTATAAATAAATCAATTTGGTGTGGTATTTATATGAGCTACGGATTTGAACAAACAATATTTTATACAAAAAAAAGGGAAATTAAACCCAATTCTAAGTAAGTCTATCATCTTTGCAATATTCCCAAGTCTATTCCATATATTAAAGTTTCCCATGTATTCATTTGTTAAAATACTCATTTCTTTAGTATAGTTCAACAAAAGGGCAGCTTAAGTCTTAACTTACTAAGTCAACTGCACTTATCAATAATAATCATAATTAACTTACAAAATATGATGTAGGGAATTGATAAAATAAAAGTGAGCACATCACGTACCTCCTCAACAGTCTTCCCTGTGATTTCGGATGGCAATTTTGGTGTAGCAGTAACTGAAGTGCTGACAGTTGAAGTAGTTCTATAGGACAAGAGAAGGAAATATCAAAACCACCTTCCTATGATTAATAACTCGTTATACATCCATAACTTCAAACATAGGAATAGATATAAATTGCAGAAACCAGTGATTTAACATACATACAGCAGGAAACTATATACAATGCAAAGTGAAATGAGTCTGATCAGTCCTACAGATAGCATAATAGCGAATAGTTATAAGGAGCACCTAGGGGGCATCAAATAATACATGATAATGAAGTACTCCCACAATCCTACTACTGAAAACTGTGGGAGAAGAAACAGGAACATTCAAAACACAAATTGTGCTGATACGCCATAAATTTCCACATTACTTAAAAGTTGAGGTCAAGGGTATTTTATAAATACCTTCCTACTTTAATCTACCAAGATATCTAACTGTGATAGACCGCCAAGCACCAAAACAAATAATATCTCAAATGTGGTGATCCTAATGATGTCAACGGACTCATGGTCAAAACATTGGCAATAGAAGGAAGGTCTAAGACACTCTTACCCCCTTAATCTCGACTGAAGGACTTGTTCCAGTGTCATAAAGTCTCACATCACTTAGTGTAGAAAAATATTCTCTTCTTGAATTGATACCAATAACAAAGGATACAACTTATATTTATGCAGATATAATGGGAAAAAATCTCCCACAAATAAGGAAACAAAATAATAGAGATATCTCTAAAAAATAAATCTGATCTGATTGAAATGCATTCCCCTTAACTTAATCCTACAAATCTGGATATGATATAACACTCCTAATTTATACACACATCGTTAATTTACTTTTTAAAATCCTAATATTTCTAATTAATCCACACTTAAGAATATAGGTCAAAAGTAATTTATAAACACCTTTCTCATTTAACCCTCTAAAGTGCTTTTTAAACAAGTGTTCATCTTCTATATAAAAGTAAGTTTTGGAATGAAATTAGCAACAATGAAATATCAATATAACATGTTGAAGATGCAAAATCTTAAAAAAGAAAAATGAGAGATAGAAAGGAGGGTGAACTACAGAAATAAAATGCATACTTTTAACAACATTTACTAAAGTTAAAGAAAAAGGAAATACTTCAGCTACAAGCCTACAAAATGTATGCATACCCAGCAGTAGAAGCCACAACAACAGCAGATGATGTCTGAGTTGCACTGGTGCTGGAACCCAAAATTGCTGAAGCAGTAGAGGTTGTAGTGTTCAACCCTACAGATTGAAATAGATTTAGAAACAATTTACTAGAGAAGAGCTTCAAGTTTACAAGAATGAGGAATGATAATTTTATAGTGAAATAGAAAAAGATGAAAAATAAAATACAAAAATGAGTCCCTATTTCATAGAAAAGATCATCAGGAGAGCCTCCAAATTTTACACTACGTATCTAACATGTTAAAAGCATTAGAAGTTATTCAGCTTCAGCTTAAAAGGATTAAGCTTTAAGGTAAAATATTTCTTAGACTTGGTAAGGAAGCATGACTAGTACTACACAATTTGAAGTTTGATCAATGTCCTTTCTATTCCTTAAAAAACATATCTAATACAAAACAGTTGAGTTACATGTAAGTTGATCAGAGCATATATCCTCTCCTTGCTTAAATCTCAATGAAATTTAGGGCTTGTTTGGTCGTCAAAATATGATAGGATAAAATAGAATACAAAGATAAGAGCAAGATAAACATTAACAATATCCAATGTTTAATGTGCACCTGATAAAGACCAGATAACAATATTTTGTGATGGTGGTGGTGATGAAGGTAATGATGGTGATGACAATAATGACGATGATGGTGGTAGCATTGACAACAACAACAATAATGAGATTGTAGCAACTAACGGTGACCATGGTACTATACAAGTGGTGATCATGACGATGGTAATAACAATATGGCGGTGACAATGAGGATGATGGTGAGAGTGGTAGCAACAACAATGAAAGTGGTGGTCATTGTTATGACAATGATGCCAATGATAATATTAAAAGAAAAAAAAAATAGGGTAAATTCCTTGTGTATATTGAACACATTGGGTTATGTTTATATAAAAAAGAAACATATGGGTTAAGCCCATTACATAAATAGAAATATCTATAATATCTAATTATATCTTATAATATCTGGCTGGTGCATATAAACCATATGTACCCAGCTTGTTACAAATGTAATCAATCCTAGGCCTACGTAAAGGTTTAATAAAAATATCTACAAATTGATCATTTGAATTAACAAACTCAATCTTGATATCTCCCGAAATAATTACCAATTCTTCCTTGAATTTTCTTAAATCAAAGTACATTCTGGATCAGTTTCCTTCACGTACAGTTTGCAGCAACTTAATGACTATAGTGCTGTCCACAAACGAAATAATATATTCTATGATATTACTACTCCTTCAACTAACCAACCTAGATCACAATTTCTGTTTTCAGACTAAAACTGCTCTTCAGTATTGTAAGGTGAAAAATTGAACTTAGCCTTTAACCTTGGCCCACAGTAGAGTCAAGCCACCTAGGCAGTGCAAAACAACTTACCCTTAAGTAATGAAAAATTAACCAAAGGGAACAAAAAAAACATGAAATATAGGGTTTTATGAGTTGGATATATGACGCAACAGAAAATACTATCATTAAATCTCTATTAGAAGAGAAATCAAGAAAGGACTGTGGTAATAAACATCTCACAGTATACTTGGTAATTGTCGATAAAACGTGGCAATGTGTGTTGTTGATGCTAACTAGTTTCAAATCTTCTTATATTGATATTTAGATTGGCCAATAAAGCTCTCACAATGCGAATAACAAAGCTATTACCATATGTGCATAATCAGTGAGAACTATCCCTTTCACAGAGTTCATAACGCCAGACAGTCGTAAATCAGAGGAAATTGATGCAAAAATCAACAGAAACTCTACTACAAAGAAAGTAGAAGAAAACTGAAAATTATTTCAAACTTATTTCAGGACAAAAATCTTCTACCTACGCATTTTGTTATGCTGAAAAAAAATAACATCTACATTTCATTCATAGATCGAATTGATTGAAAAGAAAATATCATCATAGATGTAAATCACCAGTGAATATCCATTTTAACAACAAAACAGTTCATTCACCTCACAAATAGCAGCAAACATGATTTACACAGATATTTCTAAAAGGAGTCAAACTGCGGGGCTCACCAAATACAGGAGTAGTAGCGGTAGAAACTGCCGCCGTTGATGACTTATTTGCAAAGGAAAACCCAGTCCCTAGAGAAACATTGGATGCGGTGCTTCCTACACCAAATCCTGTAAAAGATGATCCTCCACTGGCAGAGGATGCTGCACCAGTAGAAGCAGCAGAAACCGCCAAAGCACTTGTGGTGGCAGAACATGCAGTAATAGCACCAAAGGCAGGCACAGAAGATGAAAGGGTTGTGCCACCAGTAGCCACGGTAGATGCAGTGGTGGTTGTCACAGTGGAGAACAGTGGCGCTGAAGATGTGGTAAACGAAAAAGAACCCGATGGTTTTGATGCCGATGCGCTAGAAGCCGCCAAAGAAACTGAAGCAGCATTGGGGAACCCAAAAGAGGGTAAGGAGAGTCCCGATGAGCTAGACGGCACTGGGAACGTTGTTGATGTCGAGGTCGAAGACCCAGTGCCAAACGCACCTGCGAACAAAGGAGAGCTACTTGCAGTAGTTGAGGAAGCTGAAGAAGCTGACAATGCTCCAAATGGCGTCGTTGCAGCTGAGGATGATCCTCCGAACAGCGGTGAGGCAGAAGAAGATGCTCCAAGAGCTGTCGTTGGGACAGAGGAAGTACTACCACCAAACGGCGTCGTAGCAGAAATTGTTGCGCCAAATGAAGCTGTTGCTCCGAACAGTGATGCAGAGGACGCTCCACCAAACGACGAAGCAGATGACGCTCCAAACGACGTCGTGGAAGCTGGGGACGCTGCACCAACCTGCGTCGTAGATGTTGAGGACGCCGCACCTAACGGCGTCGTTGAAGCAGAGGACCCTACACCAAATAGCGTTGTCGAAGCTGAGGACGCTACACTAAATGGAGTTGTCGAAGCTGAGGACCCTACACCAAATGGACTCGTTGAAACTGAGGAGGATGCACCAAACAATGTCGTTGATGCAGATGACGCTCCTCCGAACCGCGTCGTCGAAGCTGATGGCGTTCCACCAAACGCCGAAGTCGAAGCTGATGGCGTTCCACCAAACGCCGAAGTCGAAGCTGATGGCGTTCCACCAAACGCCGAAGTCGAAGCTGAGGGCATTCCACCAAACGCTGCCGTTGATGCTGAGGTCGTTCCACCAAACGGAGTCGCTGGAGCAGGGGAGGCTGCGCCAAACAGATTTGTTGAAGCTGAGGAAGCTGCTCCAAACGGCGTCGTCGCAGCGAAAGTGCCTCCAAAAGGCGACGCAGCAGAGGAAGCAGCCCCAAACAGCGTGGTATTGGAAGAGGAAGGTGCCCCAAACGACGACGTCATTGTAGAAGAGGAAGAAGTCCCGAACGGCGTCGTTGCGGAGGAGGAAGAGGAGAACAAGGGTGAGGCAGAGCTACCAGCACCGAAAATTGAAGAAGCGTTGCCAGTAGCCGAGGAAGAAGGAGCGAAGGAGAAAGATGGAGGGGATGGTGAAGAAGAGGCGGCGGAGGTAGGGTTTGTTGCGGTGGTGAAGAGAGAGGAGGATGCGAAAGAGAAAGCGGGGGTGGAGGATGAGCCAAATGAAAATGGGGAAGCGGAAGAAGAAGAAGAAGAAGGGTTTGTGAAAGAAAATGAAGACAGAGATTGAGTTGATGAAGAAGAGGAAGAAGATCCGAAGGAGAAACCCGACATTGTTGCGCGCTCTCTCTGCTTTGTCCGATTGGAGTGCGGAGCGTCTTCCGCTTTCAAAAAAGAATAGGGGTTTTCGACTTGTATTGTTAGGTTTCGGGGTTTTGCTTTACCGCACTCACGCTAGTTTTAATTGAGCATTTTTTTATGGTGTTTCGATGCTTTGATCTGTGGGTGATAAGTATTCTTTATCTTATTAAGCATAATATTCACTTATTTAATTTCTTTAGAATATTTATTTAGATGATTTTCATAAAAAAAATTAGTTTTTACAATTATAGGAAAAGAAAGCTTAAATATACTCTCTTTTTTTATTGATACGTTTAACATTTTAAAACACTTTTAGTATGATTTAATGATGAAGAAAAGTTAGGACAAAAAAGGAACATGGAAGAAGTAAAACTAGTCAAGCCACCATGATTCTTTGCTTGGCAAAAATGACTCTAGCTTAGCTAACCTCTTCTTTTCTTAGAAAGAATATGGAGTAGAGAGTAACATATTTTCATCATCAAGCTTCATACAATGAGAGTTAAGTCTTCCAACGATCTTTGTAGTGAGTATGAAAACAATGCTTAGAGACTTTGCCCAACAAGCCTAAGTTTAACGGGTCACTTATACAATATTATCTCATTGGCTAAAAAACTCATATGAAGTGAGGAAGGCACGAAGAAAGAGGAAAATAAGTGGGCTAGGGCACCCATCCATTGAAGGCTCCCTCCATTTCATCTTCATCTTTTTGTTCAGATTCAACATCATGAGTAGTAAAATCCTCTTTTTTTTTGGGGATTAGATGTATTCACCAAACTCTGGTGTAATTTGGTTACATTTCTATACAATTCTATATTTCTCTTCATCATTAAGAGGTTGAAAATTCTTTTGAATTTTGACCTAAGATAAGACATTCAATATTGTCTGGAAATATAGAATAACATACTTATTGTCTTAAATACTTGATCTTAATGTAAGTTTATTTTATTGAGTTGACAAAAAAGTGTAATTCAGTATATATTCTTAGAATTTGTTTAAAGAAATTAGAGTATAGTTTTTCATCATAACAAACTAAATTAATGAGCTTAACGGAACAAGATAATGAGGTAATAATATCCATTTTATATATTTGTCTTCGACTAGTTTACTGATTTCAAAAATATTAAAAATAATGTAGTGTTTTAATTTTAATTTTTCTTTTAAGTGCTTGTTATATCATTTTATGCTTTATCTTTTATTTTAAGATTAATAGTGTAAAGTTATTACCCCAAGTCGTGATGGATTCAAAACTCATATTTATAAAACTACTAATGACAATGGTGTGCTCGCTAGAAAGTTAATAGTGAAATATCTCAAGTTGATATTTGAATGTTATGTGTTTACTAGGTCAAGTACTTTTGAATGTGATTGAATTAAAAGTTTATTTTGCAGTTTAATGCCCTGGTTGAATTGGGGTGGAGATTTTGTGGGGAGGGGAGGGAGTGGATTAAAGAGGATTAGAAGGGATGTGTGAGAATGTTTGAGGTTGTTTGGATTGAGAGATGGTAGAGTGAATTTGTGACGATTGTTTATTGAAATTTGTGAGTGATGTGATAGTTAGGAAATAATTTAGAAATTATTTT
>Ga0123341_1004050_pt1 | contig 12751 bp, 9 predicted proteins | sample Turbeapinknodule_FD_89959 | JGI IMG/M metagenome (GOLD analysis project Ga0123341, IMG submission 89959) | Root nodule microbial communities of legume samples collected from Mexico - Turtle bean Mexico pink nodule | ecosystem: Host-associated > Plants > Roots > Nodule | place: Mexico: Nepantla... | reverse complement strand
AATAATATTAATAATAATAAGTATAATAAAAATTATGACAAAAGAACTTTTCTGGTTAAAGCTTCTTATCACTAAAGGACTTGAGTTTGAGGCTTGTACATCCACCCTAAAATGCATTAAATAAATAGTTGTTTAAACATTCAAATAGACTAACCATTTACTTTTCAAAATTCCCAAGTCTACCAAATTTTATATCAAAATTAGTTTATGTTTAATTACAAGAAGGAAAATAAATATTTTTAAATAAAAATTAACTTTTTACAATTGTTAATTCTAACCAACAGAAAACCACTTTCTAGTAACTTTCTATTATGTAAATAATTTTTTTTACATGAGTTAATATTTTTTCTTCTAATTTGTCATTCTTAAAAGTATTTATGCAGAAGCTATTTTAAATATACTCTAAGAATTTCTATAAATAAAATTAGTATGCACACACAAAACAAAAATGTACAAATCACCTTATTCTTTGTATCTAAGTAAGTTATTTTTGTGTCTTGTGTGTTTATAGAATTAAGACAATTATTATTATTATTATTTTATTATATAAGCTACCATTAATTGCATGGTTAATGATAAATGTACAAATTATACCAAGAAACTCCATTCTATTGTGAAAGATAATATGCAAAACAAATCAAATTCAATCTTATTGCGAGTAAAGATAAATTGAACCTAAATAGCGTTTTTAGTTGTCTTAAAGATTCACATTTTTTTTTTAAATTTCAGAATCATCACAGCTAGCGACACAATAACTACATTTTTGCAGATCAGCTTTTAGTCCAACGAATCTTTATTTAAGCTTGTTTTGGACCTGCTGAGAGAAAGAGAGAGTCAGCAATGAGGAGAAAAAGTAGGGATGGTGATAGTTTTGATTAATGGAGGAAGAAATGTGAGGGAGCATATATCATAATTGATTATATTGCTAAAATAAAGTTCATTAAAGTATTTTTATAAATATAAATAATTATTAGTTCCATAATTGATTATTACTGTATTTTTTATAATTATAATAATAACAATAGATAATTAAATAATAAATAAAATTAGTTTCCTTTTCCATTTAGTTTTGTTTTCTATTTGTGACCGTTTACTTTTTCTTCTTTTGCTTTGTCTTTCCCTATTTTTTCTCCGAGTTGTACAGTTATCGACGTAGTTGATAACAACACATTACTGATCTCATATATATATTTTCTGAACGTTGAAGAGGCGAAGAATCTGTGACTAGCTTCTGAATCTCTCTGGTAAAAACACCAAAGCTTTGTGAGACGGCGTAATGATTCAGAATTACTTGTTTGCATGTGACTGAGTGACTCGTTCTTGTCACATAACGTGTGAGACACTCATAATAGGTTAGAATCGTTAGATAGGTTCGCATTACTGACTAGAATACCAAGAATCAAGATGAGTCGACAGCTAGTTCCAGAATCCAGACACAACATTGTGCGTGCGCGTTTGATAGATATTGTCAGTACTGGAAGAAGGAAATAAAATTTTGGACAATACCGGAGAAACACAAGTCAGGCATAGCATAAGTGCTCACTGCTCTCTGTAAGGACACAGATGGATTCCTCCCATTACCAATTCCAAGATTCTCTAATGCTATTTGAGGAAACCCTTGCAAAAGGCTGGTTTCCCCTTAGATTCGTCGATTTCTCGTAACAAAACAAAGTTCTTGCATTTGCATATGCTACCCACTAGGACCACCACCACACCTCCACCACCTCCTTCTAACACACACCAAAACAAAACCCTAAAGTTTTTAGTATACCAAGATCATATATTCTTCTACACACCAACTTTACTCTTTTTTAATGGGTTAGAAAATTGTTTTTGTTCAGAAGCTGTCATGTTCCCGGTTTAATGTCAGTAACAATCTACTCTACATTTTTGTAATCTCTTTCTTACGATTATCGATATATATTTTCTCGTTCATGACGATTAATGTTTATTAGGCCGCTTAGGTGAAGTAATTAAGACTAGGGGAAAAGTCGAATTGGAAGAAGCAAAACTACATTAACAAAATCCAGAGACTTGGCAAGTAATATGAACCATTAAAACAATTCTCCATTCAGTTTTGAACTCTGGTCCTCGAAATAACCACAGATAACTTAGCCAAGCACACTGTCAACCAAACTTACACAAAAACAAAAAATAAAAAATATTGAAGGCTAGCGAGGAAAGAACAGAAAAAAGTGCTAGATCCATATTCATATACCACCCAAACCAAAGCAACCACAAAAGAACCAAACTCGTAAGATACAAAGTGATTAATTAGGAGCACTATGCTACTGTCTAACAGGAAAAGAAAATTTAACCGGTGAACAAAATAGAGAGAAAAACAGTTATTATTTCTGTCACGGATATGCACCAGCGCCATTCGTTGTTGGAAGATCAGACCAGGAAAAGGTTGGACCGTTCCAGTATCCGAATTCACCCCCAGCAACCGAAGTTGTCTCCATAATGTTGTTGGACACAGAAGAGGAATAATTAGAAGCCATGTTTCCCATAAACATTTGTGAGGAGTTATCACTGCAATAATTATTAGCCGATGATGACCTTAGCTTCTGGTAAAGCTCTTGAATTCCACTGTTGTGGTGTTCCCCAAGTAGGAACCCCCCATTTTGTTGTTGATCTTGATGGCTTCTCCCAAACAGACCAAGCGACGGAACTTGCGCAACCGCATCATAGTCTAAGGTTCGGTGATTCAGCAACGCATTTGAAACCAAGGGCTCAGTGCTCACCATGTGGCCCATCAGGGTCCCTTCTTCCTTGATGGACATGGGAGTAGGGTTAGGGTTAGGGTTTTGGTTTTGAGTAGCTCTCAGCAGAGCCAGAAGGTGAGTGTTTTGGGGGGAACCCCAAAGGATTTGGCTCGGTGGTGGAAGCTCGTGTTCAACTTCAAACCCACCGAAACCTGGTGATTTTCCAAGCTCAGATGCAACGGCTTTCATCTTGGTTGAAGCTGTCTTTGCCACCGAGTTCGCCACGCCGATGTTCTTGTTTTTCCGGCAGCCACCGCCGATGGGAACGTTTCGGAGAGCGCCACCTTTAGTCCAGTAGCGACGGCACGTCTTGCAGAAGTGGCGCGGCTGAGTGAGGTTGTAGTTGTTGTAGTAGCAGAACTTGGTGTTGGAGGAATCGCATCGCGGGCACCTCAGGTTTTGGTTTTCGGACGTGGGAGTGGTGGTGGTGGTGGCAGTAGTGGTAGTTGTGGTGGTGGATGTGAGGGTAACATTATTAGTTGCTGTAGAAGGAAGAGAAGAGGAAGATGGTGTAGTTGGGAGTAGAACTCCTCCACCTCCCCCACCATTAATGGAGGGTTTTCTTTCTCCTGCTAAGAGGCCAGCTCCACCCAACAGTTCTTGGATCATCTTCTTTATCTTGGTGGATCTACAACAATCCAAAAACGAAAAGCAAAAGGGTGGCGAGGCTTTTTGAGTTAGTGGAGAAAGAAAAGCGAAAGAAAGTGGGTGTGCTCTGCGTATGAGTGAGAGAGAATTAAAGAGTATATAGATTGGAGAAGTAGAAGTGTATGATGAGACTCGCCTTTGGGAATTCAATTGGCCAGCTTCGTTGTTTTATGCTGGTAGTAGGACAGCTTCGTTGGCAGTCAGGTACTAGTTGTTGCCAAAGAATATATAGAATTGGGGGCTGCTAATAATATATATTTATATACTCTGTGCCAACTCCTTACACTCCCAACAAATTTACCTTTCCTTAAATCAAATTATATATAAGCTTCACTTTTTAAATCTCAACAAAAAATAAACTTACTATCTTCTTGAATATTACTTCAAATGTTGTGTAGGTGTCACAAAATAAATTTCTACCAGTTGGGTTTCCACTTTCCATTCTGGTCATCCCAACAACTCTTTGCTGTTCCAAAATTTTGACTACAACTGATATTATATAGTAGATATTATTCTTTTTCTTAAGCTAATTATTACTTTCAATCTTATATGATTCCAACTTCAGTTAGGAGAGGTTTATTAATGCACTGATCATTACACATTCTATCATACGTGCGGTCTTTGCTGAACCAATTATGAAGTATGTAAGGGATGAAATCATTTTGTTTGTCCCACTTATGAGTAAACAGTGCCAGTAAAGACACTTCGTTAATTTCTATGCATCCAAACAGTTTCAATTCCTTTTCTTTTTGCTCGCATATCAACAGAAACTTGCAGACAACGGATTTGAATTCGACTTCGTTTTTCTATTACACGCATATGGCTAAAACCGTTTTCTCTATGTTATCGCGTGCTTCTCTTTTATGGACTGGGCGTTTCGCTGCTCATGTATTCTGCTTCCACGTACAAATTTAACAACTATGAAAGTCTCTACTTCTAGAGTCATGTTCACTATTTGCTCCTATTTTATCCAATATAAAATGGCGTGTAAAGAAGGTTGTAGTAATTTATGCTATCAAATGTTTTTGTTAAATGAATCAATCGGCTCGTATATCAATAATAATATAATACTAGAAGCGAAAAAGTAGAGGATGAAGGATATATATGTTTGTTCCCCCAGTTTGAAAACAATCATATTCCATAAATGCATTAAATGTGTAAATGTAAAGAAAATTCGAAGTTTAGTTCATCGGAGTTGTTGTGAAAAAATAATAGTTTCTTCAGTGGATTGAAGTCTTCTGATAGCATGAAAAAATTGGGCAGTGATGAAGTTTTGTAAAAGAGTGGTACTTGTTGGCGCTTGTGGAGGAAGGGATTGAGGGTTTTCTCTAGATGAAGATTCTTCTCCGTTCAAAAACCATCATTACAAGTTCAAGGTGAGGGCTAGTCACGTGGAAGTACGTGTAAAGCTGATTGTCCCTACAACTATAGTAACTAAAAGAAAGAGCCACTGCGCGCCCGAAACTCATGGCTTCAATTCAGCCCTTCCCCACACTCACTCCCCTGGCCAGAACAAACACATGTCCCATTGTCCTGCCTCTGCTACACATCACACACCCAAATACTGAAACTTCATTCCTACCCTAGTTCACAGTTATATGCTCAGCAACGAACAAAACAAGGATGCAACAAGCAATCAATTCATCCTTTCTTTCATCACATGAATGTTTTCTCTATGGCTTATTGCAAGACCTATATCTCCACTAAGAATATACCTCCTCATCAGTTTTCACATTCATGGAATCAAATGGGACAACTGAACTGACCCTCACAAATGTCCGTCTTCAGATACCCTTTTTTTTTTAATTTCATAAAAGAACCAGAAAAACATATGGAATCAAATTACTAGATCTTGCATGAAATTCTAACACTGGAATATGAAACCGTGTACGTTCGTTTGCAGCTGCGGTCTTGCAAATGATTCTGTTTATATTTGTTCTCACCATTCTACTTTCTCTGGTCCACTCTACCTAACAAGACCAACAACAGTGTGTGATTCAGAGAATGTGAAGCGCTGCAGATATTGCATTTTTTATTTTATTTTATATATTCTACTGTTGCTTCTATACAACTTCTATCAATCCATTCACACACAATTATTTTAATTTAATCATCAGTTTTAACTATGTATTAAAAATGCATGTGAACTCTACAAAAGGGTATTGTCATTTCTACTTGTATAAATTGCCCATTTTGAAAGACAATTTAATCTAAAAAAATAAATCTTAATTAGAAATAGAAGTGTAAGTATTATACATTTTTTTATGTGAAAGAAGGAAAATAATGGATATTACAGAATGTTTGATATAAATGGTTAAAAAAACTATGTAGCTAATAAGTGATAAAGGAGATAAATAGTTAATATGAAATTTAAATCAAAAAGTATATGTAGAGATATAATACTAAGTAGGAAGTATTCACAACATATAGTACGATCTGTTGGAATCTAACGTAAGCCAATAATTTGTTAATAATAATTTCACTAATTTTTGCAGTACTTTCATTTGTTTTTTTCATAATAGTATTTTTTTTTCTTTGGGAAAGTCGAGATTCCATCCTATAATTTCATAGGTACGTCAATTTTGATCTTAGCCAAAAATAGGTATGTAAGATTTGTCTAGACTCATATTGCTTCTACCACAATCAAACACAATTAGATAGAGACAGTTACTTGGTTGAATGGGGAAAACTATATTCTGAAAATTAAAATTTTAAAACAATATCAATTATAAAACATTTTTTAAAACCGGGTATTGAATGATGAATAACTGCGCTAATTACTATTGAAGGAATTGGTGCCCTATTAACGGAAATTCGGTGCGCTTATATGTGCACCGTAATAGAGGTTCTATTGCAGAATAATTCCTTAGAATTCTGGGTCTCAGTCTGATACGATTACTCGAATTGATCGTAAGGTATTCAGATAGTAGAAATTCTTCATTGCGTACAAAAAAATGCCCTCTATTCGACATGACTAAAGGGAGCACCCACGAAATCACTCATTCATAATACTTTATACTGGTTTATCTAAAAGCTATTCAACATCAATTTAGAATCACTTATGTTATTGGGCTAATAACGTCAAATTCTATAGTAATCACAATTAGGTAGATGATTATGCGAAGAAGCTGACTCGTGTAAATTGAGGTCAAGGGCTCAAAAAGCTTCTAACCACTTACATTTGCTTACCTAGAAAATTCTGAAAACGTAAAGTCAAGGATAATTAGTTAGGGAAACAAAAATATGCCATCACAAGAGACGGAACCAGGAGATTCTTCGGAAATGAGGGGTCTATGTGTTTCGGATTCGCTGAACCATTTGTCAATCAAAATTTTGATTGATTGAGAGACATTGTCGATGATGAATGACAAATTAATCTTAATCACTTGAGTTATAAGAAAGCATAGTAACCAATCAGTAATTAGGTGATCTCTCATTATTATCTACCAGTCTTAGGCTCCTATGATATATTTATTTAATATTAACAGAATTAGCTATGTATCCATGTAATTAAAATCTATATATCGATCTGGCGTGGGCCTTCTTCAGCTTACTGAGACTGAACGGATCCAAGGCTATATTGTTTAATTTAATTAGATGGTTTGATTAATCGAAGGGAATTAGTGTTTCTTTCACAACTTTTGGAAAAGCCAGCGTAGATAGGGGCCAAGACTGGAAAATTTACTTGTTCAAATCACATGCAAAAATGTTGAACAACCCAATATAGCCGATTTAAAAAGTTGCAGTCATGATTTTGTATGCAGGAGATTGACCAAATCAAACATTGTCCAGATATAAAGAGAAAGCAAGTTGTTGTTGTAACAATTGGAATTTGAATTTGACTAGCTAAATTGGCATATGCATGGTATTTCTTCGAAGCGTGCATGAAAATGGGTGGGAAATAGTTAGTGAGGTAGAGAGAAATGAAGAATGTGAAAGAGTTGAGTGGAGTAGGGGGCCAATAAGAGAGAGACACATAGATAATGTGACGTTGGGAGGGTTTTTGAAGAAAAGAAAATGAAAAAAGAAAGAAGGGGAAAGGGAAAGGTGAGGCAGGAGGAAAACAAAAACTGGGAATGTCAATTATTGGGATCGAAATACTGAAATGTGATGTGATGTGGTGTGTAGTGTAGTGTAGTAATGTACATTGTACTGTATGCATCGCAGAATGAATGAATAGCATAGCCTGAGCGCGCGTGCCGTCCGGAGAGGCAGACAGAGACTGAGTGGGTCAGATTTATGAGAATTCAGAAATCAGAATTCAGAATTCAGAATTCAGAAGAGAAGAGAAGACCGACATGCCTTTTAGTCCTTACGGTACATACATAATACAAACATAGTAGTATGTAGCAGCTATTACCGAGGATCAAGGATATCTTATGTTACTTGCAATTACAATATTACATTAGTGGTGTGTTTGGTTTGGTGTGCAAACTTTATTCCCTTAAAAATCAAAAGTTTGGATTGGGCGGGCAAAGCGGAAAACGACGCGAGCTTTGGGTAAAGACGAGAACAAATAACTCTGGATGTACATGTTGGGCAACGCGGGCAGTGCGGGCACCTAGACATTGATACTATACCCTGTGGTCGCCGTCAAGGGCCCTGCCTCCCACTCTCACCCTCACTACCATCTCATTCCCTTCTCTCTCTCTCTCTCTCTGTTCCATTATGCCACTCGTTTTATTTTCCATCTACTTAGTTTCACTTGGCGCCTAATAATCTTCAACTTTTTCTGCAATTCATGTATAGTACCATTCACAGTATTCCACCACTTTACACTCAAATGTATACTGTGTATTTCATTGGAGACATCATTAGTGTTTTAAACGAGTCTGCCATTTTACGCTCTTACAACAAATAAGTGTTTTAAGTGCATGAAAATAAGTTTGATACATCTCTTGGTAATTAATAGTAATCATGTTTTGCTCCTATTTTGTTACTACTAATTTGATAAATTGCAATTATAGATTGGTGTTTTGTATGTAGTTGTTTAAATGGAAGGTTTAGGGGAATACATGAAACGTAGGTAGGTAGGAATTTGAAAGGACATGACTACAATGCATGGATGGGATGGGATATAATCCCACATTCCTATACATGGGCCCCTACTCGTGTCTCCCCTTATCCAGCACTACAGCTTTCCCAGGGCTCCTCTTATTTCGTCTTTTTCTTCTGTTTATCTTTTTTTTTCCCCACTTCTTCCCTTCGCCCCTTTTAACTGTGATAGGTACGCTTCTAATCCTCAAACACTGCTGCGATGACTTATCCACTCACTCACACACCTAATAATGCTCTCTATCTACACTTCTCGCACACCTTCAGACAATAGTTTTATTTTCCAACTATTAATTTGTGTATGCCAATTCCAATGTATCAGACTAGCTAGCCCATGATCCTCCTCCCTTCGATCAAAGTGGTTGCATCTCTGTGTATTTTTAGACCGTGCATGGTCCATATCGACCTATATCAAACAATTCAATGTCTGTCCTCTCTGTTATCACTGCAAAAACACGCATGCATGGTCAATATTGGCTACCCTATTTATCACTGTGTTTTTCTCCCCACACATCTTTTTTAAGATAATCCTTATTAAAACATGGTCATGGAATATATGTGTTTTTCATCGTCTGATACTATTAAATATAAACATATTTTTTAACCAAAATTTAAATCTTGACTTAACCTACTTTTCTAACTAATTCTTTCTATCAGATTCAATTCTATCTAACTCAACCTACTGATATGACTCGTAATTTTAAATATGATCGTAATATTACGGTGGGGATGCAGTTTGAGTAGGTTAAAAAACATTTTGGTTACAGTTGCACAGCGTAATTTAAAATCATGTTGCGCCTACTGATGAGTACTTCGTCCACTACAGGGGTAATTTTAGTAACAGTGAATACCTTAATATAGGTTTGTGGCAACCCATGGAGATATGCCCTAAGGGCAGAGAAAGAATGTGAAGATTTTAATTTGTGTGAGTGATATGTAGAAAGTATAATATGAGTGTATGGGAAAGAGTGAAAGTTAAAAGAAATAAGTGATGAGGAAGTGTATATTATACATAATTTGGTGGTTGTTCTTAGTTGTAGCTTTCCTTCTCCTCCATACTGGGTGGTCCCGATCTTAAAAGCAGCAAAATTACATGTACATAGGTAGGCGTCCACATTCCTCAATGAGATTGATTGAGGAGTGAGAAGCCCAACGAAGGGCTCACACCTGACAAAAGATATGGTTGGACAAGATTCTTTGTTTTGGGGAGGAAAATACAATATATACTAGATCACCTCATGCCATTGGAATATGGGGTGGAGTCTTATTGGACTAGGGACGAACCTATGTGAGGAATTTCTGACAAGCAAAAAACCATGACGACCAAAGGTGACTGTTAAGAGAATTTTCGGTTACCAAGGCTTGCTATCTACGACTTGATGTTGATCCTTCTTGGATTTTGAAATTTGAAGCAGCCTTTGTTACCCACAATTAACTAATTAAACCCAACCATCTTTACCTTAGTTTTATATAAAAAGAATAACTTAGTTCTCTTCTAGTTACCACAATTCCCATGTGACTATACACTGATGATCCCCAGACCAAGATTTCCTATATCTCATATATTCTTATAATAATTCACTCCCAAGCGTATCAGTTATTCGAACTCTGTGAGCATGTGTGAACTTCTCTAAAACTAAATTTTAAGAAAAAGAGATTATACTACAATTTAGGCCAAAACCCTAAGAACTTGAACAATTTTTGCATTTTATTATTTACAAGTTTCTTGTCTCATTCTATTTAACCTCTTCAACTGATGCAAAGTTTAAAATTACAGCAACAGTCAGGGTTCTAAAAAGCCCAAAAATTTTAATATTGCAATCAATTACAGATATATATATATATAATGTAATGCAATTGCATTTGAGATCATATATAAAACTGTTGCAGATTAAAAACTTCAAAACCTTAATATTACGATTTCAGACTGAAATACATGTATATATATATATATATCAGTACAAATGTTATAGTGTGTTTTTGTTTTGAAGTTACATAAAATTCATTTTTGATGTAATTGGTTTGGAAACATTAAACATACATTTGAGATACATAACTTTGTATTGATACATGTAGATGATGAGAAGAATTAATTCTAAAGATAAAGCAAACAATTCTTAAAGCTTCTATTTCCTTTCAGTGCATGATTACAAGATATCGACAGGGAGAGTTTCATTCTTTTCTTGAGAAGGCAAAAATTACCATGCATGAGACATGAACACAAAAATATAACGCCATAGCGGATTTGGTAATTTTAGTTTCATGCGTGCATAAAATATTGTCAAACTGATATAGTACAAACAACAATATTAGAGGATTTGGATGCACAAAATCCAAAATCTAATATAATCTAAAGAAATGAAAAAAAAATGAAGCTAAAGGTAGTTGGGAGTGTGCGTCAGCAATAACATAGCTAGGGTATCACAGTTGGTGTTTCATTAAAGATCTTCACATGCTAATATATATTAATCGAACTTGATATAAACATAATTAACGATGATGAATAATTGGCGCAGTGCAATGATGACCTAATCTTTACAAACATTAAAGCATTCAATTCTTCTGCGAGGAAATTTGTATTATTAAGGACAGCACAACTACACTATAATTGTTATTTGTTTTTGTCCAAATTAAAAAAAAAAAAAAGTGATATATGGAGCCCCATCATTTTGGTCTGGATTGTGGAGCCTACGTGTGAAAGATTAACTGTAACTTTACCCAAATTTCAAAAGACAAATAGTAAAACAGATAAAACAAACTAATAAAAAAACATAATAATTTACTATGTCTTGTTTCTTACTTCCTATAACTTGGATGACAATTTACCACTCCTATTTTAGGTGTTTAAGCATGTTTATATATATATATATAAAGAAACGGAAAGAAATAAGATATATTATTTTAAATAATGAGTTTGGTTTAGAGGAATATTTATTGTCTAAGGGTGTGAAGAAATATATGGGCAATTCTCTTTGATCGTTCAGAACATCATCTAATGCATCAAGGACATGTTCGAGGTATTGTACGAGGGACGAACATCATACAATTCTTTGATATTCCAGTTGACATATTACTTTATTACAATTTAGTGAGGTTAGGAAGAAACTTCTCAAAGATGGGTTTGAGAAGGAAATGTTTCCACATTGAGGAAGGAGTTGTCACAAATGCAAACAAAGTTTTTTTTTTATCAGCAAATAGCAATGAAATTAAATAAGACCACTTCAGGGGTGGTCCAACCCTTATACAACAAAACAGATTTTCTCAAAGAGCCTTTCCATCTACATATGCAAACAAAGTTAATTAGCATCCATAAGCGTATATTCATTGAGCTTCCTATTGCCCCCAGTTGTCTTACTCCTAACGAATCAAGGGATGATGATGTTAATGTCTCTGTTATTTGCAGATTGTACATTAACGAGTCCCCTAACATTTGGTGACCTTAGGTAAATTTTATTTCAACTATATTTTTTGCTTTATATTTTGTTTATTCTCATTTTTTTTTCCAGTAAATAGCAATGAAATTAAATGGGACCACTTCAGGGGTGATCCAATCCTTATACAAAAAAATGATGTTCACAAAGTACATTTCCATCTACATATCAATCAAAAAGACCTCCTACTGTCTATCTCATCTCTACCAATAATAAAAAAGAATAACAAGAATCAACCCTTATAAAAATATTAAATTGAATGCATATATATCAAGGGTTCTAGACACCAATAAGAGAATGATAAATTAGTTGACGATATCTTTAATGAGATCCAGGACCAAACTTTAATCTGTGCTAAAGAGAAAACTTCAGTATGATTAATCACTCCACCTTTAAGTAAACAATTATTCTCATATATTTTTGTGGTCTTAGTTAAAATTTATAATAGGGAATAACCATCCACTATCGGACAATTAAGGATGATATGATGTGAGATGGTTGTATAGATGTTTAAGATTTTAGTGCTTGATTTCCTGTGTCTATTGAGCAGGTTCAAATAGTGGAACATGTTCAAGGAATTTTCTCATTTGACCAGTTAGATTGACAAATTCGATTGTAATAAGGATTATTTTTTATACTTCCTTTAATTAGGTCACTACAAGCAAATCATGAAATAAAAACCAATTTTAGAAAAAAAAATAATGAGTTGTTATAGTGACTAAATTAGAGAACATTTTAGAGACTAATTTTTTTTTGGTTTTTAAATTAGTTTCTATTATTGTTAAATGGTTTCTAAATTGGTATCTAATTAGTTACAAGGTTTTAACTACCAATTATTTTTATTTTTTTTTT
>Ga0123341_1004047_pt1 | contig 12757 bp, 9 predicted proteins | sample Turbeapinknodule_FD_89959 | JGI IMG/M metagenome (GOLD analysis project Ga0123341, IMG submission 89959) | Root nodule microbial communities of legume samples collected from Mexico - Turtle bean Mexico pink nodule | ecosystem: Host-associated > Plants > Roots > Nodule | place: Mexico: Nepantla... | reverse complement strand
CAATATCAATAAATAAATACATAACAAATTTACACGAAATCATATTAATATATATATATATATATATATATATATATATATATATTCAGATAAACAATATTTCAAAAAACCAACAACATATTTTACTTAAAAAATTTCAGTATCATAGTCTTCTTGAGTACCACATTTAGATGTGTTTGCAAAGAGTTTTTCAGTACATTCCCAAGATAAGTAAATATTTTTTTATTAAAACTAAACTGTTATATACCTTTATATTTATTATTAATATAAATTTATAAAATAAATTTAAAATTGATATTTACTATTATTTATCAAAGTTCTGAATTGGATAAAAGTTCTTACAAGCATAGATAGAGAAGTATGCATGTGAGGCACGTCATGTGAAGCGATAGGGTGGAATATACACAGAACTGAACTGAAAGAGCATGGCTTTGTGGTGTGTTATATGTGTGATCATTGGAGACAAAGGAACCGAGTTTGGTATGGTCAGAACAGACCTGACATGGTGGCGGAATTAATGGATTCGGACAAAGAATAACTGCAACTTTGTTTCATCGTGAATCACAACTATTTATTTCGTTGCAGTTAAATGCAAACTGCTTAGTGCAAAAACGTTAAACCAAACACACTTTAAGGAACCTCTGATTCACAAACTTCATGCCAACACTCAAAGTATTATTAACTTGGAACCCTTCTATTCTTGGTCACACTTTATGTGATGTTATACTACATTTTGAAGATGATATAAACATGATGTAATTATGAATAAGCATTAAATATTATTTATGGTTTTTGTCTTTTATTAAATTATATCTCTTGTTTAACTTTTTAATAGATTGTAAACTTAAACAATGGTGTGCATTGAAATGAAGGAAAAACAAGAATTAAATGAACTTTTTCTTCTTCTTATTTTTATATATAAAAGGAATTAATACAATTATTTTCTGCTACATATCAAATATTTTCTCTCAATAGACAATAATATATACAATACATGGTTGTTCTATGTAAACAATTGTATGCTTAAAGTTATCTTAAATCAATTGCTACTTTATGGATTAATGGCTGATTGCAAAATATAACCTTTAAGCCATAGATCATTTGACTGGTCAGAAATGTTATTTTTTTTTTTTTTGTTAGAAATGCAGGGTACAATACATGGTTAGAAAGGTGTGATATGGTAGTCTGGATTGGAGTGCGAGATGTTGGTACTGTAGTCATTTTTACAAAATTGTGCAATTCAATCTCGCACGCAGAAGACTTTGACATTATTCTTATAGATGAGCTAAATGGAAGTTGTGCCTCTGACGAGGTTTTTTTAAGAGTTTATACATATTTATAATCTTAATATGATTGTATTTTGTATACATATCTTTTGTAGTTTGTGTTCTTTGTACTATAAAATATATATGTTTTGTATAAGATTGTGGAACAACTAAGTATATTTTAAATAAGACTTCTTAGTAGCTAGTTCTTTGTGAAGTTATTAGTGGAACAGGGTTTTGGAGAAACTTTTATGATGATATTAGCTTTGGGAAAGTAGAATATAGTTCTCTTGGATCTTGTAAGTTTGGTTGGAAGTCCTCTTTGTTGGACATTCTTTTTATAAAAAGGTTGGAACACCCCTTAATGTTTCATATTATTTTATTTATCCCTAATTATATACTATAGTATTATTTTTTAATAAATTCTAACTCATTTTCTCTGCTATCAAATTCGACAACCTAAAATATCAAAATTAATTATGTAATTTTCATTAAATATGAATTAAGTTAAGTTTTAAAATATGTTTATTGAATTCACAAACGTTCAGATTAAATACTAAAATCAGAATTATCCTTCCACTATCTAAACAAAGTTATCTATCTTCTATAGCTATTTAAATAAAAGTTATCCATATAATAAAACCTATAAATTTGCTCTATATAGCAATCTTAAATTTCATCTATACAATGTTGTGTACAATCTTAACTTTTAAAAAAGACTGAGTTAAAAATGTGGAGCTTCATTACAACACCTACTAATTAAGGAGTGAGAAAAATAAAACTTAATCATTCAATCCAAATTTTAGTAAAAAAAGGAATAAAAAGTTATTATGAAAATAATAGAATCTATATTTTATTTTCCAAGGTTTGACGCTTTGACAATTCTTCATCACGCGGACTCATTCTTCATGCATCCCATTAAATTTCTCCCTACACCCCCATTAATTAAAAAAAAAACGGTTGTATATTTTTTAAATGATTTTCATATTATTTTTTGTAAGCTTTTCCTGAACATACTTTCCAGAAATCATGAAATATATTTCAAAAAAAGTTTTCCATAACAGAATTTCTAATTTTTTTTTCTGAAATAGAATTTTTGGAAAACATTTTTCAGAAGATTATACGTTCTGAGAACGAACCAGATGAGGCATTTGGCCATTTCATCTAATTGATGGGGCACAAAAAGAAATTTCATGAGGTGCAGGAAGAAACACTCCATCTATGATTGTAGAGTGTTTCAAAAATGATAAATTCTTTCTACACCCGATCATTTTGAACCTGCATTCTATATAGTTTTAAATTCTTGAAAATATTTTTCATTTCAAACATAAAAATTCAGAATTGAAAATATATTCCAGAAAAGTAGACTCAGAAGATATTATTGTGTTCCGAAAATCAAAATTCAAAAATCACCAAAATATGGTGCAGGAAGTAATTGCCTTCCAAAATTGGGTCGTTCTCCCAATAAAAATAAGTGAGTTGGGTTCAGAAGATTGTGGCTGAAAGTATCTAGATGGTAAACCTAATATTAGAGAAATAACATATTAGAGACATAATCAATTTATTAAATAATACTACAAAAACATTTTGCAAGATAAATTATTTATTAAAAGTAAAACAATTGTTTATAATAATCTTATCAATTTGAGTTAATTTGTCTTACATCAAAGATAAAGATACCTGTCACTTATAAAAAAGATAGAATAGCATTTTAAACTATGATCCCTTATTAATCTGTGTTTTAATTATAGTTACTCAAAATGAAAATAAGAGTTATCGATAATGTGATTGTATTTTAAAAATTCAAGTTTAACTTTGATTCAGCATGATATTGGGTGAGGTTGGTTCATTGGACCAACTTTCTACCACTACTTATTTAGACTTTATTTGTTTATAATCATCACTTTTAAAATTTTGAACTGCTTTGAAGCCAGGAATTCGCATGATTGCTACTAACAAGAGGAAAAGTGTAATTGACAGAGCACATAGTATTGTTGAAAAGGAGAAGAATAAGAAAACAGTTCGAAGTTGAAAGAAAAAAATGGTGACATTAGTCACACGTTTGAGCCTCTGGTTGGACGGCACACATGATTCCTCTTACGAGCATGCTCTTCACTACGGTGCTGCGTTCGACATGCATACCCATACCAGCAATCTTGTCTTGATGATGCATCTGGTGGAAGAAGCTTTTCATAATACACACAAAAACAGTAACACTCGGTCAACTTTGCATACCACTTTCATAGTAAAGAACAACAAAACATCACAAAAAAAACTTAGGAGTTATTTTCTGTTTATTCGGATTTTAAAAGATGGAATTGGTTTCTTAATATCCTAAATAGAGTGGACTGAATTCAGAACACAACCAATATGGATTCCTAAGAGAAATGCTAAGAACACACTTTCTGTTATTGGTTGAAATGATGGTGAAACTCACTAAATAAAGCTATGGCCAGGCTACTACCTAGAAAATAAGATCACCATGAATTTCACAATAGCTAGTAACTTTAGAAAGTGTGATTACAGAAAATCAAAGCAGAAAATAGTTTTTAGTAGAGCTAGAATCTGTTGAGTAGCATAATGGGTTGAAGGTACTTACATATTTGGGTATAGAGACGCGAAACCAGTACAGGAGAAATGATACCAACTTGTGATGACAGTCACTGCATGATTACAGTAAAGCATTAAGAATATGGAAAGGATGTGACACACTCTGACTTAATTCCACACTTTTTTATAGTCAGTTTTTATCTGCCACAACAAGCGTATCAGACTAGCTCAAGGTGTTAATATCTTCAAATATATGCATAGAAATTTAGTCAACAGTATAGCTAAAGAAGAACAGTGTAATCTGTAAAAGCTCAGTTCTTATGAACGTGTGTGTTTTCTGCACATACAACACCTTTTGAACACTGCCACCATCAAAGGTTTTTTTTTAAAAGGCCAAAGGTTATCTTTCAAAATAGAATTTTGGAACCAACTAAAGAAGTTGATTGGTCATTCTAATTAGAAAGTTGATATTGGGAGTGGGTTGTAGAGTGAAAAAAAAAACATGATAAAACTGAACAAGCAAATGCAAGAGATCAACAAAACAAATAACCAAACGTATTATAAATTCCAAAGAAAAAGCAAAATGCACTGGTTTTAGGTAATGTATACTGAATAACAAACAATCTGAGACTGAACGTGTGACTATATTTAGATAATTCCACTTTCAGGGCAAAGCTTACCGGCATACAAAAGTCCGCGCAGTAATCATCTCAGCATGATTTAGCATCATTCGCGTTCTATCTGCCAATAGAAAAAGGAGGCCAAAGTGTAAGTCAAGATGTGTTGACATTGTCACAGTGTACATCACATCAATTTACAACAACGAATAAATTGTGAGAAGAATATTTTGCAAAAGTTCCCACTAAATTAAAACTTGCATTGTATATGCAAGTTCATGTAAAACAGAAACCTGAGGGCCTGTTTTTTTCTTTTTTCATTTTCTGTATGGTCTGTGGTTACTGATAGTTAGTTGCCGACTCAGCAGCAGTGAGTCATATTGTACAACTATTACATAGCTGATTCCTTCGTACGGTCAAATTAGTGAAAGTCCATGGTTCGGTTTTCTCTCTATCTGCTTCTTTGGATTCTACTATGGCATCAAGAGGTTGTAATAAATCCAAGCCATGGCTTCTCCTTTCCAATTTCCACCAAGAAAATCATAATATATCCAACACCTTTTCTCATCAAATCTCAAGCAAGCTGGATTTCAAAAAAATTGTAGAGAAAAACATGTTGAAGGGATTACTCGTGATCTGTGATCACAAATTCCATTTCTTGGTTGACGCTATAATTCCTTCTCAGTATTTTACCAAGCGAGATCATCATGCTGATACAGTTAATCAAATTATATTAGGATTGGGAACAGCAAGATCTGTTGCTGTGTACATGGCTTCTATCAACACTACCAGAGATGGTTCTTCCTACGGCTGTTTCTGTTTGTTGTGTGCACTCATGGCAGGTATGGGAAGAAATTCACAAATTCTTTCACTTTCAGATGAACGCACAATCTCATCAACTTCATTCTGAGTTAAAATCCATTATGAAGAGAGATCGCACAGTTACGGAATATCTGGCAAGGATTCAAGTCATCATTGACATCCTGTTTCTCATTGTGACCCCATTGATGCTATTCTTGAAGGTTCCCGGGGAAATACAGTCCTCTTGCAGCAATTATTCAGCATTGCAGAGACTTAACATTTTGTAAATATAAGTAAAACATATCAACTGTAGCATGCTTCTGAAACAACGCAATAAGGGATACTTAAAGAAGAATGCCTCTTGTTAACCATTTCATGGAAGTTAAATTTATCACTTAACCAATTTCTCTGTTGTCCAGCTTTTGTATCCACTCTGATATCACATCCGGCAATGTCCTTCCCATTTGTCTAATGCAACTATCAGTTATCTACAACACCACAAACGCAAATATCATTGCAACCAATGTAAGCTAAAACAGACCAAAAACAATAAAAATATAGGGATCAGAAAGCACATACATTCTGTTCATGGAGATTCTTTTCATGTGCTAACAATGGAATGCTCGAAATAGGGTGCTCTGAGATCTGAAAAAAAGGGACAAAGATCGTGGTTAAAGTGACCTTTATACCATATCCACAACCTTTAGGCATAAAAGAACCAAGAAAGGAAACATTGTGCTGCACAGTTAAATGGATGATGGAAATTGATAAAAATATCCAGCATGTAATGGCACAAGTTACAACAGTAATTACACAAAAACAAAAAGATCTTTCTAGAATGAAACATTTGTTAGAATTAACAATTGTGATGAACAATAATCCATACAGGTCTAAATGTATCCTGGGAGCAAACAGGGTAAGAGCCATTCCCAGTTACTCCTAGAGCATTCCAGTAAGCTCCACAGAATGGCCTATCACATCCTGAACCTATGAAAAGAAAAATATGAATTATCTGACATTATCAAGGAATGTGAATATTAATATTAAACCCCACCATAAATAAAACCGAAATAAATAAAATACTCCTGTTCATCAGCATAAATTTGAATAACCTACAAGATTTCACAGTATTACAAGCTAGCACAAAATATTTTAAACCCAAATCAAAAGCTATTCATATAAAAAAAATCATAAATTTGACAATGCTATTGACTAAATTAAACATGATAACTTACAATGCTGAGGAATGCCAAAACTAGTACGGGAAGGCATCATTCCCCCACATGCTTGACATTGGAGATGAACAGTGTCATGTTTGCAACCAAACCCACCAACTTCAGTATCTAAAGATATAAGTAAAGAACTCAATGAGTATGATGAGACCAATAAGTAAAGAAAAAAGTCACAATTTTGTTTTCTCCTTGGTTTTATTGCATGTGATGCATATTGTCATGAAATTCAGACTATAATCACAGTAGCTGATGAGGACATAAGGAGTACCCAAACAAAAAAACTTCAAATCCATTTCATGTATATGACGAACAAGGCACACAACAAAAAAAAACAAATCTAATTAACATGTCATCTCAATAATCCTTTTCCAAGAGACAATAAAAATCTCTTTCATGCAGGTCAGCTCAGGCTACAAACACTATATTCATACGAACAGCATAACTTATAGTTTAACACCACAAATAATAAGCACAGCAAACAAAGGAGACTGTGGGGGAAAATGTTTTGCCACGTAGATTGCATTGTACAAGAGACATTATTCCAGATCTAATGCTGTATTGTTTTTACCACACTGCGGGCACTGATGATATGTGGCATCACTTTGATCATCCAGTGTTGTGTGAACCCTCTTTCGACTCTTCTTTCCAGATCCAATGACCTAATAGTAAAAACAAGAACCATGATACAAAATCATAAAATCCCAAAAATAAAGGTATCAAAAAACTGTTCTAAGGTTTGACAGAAGAGTCTAACAAATGTACTAAATCATAATCTAATTTCAATAAATTTGCAAGAAAAAGTACGGGATATTTTATTACACCTAAATGTTCCAATCCAATAGACACTCAAATATGGTATAGAATCAATTATACTTAGTAAAATTACTTTCTTAATAATCACTTGTTTGAAAAAGCATACTTCATCAATCCCAACTATTAGATTTAAAATTTTAAGAAAAATAGATCAAGTCTGCAAAACTTTATACAATTTAAAAACTAAATGATATTTCATCAAACTGCTTTATTGCATCATAACGGTCCCAATACCAGGTAAAGCAAGAGGTTTGAGTTAGACCTTCAGCAACCAACATAAAACTCCTCAATATACCAAAAATGGAACACTCACTACATATTGTGTGCTAATGCAAGGTTGTTACCAAAAACTAACCTATTGCACAGCTTAAGTATAGTGTTAAATGAGCTAAAGTCATTGAACAGAACTGTATGCAGTGTTAAGGTATATTGTTATTTCATAAGAGAAAAGTTGAGTCTAGAGACATCACAATTTGTCAGCACTAATGAACTGTTGGTTGACATATTCACCAAGTCTGTAAGAGGATTAAGGATTGACCATATTTGCAGCAAGTTAACGCATAGTACTTATATGCTCCAACTTGAGGGGGAATGTTATAATTACATAAATAAGGGACAGATTCTATTTAATCAGGAATATGCAGATTACATAAGTTAGGAACATTTTTATTTATTCCCATATCAAATCTCCTCTACTTATTGAATTGATTGTTTTTTCAATACAAAAAAAAAACATACATTGTATCAAAAACACAGTTTCAGCTCATTGTCTCCTATTTCCTATAATTTAGCATACAGATCTACCAATACCCAAATCATTTTGATACAATTGATCATTAAGAATGGCATAACATGGCAAAGGAAATTAAACTTTTATCGCTTAAAGAGTCATCTTACTCACAAGGTTTGATCGTACTAGTGCATAAGTATCTAAAAGTGAAACTTCGTCATGTGAGCGTCTTAGTGAAGAATCTGCCCTTAGAATATCCTAAAAAAATATATGCATATTAGAAACAAGAAAAGTACCAAGTGAGAACAAAAAAATTATTACATTAGGTGGATCAACTAAAGGTAAAAAGAGAAGAAAATTAATAAATCAAAAGGTACAACAACAAATTGAAAAAGAACTATCCTTCCTAACTATGACTTAGAGTTCGTGAAAATTATGGGCAAAATATGTCAGCTTCAATGAATGCAGACAAATATTAACTAAAATGCCCTGATGCTATCCCTGATGACATTAAAAAAATTATATCAACATTCCTACAAGTAGATTAGTTCGAGTTTTAAAATAGAATTTGTCATTAGTCACGAGCATATATAAAATATTAAAAAATGTGTAATGTAGCTTATATCTACCATTAAGAAAAGTCAATAGATGAAGCTTATGCGTTATAACATCAAGATATCTAAAATTAGAGCTGATAAACACATTTTACTCAGACCAAGTGCCCCTTCATCATGGGCCCACAGCTACATAGTGGGAAGTTATTGCACATGCAAAGCTCTAAAGTTTCTATTTGCCAAGGCAAAAGAAATAAAACAGATTCATGGTAAAGACAAATCAACAGATGGAGCTGTTAGAGATAAAAATATCTCATATCAAACTCAATTAACATAATTTAAGAGCTGAGGGACTATTGAACCCCAAAAGCTCTGGATTTGTAATTAAATAAAATCTGAAGGTCATGGCAGAGAAAAAATTACACATGTTTCATTAATTTGGCATTAAACTTACCTCGGCAATGATACGCAAAAAGTGATTTTTTCCAACAAAGTGAACTACTGCTCTGCATTGAGGACAAAGTACATCTGAACGTTTTTCCTTTGATCTCCTTAACCACTCTGAGAAGCAACCATTGCTGTAGTGCCACATAGCAACTCAAGCAAAAGTCAAAGAACTGAAACAGAACTACAACACTAAGAAAAGGATGGAGAAATGCTATCCATACCAAAAATTATGAAGGCATGGAGCAACAGTAACAACATCATGCCATATGTTTAAGCAAATGCTACACTTTGCGTGATCAGCATCTACACATATCTGGAAAAGAAACACAGTCAAGTCATCAATATTACTACGGGTAAAACAGTATTAAAGAAGACATTAAGGAGGCAGAGCATATTAGACAGTGTTAACCTTTAGCTGCCTCTGGGAGATATCTGGGCTAGACATTATACAAAATTTGTAACTGACAAATCCTAGTGCCATGAAGAAAGAAACAGAGAATTAAAGCACTTAATAACCATCTTATAAATATTAAAAAACAGTATTAAAAAACGAAATAATTAGTAGACAGATTTTGCTCTGTTCAATGCACTAAATTAAAAATCTTTACTAGTTATTCAAAAGACCCAAAAATCATGGTAACCAACAACAAGTTTAAATAATAAATCAACTATATGATAGTATAATACTATTGAGACAAGTAATTCCCACTCACGGATCATAATTACGGTAAAACTGACACAAATTACTGTGCTATAGTTTATAGCCACATTACTGGCCAAGTCAATTGATGCATCATCAATCACCCATTTTTCACCCTGAAGCCCTCCATTATCTTGGTAATTTAACATGCTGAATAATAAATATTACCACTTCTGTCAAACCAAGTTTGAATCACATTAAAAAGAACACTATAACTTGCTGCTCAATACAAAGAAAACTTGGATTACAACTTTGCCTGAAACAAATCAATGGATTGACAGTAGCACAATGGCAATGCTACTTTATGGAACTAACAGACAGGCGACACAATTTAACAATTTTTATAACATAAATGTCGTTAGTAATAGAAATTGTTACACTGCCATAAATATTAAAAGAATCTGACCTTCGCTATCAGGACCTGGGATAATTTGGCTTCCATCCTTAATGACAATGGTGTCATCACTGTGCAACACAGCCCCATCAACAAGAATTGTATCTTGACTACAGCATGAATTCATGATACACCCAAAACCAAAGTAATTAAAATAAAAGGAGTAAAATACGCAGAGGAAAGGAGATAACAGCCTTCTTGAAGAAATAAATAAACATTTAATAGTTCAACTCAGGATGGAGGTTGTAAGAACATTATTATGATTATGAGTAAAATGGTATCCATTCACGATCATGAAGCTGAAACAAGTTACTGAGATTTCAACCCTAGCAAAGCAGAGAACTGATTTTAATAATACAATTTATTCCTCTGATTTTAACAATAAGTTCATCTGCTCCAACTGAAATTTCGAATGACAACTGTTGAATAGTATATGAAAAACAGTGCAGTGAGATGGCCACAAAGATTTATTTTTCTTTAATTATAAAGTAACACTTATTTGTTCTTTATTGAAATTCAAATGTGAGTTGAAGTCCTACATTGTTTAAATATGGGCAAGTTAGCAATATATAAATAAGAAAAACCTACAAACCTATTGTCTTAAGGTTTTGGGTTGAGTGTAATGTTGTGTTCTCTTATGTAGTTGGCTCATGACCCACATTAGTGAATATCTCCCTGGTGTTTCTCCCCTTGGATTTCTTAACAATAGTACCAGAGTTGATATTCCTGGTAACCAACTCAAACAAACACAATGGAGTTGGTGGTGGATCCAGGTGAGCAGATGATCCCTTTTGAATCCAAATGGTATGCCATTGAGGTGAACAGAGGTGCAAATAAGGGTCACTGTTCAGTATTCGTGGACAAGTAAGTGCTTTCACTTGAGGGAGAGTTTACAGTATGGAAGGGACTCACTTGAAGGAGGGTTTGTTAGAGTTCACATGTAAGTGAGACTCGCACATTGTGTAGAAAAGGACAAGTTGAGTAATATATGAGTGAGAAAAGATCATAAACCTATTGCCTTAAAATTTTCTATTGATGTCATGTTTTCCTGTATGAGTCATTATCTATTGATAAAGATCTTCCAAGTGTTTCTCCCTCTCGGATTACCAACATTCTTCTCAAACCAACAAAGGACTGATATTTATCTTGGATAATAGGGAACATGATTTACTCAATTACATAGAAGTTATTAACTATTCAAGACTTTACCTCTTGTTCTCCATTGTGGCCGAACATAGGTCAGGATTCCTTACTATTTTGCACCAGCTATGTTTGTCACTAGAAGTAGCTGATATCCCTGAGGATATTACTTTTTCATCTGACCTTATCTCCACATCTGAAAATCTCTCGTCTGATGAAACTGTGAAAAGGAAATAGTTTGATTAAAATAAGAAACGTAAGAAAGTTTAAAACTTCACACTTTATTTGCCCCTTCAATTGTTTATATCTAGGAGTCAATTTGGCATCCCCTTAAAATGTGCGATGAAAAAAATCAGATATGTTTTTCATACAAATTTCCAAATAAAGTTCATAGAGATACATGTTTTTTACTTTTAGGGGAACACCAAATTGATAACTATGCTTGTAAAAAGCATTCAAATGACATTCTCAACAACCCGCTTGAAATGTATAAACCCAATAGAACAGTGAGCTGTACCACTTGCCTCTCCATTCATCGCCACCCACTTCAACACAACAGACACTCAAGTCCCACTCTTTTTTCTATCCAACCCTACAAAGTTCTTGACATTGTGAAGACAGCAGCACCTTTTAAGTTAGATTAAAATTACCATGCATCCACTTTCTCTATCTCTCATTTTTCTTCCTATTTTCCCATTATTTCCGATCACATCTATCTATCACTTTTTCTCTTCTCCTTTATTTTTTTTCCTGTGTCTCTTTTCTTTCTGGCATGCACCCCAATAACGGGGATGCACGTTTAACAACTTCCTTTAAACTAATCAAAGTCCCAAAATGACATCCACAGAGTAATCAATCAGAGGAACTACGCAGTAACCTATCAAGAAATGGAGGCTTAGACATTTCACAAAAATGTGAACTTGGCCATCAAACCAATAAAAAAAATAGCCTTTTCATACTCAGCCTTCAGAATCCGCTTAAAATTCGAATAAATATTGTGATATCCAAAAGGGGTGGGGAGGGGGAGAAATGGAAGCATGGAAAGCACCAAGTTTGAAACTTTGTTTGGTATCTATAAAATGTGAGTGCGAGTGTGGATAACCGAATGAATTGAAGATGAAAAAACGATTATTACCAAGTTTAGCCCAAATTTCATCTAAGTGGTTGGCTGAAGTTGAAGAAGAGCATTCTCCCTTTTCCTCCATTGATCACAAGAAAGAAAGGTCTGGAGTGGAGTAGAAAGGTTAAAGTTTAAAACTTTGAAGAGAAGCTTGCATGATACCCCATTTCTATGCTTAAAATTTCAGTTTTTCATTAGATGACCAAAAAAAATATATATATATGTATATATATATATTTTAATATCAAACATATTGTCAATATATTATTTTTCTTTGATCATACATCGCATTTTATATTAACAATGTATTTATATTTTTTATAATTTTATTATTTTTATAGATAATTAATTACAAAGTATAAAAATAATATAATTTAATGTATATATAGATAAT
>Ga0123341_1004046_pt1 | contig 12757 bp, 20 predicted proteins | sample Turbeapinknodule_FD_89959 | JGI IMG/M metagenome (GOLD analysis project Ga0123341, IMG submission 89959) | Root nodule microbial communities of legume samples collected from Mexico - Turtle bean Mexico pink nodule | ecosystem: Host-associated > Plants > Roots > Nodule | place: Mexico: Nepantla... | reverse complement strand
TTGTCCTATCTTGGCGACGCTTCCTCTTGGCGTCTCTACACCTGGGCGACACCTTGAGTTGACTTTGACTTTCCAGTCGTTGACTTTGACTTAGTCAACGCCCTGATACGGGACGGTACATTTTCCATTCTTACATTGAAATATCAAATATTCATTTAAGCGTTTGCACAGACTAAGAGTTAAAGTTCAAACACTAGGAGAAGAAGGAAGAAGAACACGAATTAAGTCGCCAACAACCCTCACCCAACAACTATACAAAATAATATTAATCAAATTAAAATATAGAACATCGACAAAAAGTCCTAGGTATGGGATCTCTTAAGGCATTTTCACAACTATAAGTTGTCTACTTCAGTTCAACACATCTAAAATGAAATGAGAACCATGTCAAAAGTTGGATGCTTCACTTTGTTTGCTTTCTTAGTGGCACTTCATGTCGAGTGCCGTTGTCTTCGCCCTAGTGTTTCTGATGGGGTTGACGCTGTTCAATCCCATGAGGCTTATTTGCAACTCATAGACCAAAAGATTGAATCTTCTTCTGATGGGCATTACTGTAAGCAAATGTACGGATTCTTGCCTTGTTCCAGTAACATACTTGGCCATCTTTTCCTCATTTTGGTTTATGAGTATTTGTTGTTCCATGGAGAGTCATATTTGGCTACTGGAGGTGAGCAAATCTTCAAGATTCTTGGCCCTGGCGTTTTTGGTGCTAGTGCCTTTGATATTCTTGGGGCACTTCCTGAGTCCTTAATTCTTCTTGGTATGCTTCTTCTCTCATTTTTATTCTCTTAATTTCAATTTTTTTGTTCTTCTTTTGAAGCATCAGAAGGCTTTAGCTGTATCTGGTTAAACTGCTAAGATATTTAGTTATCTGTGTTCCATTAGTATCTTCGTAGATAGCAGTAGAAAGTTACTGTTATGAACATAACTTATCCTAATTATTTTTCTGGTTGTTGCTTGTTTGTTTTCAGTTACTGGAATTTCCAGTGACAAGGAGAGTGCACAAGAGTATGCTTCCACTGGTGTCGGTTTGTTGGCGGGATCATCCATCTTCCTTCTAACTGTAGTGTGGGGAACATGTGTTATCATTGGCAAGCAAGAGATCATAAATGACTCTAACTCGGATGACTTACATTCATGGAGTACAGGAATAAAAAAATCACTAACTGGTCTGCTTTTGATTCCTTCTCTGTATTTGAGCCCTTGCACTAATTTCAAGTTCATCAAGTTGAAAATTATTTTTTTACCAATGGTGGTTAAGTCTAGTGGAAAGAGACTAATCTCCATAGTACAAAAAACAAAATATTCGAATCATTATTAAAAAATATGTTTATATTTAGAGTCTGACTGAGCAAAATTACACGAGAAAAGAGGAGAGTGTGTATAACAAAACCTAGTAGTATATTGTTAAGTACAAGAAGCACATGTTTCAAATACATCATAATGAACTTTCCCTCCATTTAAAAAACTTTTGCAGTTGATACTTGCCTTTTGAAGTTTCATGTTTTTCATTAGCATTACCTTAACTCCTTTATATTCGATTGATTTTGATGTGTAATTTGGAGCTCATTCCCTTCATTTACAGTCTTCTTTTGGTGAATTTATAGGTTATGGTATCACTATGGATGTAGATACTAGAGAGATGGCAATAATCATGGTTTTGTCAACTATACCACTTATCATAATGCAGATTCCCCGTTTCTTCCACTTATCTTCTGCAGCACGCAATGTGACTTTGATGGTTGCTCTTATAGTAGCTGTTACTTTTCTTATCTCTTACTTCATTTACCAGGTTTTGCATTCATCCAACACTTCCTATAGGTTTCTGTAGTTTGATTTTTTTCCAATTCCAAATTGCATTCTTATTTTCACCTATGAATCTTCAGGTGTTTAAACCTCAGATAGAGAAAACTAGACTGGAGTATATTAAGCATCATGACTTAATATTAAGAATTTTTGAACGTGTTGAGAAACAAACTCTGCAAAAGATCCTGGCCGAGGATGGAACTCCCAATGTGGCTGCAATAAGTGGGTGAGTGGGACGTCATGAAACATTTATCAACAGATTAAACAGTTATTTGCTTAGTTTTCTGAACAGTAATTGTGTACATAACCGATGATGATACTTGCCAAGCAGGTTGTATCATGAAATTAGTCAGCACGGGGGCAATGACTTGTTAGCTTCTGAAGTGAGAGAACTCTTGTTTGGGAACAAAATGACGGACACAAATATCAAAGAAGAACAGATAGCAGATTTGTTAAAAGCTTTTGACAGAAATGGTGACCAAATTATAACCAAGGAAGAGTTTGTCACTGGTTTAACAGAATACATTAACCAAACAAAGCATGCCTTGGATAGACAATACCTTCCAAAAGAATCTTTGAGCAATATGTATAAGGTATATCGTCTAATGCACGATGTGACTTGACTGCCACACTTAAATGATAGTTTCCTAGTAAAATCTATTGATATTTATTAAACACGTGCTATTCATACAACACATTTTCTGCTTCTATCTCTCTCTTATTTCCTCATACTTTTCTCTTTCTCTCTTAGTTGAGAAATTTATTGTTCAAATAACATCACATTATTAAATGCAGGACATTAGTCCTTTTGACATTGTTTGCAATGGGGGGTTTTCTTCTTTGCTTATCATCCCAAGTAATTTTCACCTGCTAACTAAAGCACATTCCTTCTGTTGTTTTCTGAACAGACTTTTATTAAGCCATGGATTGAACACGCGAGAAAGGAACGTGAATTGAAGAAACATCTTATATCTGAAGTCTTAAAGCATGCTCAGAATGATATGGTTGGCAGGCTGCAAAATGATAATGGTACACCTGACAAAGCTGCAATCAAAAGGTCCACATATTGATCTTGTTTGCCATATTTACTACAAATTTGGTTGAAACTTACCGTGGAGTTAAACAATTCGATCTTAAACGATTGATGCAGTAAAGAAAATGGTACTAATCATCTTTAAATAGAATTACACCAATTATTTACGAAGAAATTGTTTAATCTCATTTTTACTTCAGTATTAGGCAAACTACAATTAAGTAGTACAACCAAATTAATTAGATGTTCACAGACTTCAGCTATGCGACAATAACCAACTATTACAATCACAGATATTAAATGTTCAAATCTAAAGCTAATGAGATTTGGTTGTGTATGAATGACCCAACAAAATGCTATAGGTTCCTTTGACTATTTTTGCTTGTTCTGTGGACACTGATGCAACAGGTTGTTTGAGGAAATTGATGTCAACAAGGATAACCACATTTCAAGATCTGAATTGGAAAAGGTAGTCAAGGACATCCAGTTTAACAAGTTTGTAGATGCTGAGGAGGCAGTTACAAAACTTGCTCAAGATCTTGATCTCAACGGAGACGATGAAATTAGTAAGACCGAGTTCATTGAAGGTCTTACAAAATGGATGAACTCAGATTCCAGCCGAGCTGCTAACTCAAAATCTTCATCTCAGGGAATTCATAAAGTATTCCTTTCTTCCTTTACTAAAAAATTTCCCACTTTCAATTTTCTTCTTTCTTTTCGGCCAAACATTTTATCAAGAACATATATTTACACATGATATCTAATGATTGTGTATTAGACCTGGGAAGATGTTGAAAAGGTAATGGAAGAGAATCAAACCAATGGGACTTCTGCATGGTTGACGGCCATAGGATATGTGGTATTGGGGGTTACTATGCTGGCTCTTCTAGCAGAACCCTTAATAGCAAGTGTTCAAAAATTCTCTGAAGAAGCAGGAATTTCATCGTTTTTCATCTCATTCATTTTGGTCCCCCTGGCTACAAATTTTAGAGAAGCAACCTCAGCAATCAAAGAAGCTGGCCATAAGAAGAGAAGTAATACTTCTCAGACAATATACGAGGTTGGTCATCATCTTCTTGTGCTAGTTTCACTTCTTCACATGCTACTATGTCACAAATACAATACATGTAGATAGATAGGTACAGGACTGTCACAATTATTCTCAAAATATATAGGATGTGGTACATGTCTGGTATATATCTAGATATAGTAAAATAAAAAAAAAAAACATAAATCATTACCATTATAAATCACTTCTTATTATCTACGGATAGGAAAAGTATCAATGTTATTAGTTTCATGAAATAATCATAGAAGTAAAATTATAAGTATGGACACGGGAACAAATTAAATCATGGTGCTTCATAGCTGTTGTAAGTAAAGTTATATATATGAAGATTTTGTGTGAATACAGATTTATGGAGCAGTGTTCATGAACAACATTCTTGGCTTTGTGGTGATTTCTATTCTCATATACGTGCGTGAGATCAGTTGGCAATTCTCAGCTGATGTACTGGTTGTGGCAATAGTTTGTGCAGTAATGGGCCTCACTGCTCGTTTTCGCCCCACTTTTCCTCTTTGGACATCCTTCGCTGCATACTTCATGTACCTAATAGCATTGCTCTTGGTTTTTGTCCTCAAAGATGTTCTCAATTATGTTTAATGACTCTTTGGAGCAAACATGTGGATGCTGTTAAGCATTAAACTCAAAGTCGCCATCAGTTTTGTTTTGGAAATTTAAATGACCAATAATTATTACCTTAATTTTGATTTTAAATGTCATTTATACTATGATTTTAAATGTAATTTATAGTATAGTTGTGATCAAAGAACATATAGAATTTGATAAGTCTATTATGAGACTATTTAGAGAGATTGTATTCTTATTTGAAAAGTAGTAGTGAAATAAAAATATATTCTTTGTTCACAAATTGATATAAGAACTATGGTTAGTATAACCAATAATATGTTACTGCCTCGACTAACAAAGATGGTGAATTATGACAATCGAAGCATCCAAATGAAAGCCCTTTTTCTTTTTCAAGATTATGGGGGGGTGGTTCAATAAGGTTTTTGAAGAACCAGTAAATACCACAGGTTACTCGGTGGCCCAATCAAAAGATAAGGTAGTTTTGTATATGTTGTATCGAGTTGTTGATGAGGCAATTCTTTAGAAGATTGTTGGTGCATCCACTTCAAAGAAAGCATGGGAAATTTTGGAAAAGGTGTTCAAGGATGTTTTCCGAGTTAAACAAATGCGTCTTCAAACTCTATTAGGTGAGTTGGAAGCCATGAAGATGAATGATTCGAAAGATGTATCTAGTTACATTACTCGTGTGCAATGGAGAAACTCTCATGGATGCAAGGGTTATGGAGAAAATTCTTCGATAATTGACCGATAACTTTGAAAATTTTGTATGTGTAATCGAGGAGTCAAGAAATTTAGAAGAAATGACCATTGATGATCTTGCGGGTTCTCTTGAAGCACATGAACAACAGAAGAAGAAAAAGAAACAATAAGTCTTGGAGGAAGCCTTACTAACAAATATGGCCATCAAAGAGGACATGGACACGAGGTCGCAATTTTGATCGCAATGGAGGTCATGGTCATGGAAAAATCAATGAAAAAGGGGAGAAATGAACCAAAAAATTTGGCATGGGCGAGGCCATGATAGTGGAAGGGGTGGTCGTTCAAATCGTCCAATTGTTGAATGTTAGAACTGCAGCAAATATGGACACTATGCAAAGGAGTGTTATGCCAAGAAGAGAGTGGAAGAAAATGCAAATTTAGTGGAGGAAGATGAGATAAAAGATGAAGGAATTCCCATGATGGCCAATGAAAACGTCACTCTAGATAGTGATATGGTATGGTATCTAGACATCGGTGCTACTAATCATATGTGCGACCACAAACACCTCTTTGTTGATATACAAGAGATAGAAGATGAACATGTGTCTTTTGAAAACTTAACAAGAGTTTCAGTCAAAGGCCGGGGAAACATATGTTTTTCCCAAAAGGACGAAAAAGAAGGTACAATAGAGGACGTTTATTATGTACATGACTTGAAGAGTAATATTCTCAGTATGGAACAATTATTGGAGAAAGGTTGTTCGGTTTTCATGAAAGACCGAATTTTGCATTCGAAGGACAAAAATGGATGAGTTCTCGCACACGTGAAGATGACGAAGAATTGAATGTTTAAATTCAACTTAAAGAATACATTGCAGGAGAGGTCCTTTTCGAATTAAAAACAATCCGGGGACACACCACAATGATCATTCAACAATATAACTATGCAAAGTGACGAATGTGAAGAAAAGTAAGTGATGTTGCAGAAAGTCCCGCGACCTCTTCAACCACACATGCTACACCAAATCAATTTTAAACATGTAAAAGTTACTTGGTTAAGGAGTGGAAAATGTTGTTGTACAAAAACAGTGACAAAAAATGACCAATCAACTTCAACACATGTCAACCTGCATATGTGTATCATCCCATGCCCAAACCTCCATGCATGTTCCAACCACCTTCTCTCTTATATAATACCTATAAATACCCCTAATATCACTAAAGCATATCAGGCCATAAAGTAGTAATACTATTCTCCCTTTTGGAAGAGAACACTATGAGAGGTATCAACAACCCCACTGGTAACTGTAGTAGGTAATTTTGAATATTTTTGTGAAGGTGATTTCGGAGTTGTGTGAAACAGCTTTGCAGTTTACAAATGGCAGATACTTCTTTCTATCTTACTAATTTCCCTAATGAGTTTCAAGAAATGGATTTATGGAAGCTATTTCAGTGTTGGGGAAGAGTTTTAGACGTTATCGTCTTTAGAAAGTTAAATGCCAGAAAACAACGTATTGGGTTTGTTAGATTTCACGGAGTGAGGGACGCGATCACTTTAGAAAGACAACTCGATTCTATTTGGATTGGTACATGGAAGCTGCAGACAAACATACCCAAATATAGAAGGCAAGAGAAGCCAAACCACACCTTGCAGAGAAAGGAGACAAGTTCATACTCGGAAATTTTGGAGTCAGAAGATTCAACAACGCTCTTAGACTCAAGCCGTCATGGGTGGAAATACGGGCAATGATCAGAAGGGCGAAGTGGACAATTTGCCACATTTTAGGATTAATGCGAAGACGTCTTTTTGGTTGGAGAAATGCTTCAATGGAAAACTATTGAAGGTAGCAGACATGTAAGTTGTCAATAAGAGTTTCATTTTGGGAGGATTTAATTTAGTGTGGGTAAGATATTTGGGGGACATGTACGTGCTTCTGTCCTGAGAAGAAGAGGGATTAATCAAGAGGCGCCGAAAACAAAGAATGGTTCGAAGGTATTTTTGGATCTATCGTCCCCTAGAATGATTCCTTTGTGGTATCAAAGAAGATTGCCTAGTTCCGTTGCAAGGGTATTCCACTGGCTCTTTGCAGCAATCAATATTTTGAACGTATAGGAGCTCTTATAGGTACACTGGTAGAGGTTGATGAGGGAACTATTTCAAAAGAGGTGTTAGAGTACGCGAGGTTGCATATCAGAATCCCTATAGGAGAGGAGGAAAGGCTGGTGAAATCAGTGAGAATAAATGATAGATTTTGTCAGGTGTCCTTTGAGGAAGAAATTCCTCCTGTTTCTACGTTTGGGACTTTTTTTCACAAGTGGAGTGTGACTTCAGAGGAAGGATCTGAGGCCCATCTAGACACAAATGTTGGCGAATATTTTTTCGAATATGAGTGCTCCGAACACTACGGTAGGAATAGAGAGAGAAGAGGTGAGGAGAAGATCGTTCAGTTTTCGGCGGAGGGGGAAGAGTATCCAAAAGGCGGCACAAGAATTAGTGGAGGAATTAATTCTATTGGGAAGAGTCAGAGTGATGCTTTGGAATTGAGGAAAGATGGGACAATTGAATTGGAAAATGAGGTGGAGCGCACATCTAAAAGTTCTTAGGAGGTAATTAATTGCGGAACAATCGGTAGAGTGACGGTCGGTGCTGGTGATGGTGCATGATTGGAGAACGGTGGCAGTGCGTGTGCAGGGGCAGTGCAATCGCAAGACGTGGCAAAGGGCGCGGGTGCGGGTACGAAGCTAGGCGGCTTCGTGACTATAGGCTCAGTGTAGGTTGTTGTGGTAGAGGGAGGCGAGGCGTAGTGAAGTGTCGATGCAAGCAAAGGTTCAGATGAGTGTGGGAGAGACAGTGAGGCAACAAGCATTGTGAAAGGGATGATTAATGCGGGGCCAATATGGAGCGGAGAGGATGAGTAACGCGGGGCCAGTGCGGAGCGGAGAGACTGCTGTTTTGTACACTAGTGCAACAATATTATCTCCTCCAAGGGCTAAGGCATGTGGGTCAGAGTTCCTTTTTGCTAGTTGTCCAGTGGGGAAGATGATGACTAGCATTGGTGAAGACGTGGGATTTACGTCTACTTCGAAAGATGGAAGTGCACCTTTGGTTGAAAGGATATCTAAGTCTACTTCATCAAAGGAGTTGTGGCCTGAAATCATCATCTCGGAGAACGATGTTAGAAACTATAATAATATGCTTTGGTTAAAAGATGAATACGGTGAAGCTTGGAGAATGTGGGATAATGGCAAGGAGATGAGTTTTACTTTGTTAGGGGAAAAAGAAGTCGTCTTAAACAGGTTTCGCTGTTTGGAGAATCGGGATGACAAGAGTATTCAAATGAAGAACCACGTTTCTGATGATGATTCTAATTAGTATGAAAAGAACATACTTAAGAGATTTGATCCGAAAAGAGGAGGCTGGAATGTTTTGCCTTCAGGAGACAAAATGCTCCGAGTTTAGTAAGGAAAGTTGCTATTATTTGTGGGGCTCAAATGAAATTTAATGGGTTGAGAGCGGTGAAGTGAATAATGCAGGAGGAATTATTACTATGTGGAGAAGAAGTTGTTTCAATATGACAAGTTCCTTTAATGGGAGAATTTTTCTATCATTGAAGGGGTTTGGAAGGTAGGAGTTGGGGTACAAATTATGGTAGTGAACATGTATAGTTCTGCCTCGCTGAAACAAAGGAAGAAGGTCTTGGATGAGATCCGTGAACTCAGGAAGAGTCAACAGAACATGGTGTGGTGTGTAGTTGGGGATTTTAATTCAATTAGACGGAAGGAGGAGAGAAAAGGCTTAGTTTCGGTATCAGATTATAGTAGAGAGACTAAAGGGTTTAATGATTTCATCGAAAACTTTGAGTTGTTGGATATTCCGATGGTTGGAAGAAAGTTCACTTGGTACAAGCCAAATGGGTTAGTTAAGAGCAGGATTGAAAGGATTTTCGTTTCTAAGGAGTTGTTGGATGTTTGGCTAAACAATAAAAAAATTGTTCTTAGTAGATCGGTCTCTGATCATTGTACTTTAGTGCTTAAAGTTTTGTCGATGGATTGGGGGTCGAAATCATTCAGAAGTCTGAACGTGTGGCAAAGAGATGGAAGGTTTTTAGAATTCATTCGCAATAAATGGCAAAGTTGTGAGGTGTTAGGTGGAGGGATGTTTGTATTAAAAGAAAAAATGAAAAAGATAAAATCAGTTTTATAAGAAGTGGAATAGAGAGGTGTTCGGGAACGTTAATCAAGCAGGGGAATTACTATAAAAGAAAATTCAAGAGCTGGACGCAAGAGATGATGAAAGTGATTTAGATGAGCTTGGGTGGGAGGAGATGAGACTTTTGCTGGCTGAACAAAGTCAGAATTTTTTTCAAACAAAAAGCGGTCTTGCATAAAAAAGCAAGGCTAAAGTGGTTGAAACAAGGCGATTTAAATACAAAATTTTTCCATTCGTTTGTGAAGTGGAGGAGAATGAGAAACGGGATCAACGGGGTAGTAGTAAACGATTAGTGGTGCGATGATAAGAAGGTGGTTAAGGCTAAGGTCAGAGAGTTCTCCGAAGTCAGATTTAACGGGAAGTCCAAACCTCAGGTTAGGTTTGACAATGTTTGGTTCAACTCTATATCTGAGGAAGATAATGTGTCGTTGGTTGGAACTGTTTCTAAAGAGGAAATTAAGAATGATGTTTGGAGTTGTGAAAGCTCGAAGAGTCCTGGTCCTAACGACTTCAATTTCAGTTTCATCAAGTTTTGTTGGGTTTGCCTTAAGGAAGATTTCGTCTCGGTGGTAAACGATTTTATGGTCAATGGTAAGTTGCCTAGGGAGTCAAATGCATCCTTTACTTGTTTGATCCCGAAGTTTGATAATCCGCAACAGTTTAGCGATTATAGACCTATTTTACTGGTAGGGTGTGTGTACAAAATCATGTCGAAGATTTTGGCTATCAGGTTGAAAAAGGTAATTAGTAAAGTCATCGACGTTAGGCAATGTGCTTTTCTCGAAGGAAGGGGGCTTTTGGATAGTGTTCTAGTGGCTAACGAAGTCTTAGAAGAGATGAAGAGGAAGAAGAAAAGTTACGTGTTTTTCAAGGTAGATTACAAGAAGGCTTATGACTCTGTGAGGTGGGATTTCATTTACTCTATGTTAGGCAGACAAGATTTCTGTGAAAATTGGATTTCTTGGATTAAAGCCTGTTTGGAATCAGCGTCGATGTCAATTCTTGTAAAACGAGAGCCCTACGAAGGAGTTTATTCCGAAGAAGGGTTTGAGGCAAGGTGACCCTTTAGCTCCGTTCTTGTTCCTTATTGCGGCTGAAGGCCTAACTAGGTGTCTAGAACTACGATTTATAAAAATTTGGTTGAGAGCTTGAAAGTCGAGAAAAAGTTGGTTAAGATAAACATGCTCCAGTATGCTGACGACACTCTGTTTTTTTGTGAAGCAAATATCAAAAGCGTGTTTAACATAAAGGTTATTTTGAACTGTTTCGAGTTGGCATTTGGCTTTAAGGTGAATTTACTCAAGAGTAGACTGGGTGGGGTTAGGGTTGATTAGACGATGATCCTCCATTTTACGACAATATTAAATTGTGAAGTGATGAGAACTCCATTTAAGTACTTGGGGATGCCTATAGGGGTGTCACAAGATGGGTGAGTTTTGGGACGAAGTGATCAACAGAATAAAGAGCAGGTTAGGTAGGTGGAAGGGTAGATACATTTAAATGGCTTGGAGGATATGCTTGATTAAGTCCATTTTATCGTTAATACCTCTGTTCTATCTTTCTATGTTCAAGTTGTTGTCTGCTGTGTTGAAGAAGATTGTGTGCTAGTAGAGGAATTTTCTGTGGGGTTGGGGGTCAGAAGAGAGGAAGATTGCATGGGCTGCTTGGGACAAGGTTAGTAAATCTAGGGAAGCGGGTAGACTCTACATTATTAAAGTTAGGCAGTTTAACATGACATTGTTGGGAAAATGGATTTGGTGTCTAAATTCGGACAAGCAGGGGGGGTTGTGAAGGGAGGTCATTGAATCCAAGTATGGAGGATGAAGAGGCTTGAATGAACAGAGGATCAATAATAGCAAAGTCTATTTGTGGTGGAGATATTTGATGAAGGTCTGGAGGTCTGAGGAGTGGGGAGGGAAGTTTGAAGATAAAGTCAATTGGGAGGTTAAAAATGGGAGAGATATTATGTTTTGGACAAACAAATGGGTAGGCATAAGAGTCTTGAAATGTAGATTCCTGAGGCTCTTCTCTTTTTCTATTCTTAAGGAGGGGATTCTATTTGATTGTGGAGAATGGGTTAATAGTGTTTGGGAGTAGAAACTAATTTGGAGAAAAGGGTCTTTTTGCTTGAGAGGAGGATAAGGTAAGCTAGCTTGTAAAGATGATTTCCAATAAGAAACTCGTGTTAGAGACCGTGGACAGATGGGTTTGGAAGGATAGATAGTCAACAATGTTTCCATTCAAGTCAACTTATGGTTTGTTAAGGGTAGAGGGAGTCGAGGAGGTTTTGCGAATGTATAATTTCTTTTGGAGGATTAAGGCTTTTCCTTCAGCTCAGGTCACAACTTGGAGGGTGATTGAAAACAAGATCGCTTTTAAGGTTAATCTGAAGAGGCGAGGGATAGGGGTCGAGAGCAACCTTTGCTACTTGTGCAGGGTGTCAGAGGAGTCAACAAATCATTTGTTTTTTGGATGCAAATTCGCCTGGCTAGTTTGGAATCTTTGTTACGATTGGTTAGGAGTGAGTTCGGTTGATCTTCTTGTCCCTAAGTGACACTTCGAGCAATTCAAACTTCTGGATGCGCCTACTTCAATTAATCTTACTATGGGTAATGTTTGGATAACGTTGGTTAGCGAGATTTGGAGACACAGGAATAAGTTTATTTAAAGGAGGAGTGGTTGATCAAACTGAAATTTTTTCCCTACCAAAGGTTAAGGTTTGGTCTTGAATCTCATTAAAGGTAAAGTCAATGAGTTTCTCGTTTTCTGACTGGTGCCTAGAACGCCTGGTATGTATGCATTCGATTTAATGCACTGTAAGGGTGGCAGGGTAGGTTATTAATATTTCTGTTTCTTTGTAGTTGGGTGTGTTGGGTAGGTAGTAGGTGGTTTTATTTGGGTTTTGTTGGGTATGTGGAAAAGTGCTCTTTGGTTTCTCTTGATATGTGTGAGGGTTGGATCACCCCTTAAGTGGACCTATTTAATTTAATTGTTTCTTATTGATAAGTGTATCGTCCCGTACCCGGGCGTTGACCAGAACTAAAAGTCAACACATGATGGGACCCCTCAAGGGACCCAAGGAAAAGTCAACAGGTCGACCGCTCGAGGCATCGCCCGAGAGGAGACATCGCCTAAATTAAGACATCGCCCGAGAGGAGACATCGCCTAAAGTAAGACGTCGCCTAAAGTAAGACATCGCCTAGGGAAAGACATCACCCAAGAGAGACATCGGGTGTCGACAGTTCAGAACAGTAGCAAGGAGAAGAGAAAGGTGGCTTCAAGGCCATGAGTTCTAGTACCAGAAGGGGGTAAACCTGACGCGTGAAGTATCCACGCCACTGTTGGGAGACCCTGGGAC
>Ga0123341_1004045_pt1 | contig 12759 bp, 7 predicted proteins | sample Turbeapinknodule_FD_89959 | JGI IMG/M metagenome (GOLD analysis project Ga0123341, IMG submission 89959) | Root nodule microbial communities of legume samples collected from Mexico - Turtle bean Mexico pink nodule | ecosystem: Host-associated > Plants > Roots > Nodule | place: Mexico: Nepantla... | reverse complement strand
GACCTTGATCCCCTCAAGACACACACTTCCTTTGGTCCAGCACAACACCACTAAGAATGCTGATCTTGATCCCCTCAAGAACACACAACACTTCTCAGCTATACACACAAAGTTTCTTTCAAAATACAAAGGATTACACTTGTTACAGAGAAGATCTGAAATCAATACAAGAGGAAAATCCTATCTCACACTCTTTGATCAATGCAATCTCTAAGCAATTCTCAACTTTTCAAAAGCTCATTCAGTGAAAAACTCAAATATGTTTTTTTTTGTTTTAAAACAAAGTTTTTGTTTGTTACATAATCTTAACAAACTATTTATTGCATTTAAAGATTGGTCAAAACATTAAAAACTGGAGCGTAAACAGTTAGAAAATCATTTAATGCTCAGTCAAAGCACAAAACAGTTTTCTGTTATGACCCCAAAGCAAACAATCGGTTGTTTCCACGAATCAATCGGTTGTTTTGGTTTGGCAGCAAGTCAATCATCAAAAATAGTTTTCAACCTTTCTAAAAACACCTAAGTATAAAACAATCGGTTGTTTCGACAAAACAACAGGTTGTTTTTCACTTAGTTTGAAAAACACTTTTCGATTAAAAGGTTTGAAATTGCTTATGCTTTGGATTCAATCAAGAGTGGATATATTCAATTAATCTACCCCAGATCCTATCTAAAGACAGCTCAACAAAAGCAAGCACATCCAGCCTTTCATCAACCTTCAAAGGGTTTGGATTCTTCAAAGCTTGAACACACTTGGTTCAACTTAAAGCAGATATTAAAGAGTTCAAGGAAAGAGATAAGCACACAAGCAGATTTATATTGGTTCACTCTTATCCCAAGAGCTACATCCAGTCCTCAGAAACCACTAGGTATTCCACTATGCAATCAATCACAGATTACACACACACACACACACACACACCAAAGAAGTGATCTTGAACCCTTCAAGAACACACACTTCTTTTGGCAACCACACCACAGAACTCAAAACAACCTATGATTTTGCACACACCACAAGTATTCCTGAAATAGAAGAGATAAACAGAAAGGATTACACCTGATCAAAATTAAATCAAAAGATTAAAAAGCAATCCTATTCCACTCTTTTAGAAAACCCAAAAGGTTGGAGTAAATCTTTGAAAACTGAAATCACTTTGCTTAAACTGATTTCTCTAATATGTAGTATGTTCCTTAAGAGCGTAAAACAATCTTTATATACTCCAAAGGTTTGTTAAAAACATTTAAAGCTAGAATCAATTCAGTTTTAAAACATTTAAAGCAGATTTACCAATCTTAACAGAATTTTGTTATGGATTTTAAAAAAAAAATCGGTTGAATTGTCAAAACAATCAATTAAATTGGTTTGACAACAAAGTCAACCAAATTCAAATGGTTTCTAATTCTTTTCAAAACCCACTAAGTGTCAAACAATCAATTGAAACGATAAAACAACATGTTATTTTTCCTCTTCTTTAGAAAACACTCTTTGGCAAAAAGGTTTTGATTTAAATCATATTTGGATTCTAACCAATAGTGGATTATAAATTCAAACTACCCAGAACCAACACACACAAGATACAACTAAGCCTTCAACCAAACTTCATGGATTTGGAGATATCAAAGCCCTTGTTCAACAGTAACTTCATGTAACATTTTAAAAAGATGACTTTAAAATTATCGTGACTTTGAGAGAAAAAATGTTTGCCTATAAGTAAAGCCCATGACTACATACTCCATAAATGAAAATTTGTTGCCAAAAGTTTATGTCAAACTTGCTTAACTTAAGGAAATGTTTTTAGTGTTGTTTAATGACAAATTAAGTATAATGTTATCATATGTAGTTTTAAGGGATAATAAGGGTTTATTAGATAAAGAGTTTGAGAGATGATTTGTTAAACTCAAGTTTAGTATATGACCAATTATATTCTTAAATCAGAGTTTTCAATAAAACACATTCTTCAATGTTAATTCAAATGAAATAGTGAAATGAACAAAAGTGAAGAAAGAAGAGATACAACCCCAAAAAAATATATTGACTTCTATAGACTTAAGGCTATATATCCAATTATTTATAACTTTTCAAGTTCCATTACCATAATTTGTTATAACACGAGTATTCTTCAGTAATCATTCATAGTTTATACCACTTTGAAAGCTTTTCTAAGTTATTACAACTATAATAAGTATTGTTTTACATCTACCCCAAGCTATTACAACCATATGTATTCCTTGAAACAGACAAGCCACCCTTGACTTACACACTAAAAGTTTTTATAAAGAATATTAAAAATAAATGTATTAAAGACAAATATAAGGTATGAGGCCACTAGAGATTTAGATTTACCATCTTAACAAACAAATACATAGATTACTCTCACCAAGACAAAATAACTCTCAATGATATGAATATGAGCAGGGAGATGTTTACAAATAGCTAAAAGGGTTGAAGGAATTTTCTCATAAGAGTTTGCTTAGAATGAACTTTTTGGAATAACAACCACTTTTTTTTTTTTTATTTCTTCTCTTATGTGTGTGTATATGTATATCTATACATACATATGTATATGTTTGGGGGTGTGAGTGTGTATGTATGTATATATATATATGTGTACATATATGTGTATTAATCTTCAAAAAGCAATTGTTATCTCAACAATATTCTTTTTGAAGATAGTTATTGTAACTTAAGTTTTTCCTTGTTCTTCTTCCCATTTATTCATTTGTCCCTTGTTTAGTTAAGGTGAACATTTAATAAAAATCATAAATTAAATGTTTGGCTTGGAGTCGATGATAAACATTTAATACTTTGTTTCTTTTCAAACAAATTATGTTGCTTATTAGTCATAGGTAGTGCAATTTCTTCTACTTTCAACTTTTGTTACTTCACTTTTATAATGGAGAGAATAAGTAGCATTAACACTCTTTTGTGTGTATTTCTCTTAGAATGTGCCTTTTGATGTAGAGAGTTTGATAGATCTTTTAAATTTCAGTGTTTGGACACGAATATTCTTAGAGATGTACTTTTCCTTTTTAAAGACATTCCATATTTAAAAGAAGACAAATCAAATGTATTAATGTGTTCATAGACAGTAAATGAGGCACAACACAAAAGATTATTCGTATGCTTTATTAAGTACCTAAGGCCCGCAAACATTGTTGTATGAACATAGAAACACTATTTTAGCCCAATCCAAATAATAAAAATATTCGAAAAACAATATAAAATGGAAAAAAACATAGTTGTTCGAGTGAAAAAAATAAACACTTAGTCTCTATGTTTGATGTTGTAAAACAATATACTTTAGAATCTTCAATTGTGTATCAATCTTCAATTGTATCTTCATCTTTGCATTCAATGTTTTATTTGGTGAAATTTATTGTAAGATAAAAAAAAATTAGTAAGAAATTACAATAATATTTATGAGATTCAAATTGAGTGTTTTGAAACATAATAGAGAAATCATTGTTAGAAAAAAATCACATAACTAAAAATATAAAAATAAAATAAAAAATATAAACAACTAAAAAAAAATATAAATAGATGTAGATGGGATAAGTTGATATTTTTTGCAAATAGTTTGTTAGATTAATAAATTAAAGTTTAATTATTCAAGTCTACCCTTAACAATTGACAAAAACCAACGTTGCTGACCCACAGTCACACCATTCTTTGGTGCTCCTATTTTTTCAAATTTGAAATGTAATAATTTAATATATATTAATTTTCAAATGTTATATACATATCCATTTAATTAATGGTGGAATGAGAAAGCTGAGTGCAAGACATTTCGGAAGTGGCTGCAGTGCAATGACTGAATCCACCATCCAGAATCTTTTCTCTAAGACGGTTCTTAACGCGTAGGGTTCTACTCTCTGGCGCCAAGAAACTTCCGTTTCCTTAACACCAACTCTCTCTCAGGACATTCCTTCTTTTTACTATAAGTCTTTGCTTTTGGTCAACTTTTTACCATTTATTACACACTTTCTGCACACGGGAAAAAGTTGTCGCAATCAGTAACATTTCATGGTCAACAAAGCCAAAAGCCGTCCTTTTTTAGCTTGGATCCTGCAAGAAGCAAGTATCCTTTTCTTGAATCATTATTTGGAGCCCCAGTTTGTGTTTTCACTTGGAGGGTGATTTTGATGCTTCAACACCTACCCAAGATTTTGTTTTTGTTTGAGTTGTTTTCTGATTGATGCATGTGGTGGGGTTTGGCTGGACTTGATCCGATTCGATAAAAGTTTGAAGCTTTGAAGAGGGGCAAGTATTTTTTGGATTTGCTTTTGGGCTTTTTGTTTGATCTTGAAGTTTTGTTTTTTGCTACAACTCTTGGTTGGTGTTGGGGGATTCACCTCTGTAAAGTACCGAGTGGGGTTCTGAGGAAGAATTGAAATCGTTTGGAGGTGGATTATGAAAAGAAGGTTATTTTTTTCTTGGGAGTGTTTGTCGGTGATGAAGGGATTGGAGGGGGTTTAGTCCTTTGGGGAAATGAAAAGCATATCAAACGCTTGGAATGGGAATTCTAAAACATATGGTTAACAAAAGCTTAGGTGGTTTTTTGGTTCTTCTTCTTGTATCAGCAGTCAGCCCTTTGGAGAAGAAGGAAACCGAAGATGATTTTGTTAGGGAGTTACTTGATCCAGCATCTGGGTTATTCAATGAACACACGGTAAGGCTCCTTGTGTTTGGATTTTGTAGGTTTCTTTTAAATATTTGGTTTGTTTCTTGTTCAAATACTAAGAATCCAAAAGGTGATCAACTGATCGTAGTATTGGAGCTCAGAAATTTTGGTTTCTTACCCTGAGTGAGGTGTTTGCCTTTTCTTTAAGGGTTGGGGTGAATGCCGTGTTTCACTTTCTCATTCTTATCTTGACTGTCTTAGACTGACATTTCTTCATTTGGCAATCCCAATCCCAATAATGTTGTAAGCTGTGTTTTTTGTGCTTTTGCTGCCTAATTCTTAACTCCTAAGCAAGTGGTAGTCTATGGTTAATCTGAAATATATTTTGGCTTCTCATAGAGATAGCTAACATAAAAGTAACAAATCTTGCAATGCTTGAGGTAGCTAAGATGGTTACCTAAATCCGAGATTCCCTCAAGCTCTGGTCAAAATTGGTCTTAGTCCTTATACTTTAAAGTTGTTGATATTGGTCTTTGTACTTTTATAATTGGAATCATCGTTTTGGGACTATTGGAAAATTTGACAGAAAATGAAGGGACCTGAAACGCATTTTTTCTTAATAGTATGATGCTCTGAATGATATTTGAGCCTAGGGCCAGAAGAAGTCAACTTTTTGTGTGGACTGCGAAGATAAAAACTGTTAGTCCGTCAGTGATACTGATTGCATAGAGACATCTCATTTAGATTAAATGCAAGTATGTCCTTCCTTTACTGCCCATTTGGCTAAGTCTTATTAGTCAAATTTTATTATTATCTTTTGCATAACTCTTTTCGTGTGGAAAAGTGGTTAGAGAAGACATTGGGGTCTTACATTGAACAGTGAACTATGCATCCTCTTGTTTTGCATTTTCTTCCTGCGACCATAGATTAAAATGTTTCATTCTGAACCGGAGATCTTACATTTTTGCAAAGTTTTAGTTTTAGTATGTTTTATGATTCCCTTAGTATATAAATACTAATTCTGAGAGATAATCATCTACTAAAGATTGTTTTACGCATGCTGTGTTTACATGAGAAACACACAAACTTGATCAAGAACAATTATAGAATGTATAAATGCATCTATGCTTCTACCTCAACCAGCTTGCTCTGAAATTCTATTACCCTTCACATGATAGCTTGAGCATTCCTTCCAAGTTATGTTTCTAAATTTTCTTTTGTAATTGTTGTTTATTGTCATCTGACTCTAAATTACAGGGACTTGATTGTTTTATGATTATTTATTAGACTTGGGAAACATAGAACGGATTACATTATGTTTTCATGATTGCTAAGAATAAATGGATACACTCTAAAAGTTGTTAAGTTTCATGACTGCAGGCAAAGTTCTTATGGAAATATTGCAGGGAAGATTTATTTCATTTAATGAAAGATGTTGGGAATCATGATTTGTGTCTTTCAAAGGAATTATCTGGCATCACCAATATAATCAGTTCAGAGATTCAACCATTAGCACGAGAAGACACCAAAAAATTTATCAATGCTTACTGTTCTAAATTCAAGGAGAACATTCTTCACTGTTTGAGAAAAGATAATTTTCCAATACCTGTTTCAAGAAATGAGGATGGGCATGTTACTTATATGGGACCACTTTTTTCCCGATCCAGTGCTCCTACAAGAAATTTTGGTCGTAGTTTGCTTCAGCACATATCAGAACCACCTAGTCCAGGCCCTGCACCCAGTTCAGCACCATCTTCTGAACCCAGTCCAGCACCATCATCTGAACCCATACCAGTACCATCATCTCATGCTCCAGTACCTCATCATCTTCCTGAACCACTGCAACCTTCTTTCGCACCAACACCTTTTTTTCCAAAATGGACACCAGCAGCTTCAGATATTTCTGCTCCTCCATCTTCGGAAATTGACAAACAGGAAGATGGTCACAGTAATAAAAAAACAGTTGTTCTTGCGGTAGTTATAACTGCATTGGTGACATTTGTAGCTGCAGCACTGCTCTTTTTATGCTGGAGTCGGTATCGGAAGACTGGTCATGTTAGACTAAATGATGATAGGCCTCTTCTCAGCTTGAGCATGAGTGACTACTCTGTTGGTATGTATCATGTTACCTTTTATATTGTACCCTGTTATAATATGTTGTACTACTCTTGACAAAGTGGACTTATCCTACAGGTCCTTCCAGTTTTTCTTTTGGGAATTCAATAAAAGGGGAGAAACTTGGGTTTCAGTCATCTAGTAATAGTTTAGTAGACGATAAGAAGTACTCGGTGCAAGAAAGTCAATCAATAGGAGCTCTTAATGCTGCTACAGGATCACCATTTGAACTGAAACCTCCTCCCGGGAGGGTGGGAATCATTCCTTCTGGAATGCCTCCCTTAAAACCTCCTCCAGGCAGGTTAAACCCTCCTCCAGGTAGGTTAAACCCTCTTCCTCCTGAGCCACCTTCATTTAGGCCGTCGGATGCTGCTGCTCCTCCGGTGTCTACTACTACTGTTGCTGCAGTTCCTCCTCCTACCCCTCAAAAGTTTGCTATTAGTAGCATTCCACCACGCCAACCACCAATGGGTGCCAAACCTAGCCCGCCTCTACCACCACCGCCAGCACTAGCTGGTTCCAGACCAGGTTATCCTCCACCCCCTCCAGCACTAGCTGTTTCCAGACCTGGTCCTCCTCCTCCACCACCCCCTGCAGCCCCAGCTGGTATCAGACCTGGTCCTCCTCCACCACCACCCCCAGCACCAGGTGGTGCCAAACCTGGTCCCCGCCCACCACCACCTCCTGTGAATGGTGTAGCTCCTCCTCGACCTCCTCCATTTGGCTCAAAGGCACCACGGCCTTTAGCTAGTGGATCAAAAGCTACAGTTGCAAGTGAAGCTGATGCTCCCAAAGCCAAGCTAAAGCCCTTTTTCTGGGATAAGGTTCAAGCAAACCCAGATCAATCGATGGTTTGGAATCAAATCAAATCAGGATCATTCCAGTAAGGAATAAATACCAAGCCTCTTTTGTTTATCAAAGATAATTTATCATTAATGTGCTCAAATGACAAACATTTTACAGGTTTAATGAAGAAATGATAGAGACACTTTTTGGCTATAATGCTGTTGATAAGAACAATGGTCAAAGACAGAAAGAGTCTTCCTCTCAAGATCCTTCACCTCAGTTTGTCCAGATCATTGACAAAAAGAAAGCCCAAAATTTATTGATTCTGTTGCGAGCATTGAATGTGACAATGGAAGAAGTTCGTGATGCACTTTATGAAGGTGCTTTCTTGTTCCTTCAATTTCCTCTGAAATTGCTTATAACTGTATGCTTAATAGTAAGGACATACATATTTGTGCACCCGTAGACTTGATATGGATTCTTTCAAACTGGTGCCATGTCCTTACTCTTGAGGAGGATAGATTGCTATATTGTTGATAGGTTTGAATATTGTTCTAAAATTATTTGATTATGATAATGTTGTGTACTAGGGAAGATAGATTGAGGTAGTCCTGCCTATGCTTAAGATATTTTTTACTGAACTGAACAAATGGATTAATGCCTTTGAACCTTTTGTCATAAATCATGATACTTCAATATGTGGCACGTGATACATATCTGTATCTGATACTCTAGGATGCTTTACTGATACTTATTGATGAAGTATACAATCTATGAAGCACTAATACTTTTATGATGACAATAATTTATAATTTTTTTATTTTGACAATGTCTAAGAAATGTGATTTTAATTTGGACACAATTGCATTTATATGTTTATTAATTTTTTAAGAATTATTTTTATACATTTTTAAACACGTATATGTCATATAATTGTATCCTATTATTTTCAAAAATAAATGTATTGCCATATTGGATATGCGTTGTTCCTGATACACATATTATATCGTATTTGTAGAATTCTTTCTAAAAGAAAAATTGTTTGGTTGTATTGTTCCGCACTTAAATGAAACACTTTGCAACTTCATTTTGGCTGATCAGGACATGAGCTACCCTCGGAATTCCTTCAAACTTTGCTAAAGATGGCACCAACATCAGATGAAGAGCTTAAGCTTAGACTCTTTGGTGGTGATCTATCTCAACTTGGTCCTGCTGACAGTTTCCTCAAAGCCCTGGTTGACATTCCATTTGCATTCAAGAGAATGGAAGCTCTGCTTTTCATGGGCTCATTTAAAGAGGAGCTTGGAACTACTATGGAGTCTTTTTCCATTTTGGAGGTATACATCATGCATGCAGTTGCTTTGCTTATGCTCTTTCTATCACATGGATCATGATGATTTGAATTTTTAGTTGCACTGATGCCAACTGAGATTGTATAATTACCTGAGTATATGCTATATCATCCTAATATTGCTACTGCCAATCATAGGACATCAATGGTATCATAGAAAAACTGGTAAAAACATGGCTGAGTATGTTGTTTGTTGCATAAGTAATGCCAAATTAAGGCTTTAATTAATATGCAGAGTTTTGATTTAATTCCAAATTTAATTGTATTTAGATTTTGGTATCATTAAAAGTTTTGGTTTTAATACCAAAATTATTTGATTATGGTGGAATATTATTTTCATCTGTCATTTTGCATGCATATCCATGTGAAGGAATATACCTTGTAATACTAGTAAATTTATGATGTATGTGAAATTGTGAGTTTGATTGCAGTTTGTGATCTGTTAATCTTAAAAATGCTATCGAACGTTGCTTGGTTAGTTTAGTTTTATGGTATGTTAATTAATTTGAAACCATACACAAACAAACACGACAATGTTCTGTAATTGATATCCTATCATTGTAATTTCTTTGGTTTTGGAATCTCTGTGCTCATTTTTGTTTACTTTATTATCACCCTGTGACGTTGAAGAAATAATCTTATTTTTCTTGCAATTGTATCTGATATGTCAGGATGCTTGTAAGCAACTAAGAAGTAGCCGGCTGTTCCTGAAACTTCTTGAAGCTGTTCTCAAAACTGGCAACCGAATGAATGATGGAACTTTCCGCGGTGGTGCTCAAGCATTTAAACTTGATACACTTTTGAAATTATCTGATGTAAAAGGAACAGACGGGAAGACTACACTCTTACACTTTGTTGTTCTAGAGATTATCCGCTCTGAGGGCATAAAAGCTGTCAGAAAGTCCAAAGATAGCCAGAGTTTATCCAGTATTAAATCGGATGACCTTCAGGATAGTATTCAAGAAACAGAAGATCACTACCATGAGATCGGCCTTCAGGTGGTTTCACGCTTGAGCAGTGAACTTGAGAATGTAAAAAAAGCAGCAGCTATAGATGCTGACAACTTAACAGGAACCACTGCCAAACTTGGGCATGGTCTCATAAAAACACAAGACTTGATAAACAAAAACATGAAGAATGTGGAGGAAGACCGGGGCTTTTGTGAGACAGTGAAAAGTTTTGTACAGAATGCCGAGGCTGATGTTAAGAAACTGCTGGAAGAGGAGAAGAAGATCATGGCTTTGGTGAAGAACACTGGTGATTACTTTCATGGGAATGCTGGGAAGAATGAAGGCATAAGGCTGTTCATAGTAGTACGGGACTTCTTACTAATGCTGGATAAGATATGCAAGGAGTTGATAGACACACAGAAGAAGCAAACAAAAACACCAAAACAAGAGAATCCTCGAGGACCAGCTTCCTCTGAGACACGTCCACCACCTGATCTTCGTCAGCGGCTCTTTCCAGCAATTGCTGAAAGGAGGATGGATGACATTAGCTCAGATGATGAGAGTCCATAGTTCAAGTTGAAAGTGGTATTGAATCTGTTCCCTTACTAACATATCCTTGTATAGCTTAGCACAATTGAAGACTTGCATATTGTTTGGCATGGCTTTTCTAGATGTTAAAATCTATTTTAATGATAAAAGCTATTCTGATTTTAAGAGATTTAATTAAAAGTTAAACTTGCTTGATAATTTTGTCAACTTGTAGATTAAAAAGTTGAAGGAGATGTTCTTTTTGTCATTGGAATTTAGTATAGGTGAGGAAGAAGAGAAACACAAAATTAGTTTATTCTACTACTTTCAAATTGTCTTTTGAAGGAATGAAAAATATTTGTATTGTCAATATAAATGTTTTTTGTACTATCATTCAACCACAAACTATTATGCATAATAAGTTTGTTTACTTTAGAGGAGTACTGAAAACACACTCTTTCTAGCACATCTCCCGAAGTTACAATTCATTGAGAACTACAAAATCATGGAAGAGAATCATGAAATAGTATGTGGAACCCACAAATTTGTGATTTTCAATAGACTTCAATGTATGTATGTTTATTGAAGTCTCTATAAGGAGAAGCTCCTATTATGATTTAGGCGTTCTGTAGAATTCAGTTTGGCATTGCTTCAACTTTAAGAGAAGTCCCAAATAATATCCAAATTTATTATGTAACGATCATTGATATTTGAATTTGAACTGATGGTTCTTTTGGCTTACTTTTGCAGAGGGATAATTGCATTTGTTTTTCATGAATGATGGAAATGGCATGTATTTTTACGCTTCTCAAACTAAATGCCATATGTACAGACCTGGCTGGAGCTGTTATGAAGCAATGCACTTGCTTCCTATCACCATTGTTGAGCCCCCCATTGGGAATTAGCTTCATAGTTTGAGATAGCCATTTCTGGAACTGAAGTTGTGTAGGGTCTTGATTTTTTGTTCTTCATGATTCTTTATTGAATTTAATATGTCAGTGCATTTATTTATTGAAAGGGGCAGCAGGATGTAGCATATTACTTTTCTTTAAGGAACTTAGAATTGCATTATTTTTTAACTCGTGATTTAACACCAAGATTGTATGATAATGTAAAAGCAGCAAATGTAGTTCTCATTATTGGTTTTGTAAGCTGAAATCATATTAGTAGACTTAAGCTATGGGTTGGCGTGTGGGTTTGATTCACATCAGAATGATCTTGTGACTGGTCTAGGATAGTATCATTAAGCACTTGACAATAAATTAAATTTAATTATGATCCAATGCTAATGCAAGCATTATGGGCCCACATCGGTTAAAATGTTAACCAAGCATGAATCGTTGTGCTCCACTCGTCCATTAGATGATGATGAGAGTACCTCTATTGTGGGACTAATGATTAATACACAACACTTTTATTTTATAGTGGTCGCCTGTTTTATTTATATTTATATATTTTATATATTTAATAAATTTATCATTTATTCGATCATCTATTTATATAATTGAATTGTTTCAACATTTACCCCTAAACTCAAATGTGCATTATTTGGCATGGTGTTAAACAGAATGTTCATTTGATAAACACTTCGGAGGCTGCTTCTTCCTCCACCTTTACCTTGTGTCACCCTCATAAGTTTTTTTATTCCAAAAATACTTTTTTTTTTAATATTTTGGATTACATAATTTGGAAGTCTTTTTCTAGATCCAGAATTAACTTTCGGATTATGTAATCCGGAAGCCTTTTGTGATTAGCTTCCATAATCTGAAAGTCTTTCTATACATAAGATTAATTCAGAAGTCTTTTTTTTCCCAAATATATGATTAGCTTCTGGATTACATAATTCAGAATTTTTTTTTAAATAATAGATTTATATATGGTGGTGGCAGAAAAAAGATAAAACAGTATTTTCACATTTAGTATGCGGTGACACAAGAAGATATGGAGGTGTAGGAAGAAAGAGTCCACTTCGTTTCAAATAGATCTTGATCTGTAGCACGACACCATTGGTTCTAAAGGTTTAATATTACCTTACTTTGATATTGAGATGGCCTTTTAGATGGAATGGTTCTGCAGATGGTACTTTCTCCTCAAAAATACATATAATTTTGAAATGAACAGGTGAGGGTCTACTCTAAAAAGGGGTGTGAATTAACGCAATAGAAATATTATGTGGTACATGAGTTATGTGTAAATCTTATGTGTAAATCCTAAAGAAATCATATTTGAGAAATTCAATTTTAATTAACAAATAATTATACTGAAATCGTAGATGTGAAAAACGATTTTAGAAAATGTTGTATAAATGATTTAGAAAACTTGTTATTTATTTTAAATGATGGAATAATTTAAGAATGATTTAGTTATGTTATTTTAACTGGAAAAAAATTGTATAAAAATCAATAAT
>Ga0123341_1004044_pt1 | contig 12759 bp, 7 predicted proteins | sample Turbeapinknodule_FD_89959 | JGI IMG/M metagenome (GOLD analysis project Ga0123341, IMG submission 89959) | Root nodule microbial communities of legume samples collected from Mexico - Turtle bean Mexico pink nodule | ecosystem: Host-associated > Plants > Roots > Nodule | place: Mexico: Nepantla... | reverse complement strand
GTCCTTTATTAATGATAAAAATTGGATTTTTATTGTTACATTTTGAACTTTTTTACACCCATATAGTTTATTTTATCATCACTAGAATGATTAAACAATAAAGAATTAATATAAGTACTAAATTTATATTTTGATTCAAGAAATTTGTTAAATTTAAGTATATATATTCAAATTAATTTTATATAATCAATTAATTAAGTTATTTAGTTGTGAGAAATTTTGTTTATAATTAGAATTGAAAAATTAAGTAATAATTTAAATTTGTAATCTAGGTAGAAATGGCTCTCCCCATGTGGCTTTGTTTTGTTTGCTTCCAAAAAGTGGTTGAGAGGGAGGGAGAAGAGTGGCTACTACTACTACTACTAGCCGGTATAAGAGAGAGAGAGAGAGACAGTAGAATCTATAAGTTGTAGAAACTCACATGCAACCCCTTTTACCGTTTGCTTTAAGAACCTTATTTTTTGGTTGCAAACAGAGGGAGAGAGAAAAGAGGGAGCGTGTTTGGTTCCAAACAGCACTGAAGAAATGACTAAAGAAGAAGACTTTAAGCTCCTTAAAATCCAGGTCTTTCTCCCATATACAACTCATGCTTTCTGTCTTTCTTTTAAGACATCTTTTCTGTTTTTTAATTCCATTTTCTATGAACACAGCAAAGTTGTTTGTTAGTCTTTTCCTGAGGAATCTTTCTGTTTTCTTTTCTTGTTTGCTTTGTTTCGTCTCATTTTCATCTACAGACTTGTGTTCTCAAAGTTAACATTCACTGTGATGGGTGTAAGCACAAAGTGAAGAAACTCCTTCAGAGAATTGAAGGTCCTCCCTTTCTTTTCACCTCTCTTGTTTACTATATCGTTTCTCGCTCTTACTATTCATCCACTATGCTCATTCTTGTCTACATTGTCTCTAGCTTCCCTTGTTCTTCACTATAAAGTGTACGGATGATGAGATTTTGTTGAAGTTTTTTAGCATAGTTATAGTTATTTAGTCAATTTATGACGGGAGAATCATACTTAAATTGATGACTGTAGTAGTATTGCTGACTCACATCAAACGGATTCCTTTCATAAGCTATCATAGTTAAGTGAAAACAATAAGTAACTTTTCAGCATATAAAGTACTTATTTTCTCCTTTATGTAGACATACCATGGATATTTTGTTTTTAAACCATCTATGGGAAGTTAGGCTTTTAATTATGGTGTTTGGAACTTGTGGTAGTTTGACCTTGGTGTATGTACGGTATGAATCATGTTAGGAATTTAGTAAATTTTTTAGAAGAATGTCAGGTAAAGAGTATAACAAAGGAGTATCTCCAAGTGACATGCCATACAGAAGAAAATATCCCCTTTGGTTGCTCTTTTAAGTGTTTGTCTTATGTTAGATTTTCAGGTTTATGTTTTATTCTTGTAATTTATTGTTGAGCTTGCAACTGATTTTCTGGGTTGTTTGTTCTGCAGGTGTTTACCAAGTTCAAATAGATGCAGAACAGCAAAAAGTAACGGTTTCAGGTAGTGTGGATTCTGCAACCTTGATCAAGAAGCTGGTGAGAGCTGGCAAATATGCCGAGCTCTGGTCTCAGAAAATAAATCAGAACCAAAAGCAGAAGAACAACAATGCCAAGGATGACAAGAACAAAGGACAAAAGCAAGCCCTTGTCAAGGGGCTTGATGCCTTCAAAAACCAGCAGAAGTTTCCTGCTTTTAGTTCTGAAGAGGATGAATACTACTCTGAATATGATGATGAAGATGAGGACGAAGATGAAGAAATGAGGTTTCTCAGGGAGAAAGCCAATCAGCTGCAGATGTTGAAGCAGCAAGCAGGTAATGCAAATAATGTGAGGAAAAATATGGCGCCCATGGGAGCTGGTGCCATCAATGGTAAGATGAACAATGGTGGTGGCAATGCCGGTAATGGCAAGAAAGGAGGCCCAAATCCGAATATGGGAGTGAAGGAGAGTCCGAATGTGGGGCTTGATCAGAAAACAATGGCAGCCCTTAAACTGAACGGTGGCCATCTGGGTGGTGAAGGCCTTAACCTCAATCTTGGTGAAGCCAAAAGGGCCAATGACATTGGTGCCATGATGAATATGGCTGGTTTTAATGGTAATGGGGGTAATGTTAGTAGTGCCACTGTTCTAGGGGCTAATAATCCCAATGCCATGGGAGGTTTTCCTGTTCAGTCCAATAATATGATTCCAGGTTCCTCTGCAGCTTTTTCAAATGGTGGTATGGCTACTGGCCAATACCCATCTTCTCTGCTGATGAACATGAGTGGCTTCAATAACCATCCATCCCCATCTCCGTTGATGATGAACATGAACATGCAGGCTAGACAAGCCATGCAGCAACAGCCCCAGATGATGTATCACAGGTCTCCCGTGATTCCTACCAACACTGGCTATTACTACAACCATAGTAATAGCTACAGTCCTGCACAATACTCCTATTCCTATGGCTTGCCTAGTTACCCTGGAAGTGGTGATGATCACTCTGCAGCTCACATGTTCAGTGATGACAATACCAACAGCAGTTGTTCAATAATGTAATGATAGATAATAGAGCTCAAAAAGTGAAAGGAAAAGCAAAATAGGTGGTGGGTTTGACCTTGGACTCCCATTTACCAAGCTAGAATAGCTTTTGACTGCTATTTGGTGGGACATATGAATGAATGTGTTGGGGAGGGATGGATGTGTGAGTGAATCATATCAGTGTACTGTGTAGTGGTTAAGATGATGTTTGCCTTGTTATTTTTTAAAAGAATATTGTATCCCTGGTTGTTCTGTCTTGTGAACTGCTGCTTCCTATGTGGATTAGATGAACATGTTTTATGCTAAAGTCCTAACTTTTTCAGGCGATGAAGTGTATATTATTATTTATATGCATCTAATCTTGAAGCCAATGTAAATATGCGTACCTAACTTTGGACTTTAGCTTTGTGGGGACATGGTGGAAGGGCTAAGATCTTATTTTATTACATTGGATTTAATTGGATATTGGAGTATGCTTCAAAGTGGACAAGGTGACACGAGTCACTGTTTTCTGTGCACTGAGACAGGGTATGATGACACGGTGTGTCTATGAACAGTTGGGTTGACAATGTGTGCAAAGCTGTGAGTAATAGTATGTTAGGTAGATACGCACGCGCTTGTCACGTGTGCTAGCATGCAGTGTTCTCACAGACAGGACCACGATACAAACTTGGGAGTTGGTGATATAAATATGTAGTTATATTAATGATCTTAAACAAAGCACATGCCACTGTGTTTAAGGGGTTTATCCAGACAGAATTTTAGCCCAATGTTGTAGCCTTTTTCTGGTTTGGAAAAAGAAACTTGAAAAGGTTTAGTGTTGGAACTGTTACTTGTAACTGGTAGCATTCCCTAGGCTCCTTACCTTTGCTTTTCTGTTTTTTGAAGTTGAGAGTTTGAACATCATACATTCTTGAACAAGATAACCATTAATATGGTAAATTGGAATAAACAACAGCACAATTACTATCTTTGTAATTTTTAGTGATGACTTTGACATTAGTGTATACTGGTTTAAATCTCATTATGGGGTTATGAGCAGATTTACCCTTGAAAAAATAAGTGGTAGTTGGTTGATGGTTGGGTTGTTATAAAGGAAGGGACAAAGAACAGGAGAGGCCATGTTGTCTTGGAAGCAAAACGCTACTGCCAAGACAAGGAACATGACCATGAGCTTCAGCAATAAATAATGAATAGAATGTTACAAATGTGGTTGCCAGCAAATTCAACAACAGGTATACATGAAGAAGTGGAATAGATACTGTAGTAGTATATTGGGAAGTGAATTATTCTAAAGAAGGGTTTTAAAAACAAGCAACTCAGATAAATTAATTCAACAGTCAATTTACTAGCTAACTATCTCAGGAATGTCACACACATCATTTCAGCAGTGAAGAAAAACTACAAACAAACTAAGAGTAAATCTGATGCAGTTGCTGTTTTTTAGAACATAATTAGAAGAATAAACAGTTCTTTTCTACAATTTTATTGGATATTACTTATATAAAGAATGAAAAGGTATTTAATATTTGTCAAACCCCTAAAGAATATTAGTTTTTGTGTACAGGATTTGTTGATGAGTATGTGCTTGTTTTGACTTTGAGTCTTAGTAAATGCAGCTGCTGCACAAGAGAAGAAATTTATCACTCATAAGATCTCATACTGATGGGACAGGACCTTCAGAATCCTGTGGGTTATAAAAAAATATTATTTTTCTGATTTAAAATTACTGTAGATAAGACAAAATTATTTTATATAAATAGATATATGAATAATATTATGAGATTGAATTTCACTTAAAATCTATTTTAATATATTATTAAAACATTCTTAGAGGTGAAACTATTATGTGGTCCTATAAATTACTCAAAAGTATCTAATTGTTAAAAGTTAAAATAGGTATCTTTTATAATGAATTTTTTCTTTTGGATGTTATTATTGAAAGTTGAAACAGCTAAGTTAGGTGTCAGTCCTTATCCAAAATACGACACAAAATTGCTACAGTGCTCTTCACAGTTCAGGCAAAGTCTTCTCTGTCAAATTGTAAATAATATATTCTCTGCAATATTACTAACCATTTTTATAGGCTTATGAAGAAAACAAATTGAAGAAACAAAATCTTTCACTCACTCACATTTGACATTCTTCACTTTAAGCTAAAAAATTGTTGAGCTTCAGAGTGATATGGAACTTAGTTCTTGTTTAATAAGGCTGGTTTATAATTTAATGAGTGTAAGAAAATTTCAGCCAAAACTAATACGTTATTATAATAGGATTGTTTCTGTTTATTTGTTTTCTAAAATAATACTCTGTTGTTTTAATATAAGTTACATTTTAGAAGAAACTATTGATTTTTTAATAAAATATTTCATTTACTTTTATTGAATATTATGAATATATATGTTTTATATTAATAAATAGTAAAAGAAGAATTTTAAAAGTAATTGATGATGAATATTAATTTAGTACATTGATAATATTTTTTAAAAATTACATTGAATTAATTAATTCTATCAGTGATTTTATCAAAAGTATCTTTTATCAAAGACTAGAAGGAGTAAACCATAATTAATTTTAAAAATTACAGAAAGTAAAATTGATTTTTTATTCTTGATACTTGGAATTGTGACTTTGTCAAGTTCATTCTAAGAATTTTAGCTTAATTATAATTTTGCCCTTTTTTTCAAGGAAATATTGTAATACCCGCTTTGTTTGTAATTACTTTATTCTTTTAAATAATGCATTCACTTTTGCTCTTTTTCAGTGAGGTCAAGATTATCAAGTATGCCAACATCTTGATTCTAAATTTTGATAAACCTCTGAATACAAAATTGAGAATACGAAGATGTTACACAAAAATCAAAATTTAGTGTAAATTTAAAGGATTTTTTACTAGGTAAGATTATAGTTTGAAAAAAAAAATTTAGTTTGCACAATTTTGAATAAATAAAAAAGGTCTAAACAATATAATTGGATCAATTTATGAAAAAACTGGATTTGATGATCTTTAAGTAAAAGAAATCAAAGTCATTATTTGAAAAAAAATGGAATTAATTAAATTATGGGATCAAAATCAGTTATATCCTAAATTAAAAGATCAAATACGTAATTAACTAAAAAATAACTTGAAAATAATTTTTTTTGTTGTGCAGGAATTTGCTTCTTGCTGTTACTGTAGAAATTAATCATTAATGAAAGCCTAATCACTAGAGTGAAAAGAGCTTAAGAATTCATTGTAAAAAAAAAGTGTCAACATGTTCTTAATTTGAATTATACAGAAAAAAAATGGTTACAAATTCATGCTACCTAAATAAAACTATACTTGATTGCTTTCATCAAATGTCTAGACGAACAAGATTAAATTGCTTTGATTGGTAGAAGTACTATTGCATTACCTGCATTGATATTTTGCTTAGACAAGAACAAAATTTATCGCCAATTTCTTTGGAAAAACCAAGATTCCCACCTCTGCAGATAAAAAAAACCAGCTTAGGTAAAATATCCAAATGTTTAGTCTTCAAGAAAAATCTATCTAGTGTGCACACCACAACACTACTGCAATCTTTTTTTTTTTACCACTGCATAAAATTGAAGACCATCAATACAATGAATGACAACTATCAATTTCTTACCATAAAAGAGAAAGTTCTGATGCATTGTTTATTCAGAAATCAAAGTCCAGACTCGAACACAACCATCCTCCCCAGAACTGACCACTCTATCCTGATCAATAAAAGTTAATCCGTAAACTCCACCTAAATGAGCACCCTTTATGGTTCTGCGACTTGAAGCCGGTTTTCCAATTTCATATATGATGACACATGTATCAAGTGAACCAGTAGCTACCAGTGTGCTATCAGGAGACCAAGCTAGATTGTTAATACGAGCAGTATTAAACAACATGTTATTAAGCTTCACCTGAAAGACAAAATTTTCAGTCAAATGGCAGGTCATGAAAGGAATAATTTCTTTAGTCAAAACAACTAGGCATTTCAGTAGCTATTACAGACAGTATCATCATCTATGAAACACAAGAACTTCAAGAAATGAACCGCGTCTGTGTTAAACTGAGTTGGTAACTTGAAAAGTTTGTTGTACTGAGTTGGTAACTCGAAGTTTGATGTGTTTCTGTCAGTGGTGAGGCAATGCACTGTCAATAAAACCTAAGTTTTGTATCAGATTTTTTTTTTCATGGTTACTACATTCATTATTTGCGTAGAGATATCCAAGGTCTGCTTGTCATGGTCATGGTCGTGGTCGTTACATTTTCTTGTAATTATCCTAATTTACAGAACATGTACATTACCACATTCATTTAATGATGACTCCTTTCCTAGCCTCAGCATTGGAGATATGGCTATAAACAGTAGTAGGAAAGCCAAATATAACATTCAAAACATGAAAGAGGTTCTTCATTTCGTCATAGATTTGAGTAAATAAGTTTAATTTTCCCTTAAGCAAATCAAGTATTATGGCTAACCAAATGTTTTCATCAGTGCTGCTCATTACGGAATCAAGTTTAACAAAAACATACTTGAATGAAATTCATATGCACTTCATGATGGGTAAAGCTAGAATACTACTACAATCAAGAAGATAAAGAGTCACCTATTTCAAGCAGGAAAAAATTGTGCATAGGATGAACCAAAGTCTAATGTTACCTCTTTGGAAGCACGGTCCCACACAACAGCTTCACGATTCAAATCAGCTGACGCAAACATGGAAACATCTGGAGAGTATTTGATTACGGTAATGGCGCCTCGGTGCTTTTCGAGTACACTCTGTTCAGTAACTGTATCCCCTGATACTGAATAGATGCGCAATTTACCGTCTTGCCCTCCTACAATTGCTTCACTGCCATCAGGTGAAAGAGCAGCCGCGGTCACAACAAAGTCCAGCTTTACAGTGGAAAGAATTTTTGAACCCTTTAGCAAGACAACTCCAGATTCAATTGCAACAATGGCAAGCTCAGGGCTATCAAGTGCAAGGCTCAAATCCTTTGGCTGACTTCCAACATCAAGAGTTTCAGCAGGACCCAAATTATCCCCTTCAAAAGGAACTCTGTATACCTACATTTAATACATGCAAGTTTAAGCACTATCTACTAAAAGCCAAAATTCTTTAGTTTGGAATAACAGTAAGGTCAATTTTCGTTAAATCTTATGAGCAAGTAAAAGAAACAATTGACTTTTGACAAGATTGACAACCCAATCAATGATAATCTGTTCCCTCGGTGGACTAAGTTATAAAATCAAGAAATAAACAAATTTGCTTCAACGTGAAAGAGGAATAAGGTAAGAAGTTTAATTTTACAGCTAGCATTAGAATATTGTCAAAATCAGAAATACTAATATTTTGTTTTAATATCTTACAGTTTATGACAGTCGCAGAACTGTTTTAAGATCTTGAATACTTTTAATAACCCGTATGTTCGTGTGTATTTTTACACGTATTGACATTCTTTTGAATGCGTATTAAAATCCATAAATTGAATGTATTGTAAATACAACCTCGAGTTTATAAATCTAGACTCTAATTTTATTTTTGGGTTAGACCAAATTTAAACACACTACAGTATGCAATTCATAGTAGCTGTAAATTTTAATAAAACAACTGCTTAAAACTGATAATAGGTTAAACTGCATGTGTAATATGATATTGGATCAAAATTTCCCTACATGAATAAATAGATTGTGTGGTAGAAAGATATCATAATGAATATCAACAATGCAAAAGGGTGCCTTCTAGACTGAATAATTTGACTAATAACCAAGCATAAATTAAGAATTCAACTCAAAGATGTGCTGGTTGTGAATATAAAGTCCAAACAGTAGTTTAAAATGTCCAAGAAGGTAAAATCAAGTAACGTGAGAGACATTTCATGTGTTCCAAGCCTTGCTCAGAAGAAGACTGGTCACTCATTCTTCTAGATATTTCTATCTCATGAAATGCCCACCCAGAAACCAAATGGACTATTAACTGCTATCTTTTTTTTATAAAAAGCAGAACTTTATTCTTTTTATGCACTCTGTTCCAATATGGAAACAAAAATTATGAATTGTTAATGATGAATGAAGACTTCATCTAAATTCATACTGAACTTACAAGGAAAGGCACTATTTAGCTACATTGCTTTACAAATCTTCCACAACAAAACATTTGTTAAACAGTAAACACCGTTAATAGAGTTGCAAAAGTCTGAGGCCTAGATCTGGATTCATCGCAGACATAAGTTCAATCTCTAATACTGGAATCAAAATAGTTGATTTTGCATGTACTTTCAGGATAAACAGCAAAACTGACTTCATGGTGTGGTGGTGGTGACTAGCCTACTATCAATCAGAAATATTATACTATATTTATCTAAAAATGATTGCACAATCATCGTACATCAAACGTGGAGATTCAGTGTTTGCAATGAAGAAATAGAAGGACCGAAGATGTCTGTATAATGGTAAATCATAAATGAACGATGTCACGTGTCAATCAGTTACCTTGTTGTTAAATCCAGAAGCAATAACTTCATCTTGGCCAGCTACTAACAATTTGATTAATCCAAATTGTTTACTCTCAAACTTGCCACTGTATCCCTTGCCTGGAATCCATCTAATGATCACTCCATCATAGCTGCTGGTCAAAAGCATCTTTTCACTTCGTTTAAGAAGAGACAAAATGGTGACATTTTTCATGTGACCAGATATTGAGCACGGGCTTTTATCTAAATCCTTAGCAGAATATAAATTAGTCATGCCACCAAGAGATATAGTAAGCAGAAAATCATTCTGCCAAAGACAACCAACAAGCATATCCTCCACCTCGCCAGATTCAGTAGATGCCAAAGTCTTATTAAGGGTTCCACTACTACCATCCTCAACAATATCCCATATTTTTGCTGATTTGTCAGCGGACACAGTAAGAACCTGCAATTCATTAGGTAGTTTAGGGTAGCATGTAAACATAACTGCCCTGAACATCGAAAAAAAGCATAAACACTATCAAATCATTTCCTTCTTTACGCGATTAGATTGGTATTTGCTCAAAAGTTATTATACTTGAAATAAATATCTTCTGGCACCATCTATTCTATATTTTCTTATTACCCTGTTTAGAACTACCTTCCAAACCATGTTGAAGTGGATTGGATGCAGAAACTACATACATTATGTAGCATGGGAATGAATTCGCATTTGTGGTTCTCAAACGCCATAACAAACATACACTATAAGATTCAAACACAAGTAGAAGCTTACCTGTTTGCTGTCAGGACTCCAACTAACTGCATATATGCTGCCCTTGTGACCATGCTCCGTGGACAACTCGCCAAGTTTGTTCCCTGTCTTTCCATCATATATAATGCCCTTCCTATCCGAGCTAACAGTAATAAATTTGCTCCCATCTGGAGAAAATCTCACACAGTTGACAAAATTCGAATGGTCCCTGCAGATACAGAATGTCTTCTATGACAACCTGAATAAAGAAATGGAAACCTACTCAACCCAAAACATTTCTGTTAAACTAAAACAACTTCACCCTATTTTCAAAAGTAAACAATTGATAAATATCAGTGCCGTGACAACTCCTGATCATAGACTATATATATAGCTATAACGAAGTTATCTTTATCCACACCGTCCATAACCTCTTGAATCTTTCATCATTTTCTATTTTATAAAGTTCCTTCATATCCCAATTCCCTGGTAAAAGACGTATATTAATTTTTATCTGCATCTTTACCAACAAAAGAGAGATGCCAACTCTTGCAGAAAGTCCCTTAGTAGGAAATTAATATACACTGCCCACTTTAAAAACTGAAAAAAAAGATCAGAAAAAGCTCCCCAAGTTAATTTGAAGAGGCATTTATCCACTAGTAAACTTACCTGATGGACATATTGAACTTGAACGGTGGACCATCATAAAAATTCGCCAAAAAATCTTCTCCACATGTGACAATGCGGAATGGCCTTGTTGGTTTAAATGCACAGCTTAAAACCCGGCGCGAATGGCCATCAAAATCACCAACAGTGGAACCTGAATCCCACCTTAAAATCCAAAATATATTAAAGATGAAAAAAGGGGACAGACCATTAGATATCGAAAAATAGGAAGCACTTTTGCACATACATGCATTTGGCCAATTCTTCTTTTAATATAATTCTGAGAACATGTAACTCAAATTCAAACATTATGACATGAGCCATAACAGAGAAAAAATGTTACAGAGAAACTCAAACAAATTAAAATAATTTCAATTTAAAAATTGCGTAGCTACCTCCATTCAGATCATACAGGGTCATAAAAAATAAAACTTAAATACTTATAATGGCAATAACTTTAACTCTGACTAGGTAGATGGAGTCATTGTCAAGTTGTCGTAGATAATACATTATCAGTTACTAGTTTTTTAAAATTATATCATCAAAACAAATTCTTACACTACATCCTTGATGTCATCCTATAAAAACTATGTTTACAGTATTTTCTTGTGCTATTAAATTTTAAAGGATTTGTTGGAAAATGAAGAATATAATAGATTATCGATGATCTAAAATCAATATTTTTTTTCTAATAATAATAATAATAATAAATAACTAAAAAAATATTTTATTTTTCATTCTCATTTGCTTAATCTAAACAATTCTATCTTTTCACTTTATTTTTTTCCTTCTCACTTTTTCATCTACATCTAACCAAAACATTAATCACTTTTTTAATCTAATGCTTGACATGACACTCATCCATGTGATTGTTTGCTGATATAAAAAATACACTCAAGTATATATACCTCAATTATTTCATTTCCTATAAGTTTTGTCAGTTTTTAAGGGAGTCTCTTTCATGTCAGAATTTTTTTACTTTTGCATGTATTTATTTGAACAGTATCAGACATATTGCTCACTACTTTTTGTTAACTAGGATATTACTTAACAACAAATTCTTAATCAATAACTAAAATTAAGAAAATCATGATAACTTTGTTACCTTTTATAATAAATGTATGAATAATAATTGTATACCCACGATATATAACTATTAAAAGCATGAATGTTTTAAAACTTTTACATTGATATTCCATGTCTATAGATGAAAATATGGAAATACAAATACCACCCAAAAAAAAAATGTAACAATAAAAACACGAGCTTAATTGGCATAAACTATTTCAAATATTGATAATTACATAAAAGTGAAAAATCTTGTACGAATAGACTTTTTTCAGAAAATATTTTTTAATCATACATAGATATTGTATGTAATTTTTTTTACATAATTATGACATGTAGATGATGTTACCAAACAAACTATCTAGATATTAAAATTTGATTCTCTAGTGGCATGGAAGATTTGTGGTAGTTAAAGAAAGAACGCAGAATTGATATAACTATAGAAAAGTGCAATTAAAAAAAAATAAAAAGAGGAAATGAGAAGAAAATTACATAAAGGCGCGAACGAACGACTTGCCCTTGCCGTCCCCACAAGCGACGATCCTCATTCCGTCGAAGGACCACTGGAGGTCGTCGATCCGACCCGACAGGACCCGAAACTCGTTCTTCAGAACGAAGTCGTTATGAGTCCCCCAAATGCGGACGGTGCCGGAGACATCGGCGGAGGCGATCCACTCACCGTTGGGAGAGTAACGCGCCACTGTGACGGGGTAGGCATGCTCGCTGTAGACGGAGACCTGGAGCGGGTTCTCGAGGTTGCGGATGATGACGGATCGCCCGGTACAGTAGAGGACGTTGTTGGTTTTGGAGTCGCCGGAGATGAGGATGCCGCGGCCGCGCTCCGTTGAGGGTGCGCACGCGTAGGTCTCCGAGAGCTTCGCCATTGTCGAATCGGAATTTCTCTATTCCCATTTTTTTGGGGTTGTTAAGGATGCGAGTTATAGAGTGCGTTACAGAGAGAGTGTTCGTGTCCGAAAATGGAGGACCCTGTTTTGAACAAGCTCGCTCCCTAATCGCCATTCACATTTTCAGCTTTTGGATCAAACATTTTCGTTCTTCCATAAAACTAATTTCAATTCGTTATTAATTAAAATATTCAAGTAATTACAATTACTTATTATTTATAAAACATTATTACATTCTGATTCTCTTCGTATTAAACTTTACTTGCTATCACGAATTAATTTGTTTGTATAATACTTCTCATTAAGTGCTGTTAACTAATTATATATCCTATTAATATAATTTTTAAAATATTTATTTTTAAATTTAATAAATCTATGATAAAAGTATAT
>Ga0123341_1004043_pt1 | contig 12759 bp, 15 predicted proteins | sample Turbeapinknodule_FD_89959 | JGI IMG/M metagenome (GOLD analysis project Ga0123341, IMG submission 89959) | Root nodule microbial communities of legume samples collected from Mexico - Turtle bean Mexico pink nodule | ecosystem: Host-associated > Plants > Roots > Nodule | place: Mexico: Nepantla... | reverse complement strand
GTCTTCTACAAACATAAAGATACTGCAGAATCAAAATTTAACATATTCAAATATAAAAACACATTCACATGACTATATAAATAAATTAAATGTATAAATTGAAAAAAAGTGAAACAATTAAGTTATAAAATATAACATCTAATATTTCATAACCTCTAATACAACATTTCTTTTACCATACCACAACTTTGTGCTCATTATTATATACACAAGTTTATTTTACTCAAAAAATAATATATTTAGTTTTATGGTATTTGTATATATTACTGTGATATTTTTATATAATGTAAAATTGTTTTTATTAATGAATGTTAAACTCCCTTCAAAAAGGGTCAAAGTACCAGTGTGTGTGTATATATATACCTCGATGCTTCTAAGAAAAAAAAATATCACACAACTTGAGCATTTTAGGACATTTTGTTCATGTGAAACTCAGGCTGAATAATCATCACCAATATAAAAACTACATGGTGCGGGAAAGAAAATGAATGATGCTTGTTTAAAAAGAGAGAGAGAGAGGAGGAAGAAAACAAATCAACAGAGCAGAAAAAAAAAAGAGGGAAAAGGAAAGAGAAAAGAGGAGGATGTCTGCTCATGGTAGGATTACAATATCTCAAACTCACTAAAATGGCTTTTCTATTTGTACACGTACATACAGAACTTTGTGTATAATAAAAACAGATAGAACAGGTAGTAAAATATACATTAAGGAGAGAAATAAAATATAAAAGAATAAGAATGGGTTGAACTAGACTGAAGATATATATTGTTAGTCTGTACAGTTGTTAGTGCTTGATCTCTCTCTGCCTACACTGTTGCCTTTTCTAAAAAAAGTTAGTCACCTCTTATTTGTCTTCTCCTTGCCTGCAGACAAGTTTTCCCTTGTGTCAGAATTAGGCATTACTAAAGAGAAACCATAATTTCCTTTCTTAAATAACATTACTCACCAAATATACTTGATTTCAAAGGAAATCTAATTGATGAACCCTTAACTCTTAGCTCCCGGTTTTGCTTGTTTCGACTTTGTTTCTCAATAGCAGAAGAACTATTGCTACTTTCGCCGGTAAGAAAGTTTGCAACTTTACTTACCTTTTCATGGTACACAGCAGGCGGGGCAAGCTTCAACTGAGGCAAGTTTTCTATTTGCATAAATCTCTGATTTTTCTGCAGGTTGCTCAAGATCTCAAACTGCAGAAGAAGATTCAATATAAATGTGATGGAAGTTGTACAAGGCCATTATATTGATGGGATTATACAGAGATTTGATTAACATTTACCCGTGATATATGTTGTTGTCCATACATATTCTCTGTCAAATCACTGTCACGAGGATGGATGGTACTTCCATGGGGATACTGGCGCTTTGATGAGAATTTATTGACCAAGCCATTCATTGCAAAGATTGATTTGTTTCGGGACTGCTGGAATTTGTTGTTAGGCATGCATAGAGGGCATCCCGACGAAGATCCTTTGCTTGGTGCCTCAATTTCCGAAACTTCACATTGGAGATGAATTGCATGGCCACAGTTGAAAATCCGAATTCCAGAGCTACCAGAGTTCTTTGTAAGAAGGCAATTACAAATACAGCACACGAGACTCCTGGGAGCATATCCATGGGAGGCCCCTTTCTTGAGTAAACTCATTGTATAAAACGAATCATCTTCTATTAACGATTTGGCAGCATCCTAAGTGCAGAAGTAGCAACATGAGAACAGACACAAGACAATACATAAAACCCCTTAAGAATGAAGAGGAAATTAAAAATTATCTTTCACTGTCTAGAAAGAAGAACGGTTATTTGTCAATCAATTTATATTGAAGTTATTTTTACATGTCTTCTTAAGAAAGTTCACTTTGTTCTCAGAAATGTCACTAGTTAACACATCCAGAGAAACAATACATCAAAGTAAATATCATGTACGGGAGCAAGTTTAGAACAAAATTTTATCTCCCAAAGAATTTAACAAATACAAAAAGATTATAGAGTAAGAACTTAGCTTGAATGAATCTTGTCGTGTTTCTTACAGCACTTTTTGACTAGACTATTTAAAACTTCAATCAATCAATTTTAATTGGATAGTATGAAGAATAATACACTTCAAAAATCTTGACCAGTGAAATTAAAAATATAAACAGACAAAATTTGAACAAGTTAACCTTACCAGAATTCTTCTTTCAAAGCCATATGTTCCCAGCATTCCCAATATTGTAAGTTTAAAATCACCAAATTCTTGACTACCATTATCAGACAGAAGTTTAGACATGATTGTCGGAAGGTGAACAAAACCAATCATTCCCTCTACAATCTCTTTAATGAACTGTGATAGCAATTTTCTCAATATATGACCATTTCGGGACTTTGAAATTTTCCAGCTGCTTTTATAGGTGTCCTTGTCCTGTTGTGAATCTGCCGATCCAGCTAGCACTCCAAAATAATTTTCACTCTCATATGCTCCATCATTTGAATCGACCAATGGGTCACAAAACCTGAATTTCAATCAAAGGAAAATGGTAATTAACATAGAAATTTTCCAAATGTCAGGAACACAAATTTAGGAGAGCCTGTTCTTCAGACATTTAATTATTACTGTACAACCATAGAAATCTGTCACCTTACGGTAAAAAAGTCTTCTTGTTTTACCCATTTTTACATTAAAAAGAAAACATATACTGTCACAACAATGAAAAAACAAAGCACTGATGTTCTCTTTTTTTATGGGTAAAACTAAAAGAAGAGCTGTGCTTTCTATACTATATTCTGGTCATACCTCAGTCAACGTAGAATTTCCAACCTACCTCGCTCACACTGAGAACTGGATTTCTCAAGCAAGAAAATTGAAAAACTAGAAATCCACATTTCAGTTGAAGTCTAACTCAATTTTACTAAATGAGGTTGCTCTCTACTTATATACTATATTTTAAGCCTAACTCTAAATTATTTGGGGGGGGAGGACTCAAGTAATTAAGGCTCAAACAAATTAGTAAATAAAAAAAAATGAAATGAAGGAAAATTAAATTGATATCAAACTCACGAGTCAAGTAATTTAAACCAATGTGCTTCTGACTCCTCAGGATTTAGACGAGGGGTGTTCCGTTGACACAGACCAATACAGGCACGCAATAAATTGTGGATGTCACTTCCCTATTGGATTAGTAACCAATAAAAGTATTAGGTCACCAAATAGATACAAACATACAAGTACACCAATCAAAGCATACTTGCATCTTTGGAGCTTCATTAAAATGTTATAATTTCAGGAATAGATAGACAAACCTCCTTTGTTCTTAAAATAGTGTCGAATACTTCCACACGGGAAGAACCAACTCTGCGATGGTTTAAAACTACAGCTTCCACAGCAGCATCAAGCTCAACGAATTTATCATTTAGATCAGAAAGTGTAAGTGAAAGAGCTTTACCAACATCGCCAACCCTTTCTAATAAGAATGCAGTTGCATCTATAATGCCATATTCTTGACAGAGACGTAAACAATGTTCAACTCTATAGCTATCAAACATTTCCAGAAACTTCAGAACTGAATGACCTTCGTATTGGCATAATAACTGCAATATTAAATAATGAGAAGAAAAAAACTAAGTTCCTGCTACAATTACAGCAATGAATTCCCTCAATACAGAAAAACAATTTAAAACAGATGTAAATGATAAATACCAAATAAATAAATAAATAAAAGAGAAATGATGCCTGTATCTCCAATCCCATGAGACATGAAGTTTTAAGAGATAGAAAAAAGTAACCACTAACCACATTAACAGTCAGTTCTAGATGGCAAAAAGAACAAAATTAAAAAATGAAATTAGTCCTCGCATCGCATGCAAAGGCATTGGTACAAAAGCTCACCTCAAGGTAAAGCTCAATACGATCATCAGGCACATGAATTGGTTTTTCCCGCATGTACTTGGGGAAATTGGATATATTCTCTAAGTAATCTCTGACTCCTTCAGGGTGATCCTTAACCTGCCTTCCGTTAAGGGGATTCATAGTGTCATCCTTTCTCAAATTAGACAAGTCTAGGGTGCCAAATAAGTGAAGCTCAATGAGTGTCTTTAAGTAAAGAAAAAGGCTTCTTGGATGAGAGTGAAGTTCAGTTATGATATGGGAACTTTCTTCGCTAAAATGACTGATAACCACATGGAAGGCACCCTCCCTAAAGGCAACCAAATAGAGTAAATGTAAATTAAGATGACCGGTTACATAAATTGAAATATAAAAATCATAATTGCTGCATAACCTGCAAAGAATCCAACCAATTAGAGTAAATCTAATAACGAGGATTACCTGCTAAGTTCAACCAATGCAGGAATTCGCAGTATGACTGCTGATCGAAATGCTACAAGGTCATTGTCAGTCAACTGTGATAATGCTTTATTAATAAAGGAGAAGGTATGAATAGGCTCATCTACATCTTTCATATAACTATCCAATGCAGCCACATATTCATGTCTGAAACTATGGATCAATCCACAAACCTAAAAAAAAAGGTGGGTAAAATTACTCAATCAGATAAAAAGTGTATATTTGGTATCACTGTGCTTCTGAAGACAGTATCGTCAAAATGAACAATATACCTACCTGATGATATTTGGCTCTTTCACATAAATCTAGCACAAATGACGGATCCCAGTCTGATTTAGGAAGTACTTCCAAAAGTGCTAGTACTTGCTTCTCTCTATTTTTTGGAGTTGGACCATGAACAGAAATATTGGTAGACAAGTGACTACCAGATGTCAAATATTCCAATATCTGACATAGCACACCCTTTGAAATTTTAGATCTTTGGAGAGCAACATAATATGCAATGAACTCAAATAGATAACCTATGTCCTTGGAAGGCCACTCTTCTATCAACCCATCTTCACAACTACTAAAGGTTGTATCATTCTGAACAATATTCATATCAATTATTTGAATGAGAGCATCAATTGTGTTCTGAACCAAAGCATCTTGAGTTTCAATAGCATTATCTTCTTTTTTTGCTTCCTCTAAAGATTTATTGGTTGAATCCGGTGAAGATGAGCAGGCATTTGAAATTTCATCTTCCATAAAAGCACATCTGAGAACATCTAGCGTAGCTTCAGTGTCTAACTTTAAGAGAAGATACAGATTTGAGTGGGGTCCTCTGGACACAAAGTCTGAAGTTGTCTGAGATTTTGAAGTACAGGAGTCCTTTAACAAAAACTCCACAAGTTCTCTTCTAAGAGAAGGTAACCGTGTGGGAGGAATAGTTCCACGGCCTACAATTATATGCAACAGATGAATGACTATTTTGTAGTATTATTGGAATATTTTTATAGTAGAAAAGGAAATAAAAAAAAGATTATAAAGTACAGGGAAAAATATTACCTGGTGGAAACGGAAGACCTGTAAAGCAGTACTTGAGATAAACCAGCATTCTATACCTGTTAAAAGGAGAGACAGAAGGGAAAAAATACATATTTAAAAAATTTTAATGAGATCAGAAGATACTGAGAATTTTCACTAGCGTAAGTGAATTGTGTATTAGCTTCAGTGTTTCAGCTTCTATTGTAAGCAGTAGATTAGTCTTTGTCAGCCATAGTTAGTTATGCCAGCTGAAGTTAGTTATCCGAGCTCTCACTTCTCTTATTCTTAGAAAGTTAGTTTTAAGTTTAATTCAACTTTACAAAATTTCAAGTCAAGGTTTGCATTCTTTACATAATATAATTTGGTCATATCTCTAGTGATTATGAAATCTTCAACGTAACACTGTGAACTAGACATCTCGTGCATAGGACTAGACATTTGTGGGTGGTTTGATAGCAATCTGACAGCGAATGATATGATAGACCTAACAAACCTTGTTAGAATAGATTCTAATACTATCTTACAAAGTGAATTTTAAGCCTAATTCAATCTTATAAAATCAGCTTGTAAGCCTACTTATATACTATATTTTGGCTATATCTCTAGTTGATGTAGAATCTCCAACAGTTACTAAATAGACACTCACTTTTGTCACTCTTGAATCTTCCCATCCTTCTCCTAAAATATTCAGACCAAACACACAGCTACATATTTTCTTTGACCAGGAGAAGGTTCTCAATTCTCACTGTGGATCATGTTCCTACTCAAGAGTAAGTTACCCATGTCCTCACCAAGCCTCTTTCAAAGTCCCAGTTCTGCAATCTAAGATACAAATCAGAGTTCTAAGCTGCTGACAGCACTCACCCTCATGTGATTGTCTATTAGCTTTTAAGTGTTTCAGCTTCTATTGTAAGTCATAGATTAGTATTTGCCAGATGTAGTTAGTTATCTAATGTGTCATTTCAGTTACAGACAGTTACAAAAGCTGCTTCTAATCTCTGCACTATAAATAGCTGAGCTATCTGTTGAGAGATTCATAAAATCATTAACTTAAATCTTTCTTCTCTTGCAATTCTCAGTTTCTCTAAATTCTTCTTAGTGTATAAACTGTCATCCGTTTTCTTGTACAGACTATAGAGACTGCCATGGAGAAATTACAATCAATTCAATTTTTTATTAAAATTAATGTCTAGAAATTGTTTATAAAGGCTTAATGCAAGATCAGAACTGGAGCCAAATAAGGTCATTGGACATAAAGGTTGCACATAGTTATAAATTCATTCAGATTCAAGTACATTTTCTGTATTTTGTAATTATTGGATACCGGTGAATAGAATTGGTATTTTTTTCTTTTTTCTTTATCTTTTCCATGGGAATTTAGATTAGTGGGACTAGGAATGCATTAGAGAGATTCCCCCATTATTTATTAGGTTACTAGCACTGCCACCATCTCAGTTTGTTCTCTTACTATAGTTACACTCATCATATCGGCATTCTCCAGTGAGTTGGCATATTTTTTAACTTGAGAAGACAAATAAAATCCACAAATTTTACAAATCCATAATGCCTTATGCCTTTTGCCATGATTTAGAATTCACAAATAATACATGGATATGGAGAAAGAAAAATAGGATACTGGAATAATAAGGAGAAAGGAAACATACCCAAGTGCTGTAGCACTTTCCTTTTGGCTATTTTGTAATACAGCAAACAGCTCCTCCAGAGGTGCCCTAAAATCATCTAATCCTTTATTGAAGACATACACCAGGGCACTATAAAGTCCATGCTCCCGGCATAATCTGACAACCTAAAAAGGTATCAAATTAACCATTTGACAGTTATGCCAATAAAAAATTAATGGCAAGAAAACACGCTTCAGAAGATCTAACAAGAACCTGATTAAAATCCAAGGATGATATATCCATATGAAGGACACATTGCTCAACCCGCTGTAACCACCCTTTGGTACTATAATACTCTACCAGTTCTTGCATAATCTGGACAAAAGTGGGAAAAACATAAAATGGAAAATAATAATGTAAGAACTAACAATCGAGAATATAAATTTGAAAGTCAAAAAGTAATATAGATAATGTAGCATCAGTGTCAAAAAAGCTTGACATAATCCAATACCTCAGGAGGTAGAGATCCAAGCATATCCTTCAAAATATATGGCTCCAGAAGCTCCAAAAATGTTTCTGGAAAAAATTATTAAGTATTTGTACTGTTATCCATTTGAAGTTGGAAAAGACTGCATTAATAATGTAAGAGTGTTCACACAAACTATTCATCTTTCCTGGTGCAAGTAATCTCAATAATCAATTGTGAAAAATAGCTTTAGTACAATATCCATTTAACCATGCAACCATTAATCAAAGAAAAGTACGAGAATTAAACTGTTGACAACAATGCAATAATTTCAAATGAATATTCAATTAATTTCCTTTTATGATTCTTTTAAGATCTTTGTTTACGGCTTAATGTTTGGCATTTGGGAAGTAAAGTGCCAATAAGAGCATAAGCTTGATGTTCCAAAGAAGAGAATGCATTGGCTATGATCACAAATAAACGCATCAAAGAGAAAGTGGGAGTAACACAGATTGAACCATTGAGAAATATATGTAGAATTGCATCTAAGATGGTTTGGCTAAGTAAGAATAAGATAAATAGAAGCGCAAAATAAGAACATTAACCAGATATAGAATAGATCAAGTGTTAGAGGTATTGCTAGATACAATACCTTTTTAATGGTTTTACTTTAAGGATATGATTTTCAACAAAATATTTTATGCCATGTGATCATGAATATTTTACTGAGATATCATTAATTAGCTCACAATAGATTACACTAATTGCCAGAGGAAGAAGATTATACAAAGAATAAATACTTTCAGTTTTTATATATTTTAAAATACAAAGCATCCGTTTCAATCATGGAGAGAGAAAATTTAGAATAACCAAATATATTAGAAGATGTTCTATGATTACGCTTTCGTTTTGATTTGTAAAGAATGAACTTTTATCAACATTAAATTACAAATTTACAATGAATTAGTTTTGTTCACTCTGCATTATAAAACCAAACTAAATTGTTAACCAAAAGAAATAATTGATGCCAGTGCTGAAAAGGATCAAAACAAGAAGTGAGATGAAAAGAGAGGCCCTCTTAACAATATACTACACAATGCTAAGAGAACGAGTTACCTCGCTGTTGAACAGCCACGAACTTGGAGAAAATTTCATCAAAAAGAATGTCCATCCGTCTGATATGACAACAAAATTCAACAGCAACCCCACCAACACGGGTGTATTGCTCCTTTATCTCACAATGCACTGAATTGCTTCTACTATTTGAATCATTGGATTGGTCCACTTTACCAATTTGATTGCAGAATGCCACTGAAATATAGGAGAACACTTCATCAACATATGATGTAAGCAACTCCACCAAGAAGGGCATTATGGCCTCATGTACGGCATCCAAGGTTCTAGGAAGGTCAATAACCCCATGAGCATGGCCGTCATAAAGAGTCATTGCCATGTTCAAGGCACCCATCCAGTCACCTGCTTTCCGCAAAACAGAAATACGCTCTTTCCAAGGTAGAAGACGAGAAATAAGAAGATGTGTTGGACCAAGTATATAAATAGAAGCTCCTCTTACAGCAAGAGAGTTATGATAAGCTTTCTCAGGATTTCCAAATACATTGTTGAAGTGAGTATGATAAGAGACTAGATCATCTCCTCCAATGCCATCTACGGCAATACTTGTTTGGTGAATCACAGTTCCATCCTTGGAAAATAAATACAGTTGTCCACTTGAAGTTTGAACTTCCAGCATCTGAGCAAGAAAATATCTTTTAACTACCCTTATAGCAAAGAAGCAATACAAAAGGAAGTGTGAAAGAAAACAAGACGTACACCCACACACACAAAAAAGTGGCCAAATATATCCAGGCACAAAAGATGATGTAATACCTGATCATCCAACCACGCTAGACCTATAGCCGCACCTTCGAGAGACCATCTTCCATATACTTTTAGTTCTGATTTGACCAACTTTGCAACCAGAACCTTACGTTCCCAAGCAATTGCAAGCAATGAAACTCTTTCAATAGCTTCTGCAGACATATTTTCTACAAGAGCAATAACTATTTAGAAAAAAGTCAACATCAATTATAGTTTGTGATAGATGAATAAGTACCAGTAGAACTATGTGTTTGTGTCATGTATTTCCATGCAGTATATGGCATAGACCCCTCCCGAACCCCGTCTGGCCTAGAGAGTTGAGCATAGACTTGCAATGTAGGGGTCAGACGTACCTACAACAAAGAAGTCTGAACAGATGAAGGAAAAATGACGGCAAAATAGGAACATTGAACCAGAACAAACATCAGATTTCCATACCACCAATGCAGTTTGATGGGTTACAAATACAACCACACCTTCTTCCACCAAAGAAGACGATTCATTGAAGAGTTTCCAACCTGCATCTCCGCCAACAACACCCATCATGCTGCTTATACTGCTGGCTGGGGCTGAGGTGTTTCCCTGAGAAAAAGGAGAAGCACTTCCACTGAAGTCATCGAAAAGGAGTGGTGAAGCCGAAAGCACCAAGCCTGTACTTTGCCCATCAAGAAGACACTACAAGATTAACCCAAGTTAAACATAGGAGAAATGTGAGATGCTTGGATATTGAATTAATTCACAGGTCCCCTTTATAACGAAAAATGTTATATACCTGAGTTTTGATGGAGAATCTACTAAACAAAGGAACAACTGAGATAATGTGCAAGAGAACCAGACCCTTACAATCACCAGTAACTGCTTTAAATTGACGAGTATTCTGAGGATCTTGTCCCAAAAATAAGGTATGTACTACGGGGGCTGTATGCTCGCCACTAATAACTTTTGCCACAACCCCTTTCTGTACATCCCACAGGGTTAGATGACCATCACCATAACCAGCTAAAAGAAGGTCTCCTTGTTGATTGAAAGACATGGATGTCACTGGAGCACGCAACCGATCACCTTGTACAGCAAGCATCAACATCTAACAAGTAAACAGCATATATTGATAAATGATGTTAGAGCTGATACCAAAAGTTAATCACATAAATGCTTGAAATTATAAGTATCAGCATTACTGATTTGTCATTGTCTAGTAATCATTTAAAGAGTGTCTTAATACTACACCATTAATAATGTGTACATGTGTGTTGGGGAGGCGGGTTTTTTTCTTGTGAGGTAGTTTAATCCCTTATTTTTATAAAAAAAAAAACAAATCCTTTGCATTTCCATATTTTTCTCTCATTCCTCAGATATTTCAGTCCAATCTGATAGAATAAGCTTTTAATGGGAAATCTAAAAGAAAAACTTATCAAGTTAAAAGATAGCAACAAACATACTATTACTATTGGAAAGTCATCTTAATTGTGGTACTCCTGACAGGCCTTAATTGCAGCCTCATCGGTCTGTCTTCACTGAAGCCTCCAGAACCTTCATAATCATAGTACTAGGAATGGAGGATAAGTTTAGTCCTACATTGCCTTAGCGACATGACCTAAGTAATGCTTATAAGGCTCTTCACCTTATAAGTTTGTTTGGAGCTGAATTAAGCCTAAGTCTAAATTTGAAGATCATATCAAGATCTATCATGGATCAGAAGCGGACAGGATCAAGTCTGCAAATCCAATGAGTTTTATAGCGGCTAATTAACAACACTGGTAAAAGATGTGAACGGTGTAATAAGTCTCACCAGTTTTGAGAAGTTAAATTAACCACTAAACTCAAATTCTAAGAACTACATTATTTTTATTCCTTAATATATCAGACTGGGTATATGTTTGCAGGCAAGGATGTAAACTAAATTTCCATAATTAATTGAGCATTGAACTTGAGCTAGATCAAGAGAGTTTGATTAAATCGGAAGCAACCTTTCCATCAGTGTTGTCAGCATGATGAATGGAATATTTACTGGGAAAGACAACAATGAGCCCTTTTGACATTCCTACTGCAATATAATTAGCATGAACTGCCAAGGCTCGACCAGAGCCTTGCTCACGCCTGAATGTTTGGGACGAAATTGCCCTGGTGACTGCATTATCAGCATCAACATCAAAGTATCCCAACGTCGTGGACCCTCTTCGAACGCCCTCGAGTCTCATTGGCTGGGCAGCAGCACCCTCTTCCAGATGCAAACCAGTTGAAGCTCGCTTCTTCTCCAGTTCTTCAGCCAATTCAAGTGGTTTCATTGAAGACTCTCGTTTCTTCTCTGCTCTCTTAGCAGCCCTTCTGCTTTCCAATTCCTCAAGCCTCTCTTCCACTAGCTCTGAAACATCACCCAGTGAACTACCCTCGTCACTACCGCCGCCACTCATCTCATTCTTAACATTTTCCACAGTACTGCCACCATTATTCTCCATTTCTTCTGTTTCCACAGCAGAATCCGTAGCTGTGATTCTCCCATAAGCACCATCATTCCCATCCAAGTCACGATCATCATTGTCTTCATCAAACGGTGCAGAATTAATATCCTTCCCATGATCACCGTCAACCTCATCTAAATTCCAATTCTCCTCAGTCACTATAGAAGAATCATTGCAATAGCCATTTCCATCACCATCACCATCACCATTGTCATTATCAGTATCACTATGCACCTGATTGTCAGCGGCACTACCAGCCTTCACATCATTGGCAATTTCTGCATCACTATCAACACGTTCGCTGTTAACAGAAGCACTTTCACCAGACTGAGTCTCGATTTTCCGCGGCACAGGATCGAATTTCTCGCTAGGCTCGCCCAATTCGCCTCTGGAAGTAACATCGGAATAATCGTCGCCGGCGGCAACGATCGAACTCAACTCGGTGCTGATTGCTGCCGCAGATTTCCTCCTGGAAATGATCGCCGCCGCGTGCGGCGTAGGAACGGATCGAGACGCCGCTGCAGCCGCCGCGAGCGCGGCGCCCGGCTTCGCATTGGACCGCACGCCTTGTAATAGAGAAGAGAACGGGCGCGAAACGCGTGTGCGGTCAGCGAATTCGGCTGGTTTGAACCGAGAAATTGAATCGAGTGCGGGTTGGAGTGGTTTTGGTTGAAGAGTGGGGTTTTGAGGATGGGAATTGGGGAGTGAAGAGAGGGAGTGAGATGGAGAGGAAGGTGGAGAGGTTGAGGAAGATGAAGTGTCACAGTCGTTGAGAATATCATCGATGGTGCGGTGGGGAGCTTCGTCGTCGGTGTCGGAGGAGGAACCGGAGGTGGCGGAGGTGGCGGAGGTGGCGGAGTTGAGGAGTGAACGGATGTCAAGCTCCATGGTGGTGTGTGCCCAACGACGATACGCACAAGTCTAATGTTCCTTTATTATTTTAACTCAATATACAATTAGAGAAGAAAAATAAACTTTACATAGTTTTAGGT
>Ga0123341_1004042_pt1 | contig 12761 bp, 7 predicted proteins | sample Turbeapinknodule_FD_89959 | JGI IMG/M metagenome (GOLD analysis project Ga0123341, IMG submission 89959) | Root nodule microbial communities of legume samples collected from Mexico - Turtle bean Mexico pink nodule | ecosystem: Host-associated > Plants > Roots > Nodule | place: Mexico: Nepantla... | reverse complement strand
CGACGGCCGTCGGTGTCACCGCAATTGCAGGCGAGGAAGAAAGGTTCTTACGATGCGGCAGCAGCGGAAGAGCCACAGGCGGCGAAGGAGACGGCGAGGAGGAAGGAGGTTTCTTGGCGTTGAAATTAGGGCCAATCAGAGCATCCAATCGTTCGTAGAAAGGCCAGGAGGAAGAGAGAGTACCATTGGAGGACGAAACCCTAGCCTTCTCGATCTTGTACTTCTTCTTTATGGTGTCGATGCGGTTCTTGCACTGGACGTCTGTGCGGTGCGTCTTCTTGGTGTGGCCGTGGAGCGCGTTGACGGCGTCCGCAACGTCCTGCCAGTCCTTCTGGCGGAGGTTGCCGCGGTTGAGTTCGAGGTAGCGTCGGCCCCAGGCGTCGACGAGCGTGGAAGAAGCCTCCTCGGACCAGCAGTCCTCGCGGACGGGAACGGGGCGCGACGGCGGCGCGATGGAGTCGTTGAAGTCGGGCATCGGAAAACGGAAATTAGGGTTCGGGGAAGAAGAGAGAGAAAGAGAGAGGGAATGCGGAAAGAGAAAGAAGAGAGAGAAAGCGAAACGGCAAGGCGAAAGAGTGGGAAGGGTGGGGGATAATACGGTACGGTCGCCGGGGAGGGGCGCGTGTTGTTGGGGGAACCCCCAGTGTGTGAGTGGCTCGCGTCATCGGATCGGCTCGGCTTGACCGCTACAACTACTACTATCGGAAACACCCAATTATTTTCTCATTTTTAAATTTCAAATTTATTAATTAATCAATCAATTCATGCCATTTCCGCTTATTTTATTATTATAAATTATACTTATATTTTATAAATGCGTGGGAAAATACATAATATTCTCATTTTTCAATGTGTTTTGAATTTTTAGAGGGGTGAGGGTTGGAGGGGGAGGGCAACGCGCGTTGTTGCCGACTTGACTTGCGGTGTGTGACGGCTCCAAATTCCGTTTGGCATTTTTCTTCTTTTTTGGATTTTATTTTCATTTTTGGTAATAATTTTGGGCAGATAATTATAAATAAGGAGAGAGATATAGGTTTTAAGTTAAGAAGATAAGAGTAGTGAGCGTTTAATTAAGATTAAGATTAAGGCCTTAAGCTGCGAGCGGGGATTGGTGAAGATTAAGATTCAGTGGGTGTGATTGATATATACCTTGCGTTGCGTCTACACTCTCTTTTTCCGTTTTGTTTTCTTTTCTTAAATAAACACGCCGTGACCCGTGACCACTCCGATTCCACAGTGAGCAACTGTTTTTTTATTTTAAATTAATAAAAAAGTTTAAATACTTAAATACAGCAGACTTTTTTTTTCAAATATCCTGATTTTAATAAATATTTCCTCAAATTACCTATTACACCATTATTAACATAAATAGCCCTTTTTTTATGTTGAGAAATCAGTTAAGACACACCAATTTGTCAATAGTCTATTCAATTCCTTTTCACAATTGTTTTGAGAAATCAGATAATGCTAAACTGATTCCTCACCAGAACCCTTTTTTTGTTTTTTGTTTCAAATTTATTAAATAATTATTAACAATTTTGAATAATTGAATAATTTCTACTTGTTATTAAAATGAAAATCAATATTTGTGAATAATTGTTGTTAAATGAAATTTGTGTATAGTTATTTAATTTTATGTTTTCTTTTTCTTAAAAAAATGTATTAAATTAAGTAAATAAAAAATTCACCTTTATTAGTTAATACTTAAATTAAACATTGAATTAAAATAATATTTTATGAATAATATTATTTATTGTTCCCATCAATAAATCTGAGTCGAATCTTGGAGGTGGATTCCAGGTTAACTTTTCAAAATTGTCACTTTGATACACTTGAAGATCACAATGAGAGAAGCCTATTGATAAAACTATGGCGATCATGTGAGTAAGAGCATTGAAATATGAGTGTAATGTGTATATTGTATAGAATAATGTTTACTTGGGGGTTTTGGTAACCATAATATATCCCCGTATTTTAAGGGTGTAGATTTGCAAAGTATTGTCTCACTGATTTTGTTTTTATTTGCTTGTTAGAACAAATAACTGATTCAATTATATCTTTTTGTTGTTTTTCTGTTTTTTGTTATTTTAGAGAATGTCAACGTATTACCACTTGTCAAGGCCGACCTTTTTTAGGGTCATTGGGCTTTGTCATATTTGGATTGAGCTTTATTTATCTATTGGGCCTAAGCTAAGTGGGTCGAATACAAACATTTAAGTGATTGGGTCGGGACCAAAAACAAATGTTTAATTCATTTTTGTTTTATTACTTTGCAATTTCAATCTAATGAAGGTTATCAGGTCATATTCTTACTTAATTTTATTTTACCATTAAGATATTTTTACTCCCGTCAATCTCTCATTTTTTTCGTAGGCTATTGGTCAGGAGAATACATGCAAAAGTATTTTGACGTTCAAGTAAGTACTCGGTGTTCGGTGCAATTAATGTGCGATAATCACTTACATTTTTCTAAAAAAATTGAGACTATTTATTTACTTATTACGAACCGTTATTATTGAGCCGAATTAATGTTTGGATCGTGATTAAAAGTATATTACCTAATTTTCTCCTCATCTTAATACATTTTGAATATGTTGGTACCAAGATTTCTAAGTTTTATCCAATTCCAACCAGTATAACATGAAACATAGTTAGAAGAGGGACACCCTTAGTAATAATACCTGTTGTGTTTGCAATATGAGGAAATAATTAGAATCAATTTTTTTACATGTCAAATTACGTTTTTGGAAATCGCGTGTTGGAGGTGGGTAGGGATAATAAGAGCCTAACATAACAATATCATGTCTCATTTTCTGCAATTTCAACTAAATCAGTTAAATCTAAAGCAAAATCTGATGTTTTGGAAAAGTTTGAAATTGCAATAGTTTTGTGCATTTGGGAACAATGTAATGTTTAAAGATAGGAGAGCGAAAACTGATGAAATACTATATATGGCTCAATTAAAAACATGTACTTGGATGAAGCATAAACTACCTAAGTTTATTTGTTCTGTGACTGGTTCTTATGTCTAGTCCAATGTCTCACGAGCATTAAGTAATTTTATTTGAATGCATTTTGTTACGTGTCCTTTATACATTGGTGCTAAGTCTACGTGATGATCTATGATTTTGTGTGCTTAACATGAGAAACTGGTTATTAATTAACATATTAACTTTTGTTAAAAATAAACTCGATTTCATTATATATCTCACTCTTCCACTTTTACACTAAGAATGAATAATGTATCTGGTTTTACTTTTTCGGTAGGAAATAAATTCATAATATTTTGTGGCATACAAATGAAATTGCGACAAAGTAGCACGTTTGAACTGTAAGGCACTAGTGCGAGACAAGTGTGGGCTATGGTTCGCATTACGCTTACCAAATCTCCAACAATATTATAAAGTGTGTATTATATTTGCATTATCACATTTATTATATTATTCTACATTATACATTTCCAACATGAAGACATGAAAATTTTCACGAAATGCTAAAATAATAGTATTGTACTATTGTACCATAGCGTTTTCCATTGCCTTATAATAGTATTATATTGAAATGAATCCAAGTGAAAGGTGGAGACAGAGACATTGTAACTCCCACCTTGATTATTCACAAGTGTGAGGCGCCGCTAGCACATATATATGATCATATATGGTTCCACATAATATAATATTCAAAGTGTCTAACCTTTTTTTCAAGAGTATTTCATCATAATCAAATTTATGAGATTATCTCTAGTCATTCGAAACATTCACATTTGAATTCCTACAGTTCTTTAACATTCATATATTAAATAATTCTAATGCAACAAGTTTTTATTCCTAGAAAAAAAAATTAGCAATTAATATTTCTTCTTTGATGTTTCGAAATTATATGTAAATTATGTAATTAATTGTTTATAAGTTAAGAGTTTAAAACCTTTAGAAGAATTATAATTAAAGTTTACAAATTATTATATATAGAAGTTTGTGATGAAATGATAATAACATATGCAATTTGTTTTCTCATATGTTAATTATTTAGGATAAACAGTTTAAAAAGTGTAATCAATAGTCAAACATGCTATTTGATACCCTGAAACAAACAACTTGGGTCATACTTAAAAGTTAGCTAGTATTATTTTCTTTTAAAAAATTCTGAGTAGGTTCGTTTTAGGGATTGTTTTATTTGTATTGTGATTTGTTTTTTTTAACTAAAGATTGATTATAAGGATTTTGTTAGGATAGATTATGATTTTTTTTAAAGTAATCTACCTTTTCTTTTCAATTTTAGGAATTGATTTGGTAGATTGTAGAGTCTGAAGATTGTACATAAGCAAGATGTTGAACAGGTTGATTTTAAACATTTTTTTTATAAAGATTGAAACATTCTCATCAACCTTTTTTTTATAAAGATTGAAACATTCGTCTCATTTTATTTTATTTATTTATTATTAATAAAAAATATATGAGGAGTAAGTGTTGAAATTATGTGTTTAAGAGTTTATATTTGTCATTATCACACTAATATGATCTTTGATGTAGTTTTAGAATGTGGGCAATAGGAGACGTCCCGTCCAGAGAAAAAATGGTAGGGTTAGCTTCAATTAATAGTCTATGAATCCCATATGCAGAAGGGAGACCAATTGTAGGAGTAGATGGGTAGATAGATAGATAGATGCGCAGAGTGGGGGTAGCTTTTGAAAATGAAATTTATGAAAATAAGCATTTTTATGTGATTTAAATTTATGGTGTGTTAGATATGGTGCATAGAAATTAAGTAAAGTAAAGAAGAGACAGAGAGAGGAAGTACAGAGAAGATTCAGACAAAGGAGGTTAGTGAGTTCACCTGATCCACTCGCAACACTGACATCCCATGAGAACATCACATTTCAATGATTCATTCATTGTTTTATAGTTACATGGAGCAGCCTCTCATTCACTCAACTTTTTTGTTGGCCCCAGACATATGGTGGGGCTTCAGAGTAAAAACCGCATATATGCGTTCGAATCACAAAAAAGAATCTGAAATAAATCAGAATCAGAACCAAACAGAACACAGAACACAGAACACAGAAGGCAACACAAGCTTACCCAAGGCTCAATGATCTGGCGCCCAGTCAATCCAAGACCCCAGAAACTCCACTGTGTAATCAATCACCTTTTCAGGATGCCTCACCCACTAACCTTGCTAACTCATAGTCACAACAAATGCTTAAAGAGACACACAATACAATAAACATTATTTGGTGGAAACCACACTCTCATCACACTTGCTAGCTAATTTCAATTCTATTCCTTTCAGCCTTTTCTTTTTCATTTTTTTTACCCTTAGTTTGTGCCCAAGTACACCGTGGCTTTATACACATCCATCATCCATGAATCCGAGGGACCCAAGACCTTTTTTTTTCTCTATTCAAATATAAAAATGAATGAAAAGCTATCTACTTGAATTTATTCGCATTATAATATATGTTTAAAGGGTGATGCAAGCATTACGTCACCCTCTCGTTAGCGTTGGAGAATGACTGACACCGTCGAACACTAGAACATTGAACCACGGGAATAAACGTGAATAGATTACTCCGTTGTTAGCAATGGCATAAATTCTACCATACGTCTCAATCACCTTCCATTGTGATCCATTACAGAACGACGAATGCCCCGAAAACCAGACACAACAGGAGTGGGATCCTTTTCTCCTGTGTTTCAATCATACACTTGCTGTATTTACTTTTCCATGTGCAGTACTTCAATTCTAATTCCAACTCTTCATCGTCAACAATTAATCAAAAGCTAACACAAACTCTAAAAATTCCTTCTTATCACCCCTTCCTGAAAATTACAAAATTATAACACACCTCCATCATCAATCATGCACCCTACCAACTAAACACCAACACCCCCCTTCGAAATCATGATAAGCTGATAACGAAAGCTTAAAAAAATGGCAAGCAATAAAGTTGAGCTCTTTGATCCCTGACTTTTATTCAAAAGGGTCTCACTTAGTCTCATAATCACAACGTATTATCATCTCATTTTTATTTCATATCCTAATATCTTCAGCTATTAGATACAAACCGAACTCTTTCAACAGACAGACACGTATTCCTATAGTTTTAACCCTATATGATTAAGAAAAATGAAATGAAACTATTTAGTTGAAATTTGAAAAATGGGTTTTGAAGTTTGGAAGATGGAAATATATATGTTGGTATGATATGATATAATATAGGGAGAGGCTTAAGATATTGAACAATTGAAGAAGAAGAAGCGTTTACAGTAGTTATATATCAGGTGGTGACTCGGAAATGCTCTCCAAGTGAGGCCTCCAAACGGCTACACGTCCTCGTCTTCTGTCTCTCTGCGTAGAAAGCTTCTCGGAGAGTATTTCAGTTAAGTAGCGATCGTTCGAGACGAGCAAGTTGGCCACGGAAATGGCGTCACTGTTGTTGTTGTTGTGATTGTGGCCGTGGTGGTGGTTGATTCTCTCGGCGTGGTGGTCCTTCCTTTTCTTCTTCCCGGAGGAGGGTCTCTGGCGGTGGTTCTTGTCGGAGGGGGGAGAGGGGAGGGGCATGAGGAAGTAAATCTTGCCGCGCTGGAGGTCAGCGTCGGGAGGAACCACGACGATCTTGGGAACGACGCCGTCTTGGGTGGAGGGAGAGGATGGCTTCTTGAGCACGTGTTTGGGGTGCGCCTTCATGATCTCGCTGGCCTTCACGGTGCCGCTGATTTCCTCGACGCGGCCGTTGGAGTGCACTATACGGATTACGTCGAGTGCTCCGCATGGAAGAATGCAAGAGATGCAACACCGTATGCTGTTTCTCATTATTTCTTCTTCCGCTCTCTCTCTTTGTGTTGGTAACGCAACTATCATAGAAAGAAGAGAAGAAGTAGCGGAAAAAACTAGAGAGGGTAAGAGGGTGAAGAGAGAGAAGACTTGGTATTGAGATTGTGTGCTTTTATGTTTTAGTAATGCAGTGGGAATAAGTCACATAAAAAAGTTTTGTACCAGATGATGCCTTTATTTTCGTTATTATCTGAAATATTTTTTCACTTGACAAATGCTAAACATCACTTGAAGCACGGTTTAGTTGATGCTATTGAATTTGATCTGAGGGAAGTTTTGAATGGATGGAGGAGTATTTATTTATTTTGCATGATGGTGTGAATAATTGCAGAAGAGTATGTAGTTAGGGTTTTGATCCATTATTTAGGCCCCTCACATCACAGCACCACCCTTTTGTTTCGTGTTGTGAGATGAATAGTATTAGGTTTGGAATGGAAGGTTGGTATAGTGATATGAGTTGACACATGGCACAGTGAATGATGGGGACTGCTTAGCAAGCAAAAGCTTAGAACCTTTTAAAGGGGCCGTGAGTGGATGTGCGTGTATCAATCAAAGGTTGACACTTGTCGGCCAATAATGAATATTTACACTTAGTTTAGGTGAGGAGGGTAGTGGTGTGGGGTCAAGAAGAGAGAGATTATATATGTTTTGGAGTGGGAATGGGAAGTGAAATGAGGTAAATGGGTGAAGAGATCTTGAGGGGAGTTCGTGATCTTTCAATTTCCCATAGCAAGATCATGTGGAATGAGGTTTTCATAGGATGGAAAGTGAACTATGATGGACTTAACACACTTTATCTCTACTGGGTTTTAGGTTAGTGAGTGAAGTGCTTTGACTAAGCCAACCCACATGCACTTCCAAATCCCATTCTACCTACCACAATAATCTATACTATATTTATGATTATTATACATCTCATGCACCCACGGGGATGCCCCGAGCCACTGCTGCATCGCTGGAAGCTGAGGGGTTCTTTATCCTCCAACAAATATTGACCAACACCATTTGAAGTGACAAGTAAAAGAGACAGGGTTGAATCCGAACAAGTCATTATGCACCTAGGTTCCTCATATTCATTTTGTATTAGCTTCGGTGCCTTTTCTTATTAAGACCAATAGTTTACACGCATGTGGTAATACCAACCTTATTAAATCAACTTTAAGTTTAGTTTCTTTCTGTGAAATTTGATATTTTGACCTTTTTTTATTAAGAAAAATATGTGGTAACAAGAAAATAACTTGTAATAAGGTTATGGAAGAATCAAATCCACAATAGGTATATAAGTTGGTTGTCACTTTTTTAATGGATCCCAACAACATATTTACACTCGTTTCTATTATATAACAATTTTATTTTTAACTGAAAATTATGTTAGGATTTCTTCATTAATACTATTTCATCTTTGTTAATAAGTAATTTCACCAACTTCATACATAGTCAATTTTCAATCAGATCAATCTTGATAGTCACTTGAATTTGTTAATTTTATTATTTTTTAGGTTGTCATCCCTCTTCTTATCATATTAGTCAACACTACCATCTCATTATAGCATTAACTTGAGTGCGACAAAACATTTTGTACACGTACATACTCTCACTCCACACTAAAATGGTGGTCGTTAGCATCACCATGAAGACATATCAAAATACATAGACTACGTACTAAGCAAATTTTCTAAGTCTATACAAGAACAAGAACCATGATTGATTTATAATTAAATAATTAATAGTTTAAAGATTGTTAATATGATTTTTATGAATTTTTGTAATGTAGAGATTATTAATTTGATGATATTAAGACATATAATGTGAGTTTAATTAAATTATTTAAGCCATAAGAATTTAATTAATAATTTAACAAAATGACAATGACCTACATATTAATTTAACATATGTTTATTTATTAAGTAAAATTTGTATGATAATCTCGTGAAACAAGTGATAAATTTTATTCAATAATAAAAATGTGCCAAAAAAGATCTCTTGACAATATTCTTCTTACATGTGATGAAAAGTGATTCAGTTGGAAATGAAATCAAAATTTAATATAGAATCTTTATTAACAACAAAAGCCAGCTAAGTTTGTGCACAACCTCAAATCTCATATAGTTCACTTACATGTTACAAATCAACCTAAATTCTTGTTTCTCATTTGGAGAAGTTGAAATATGTGGGACTTCAAAATCTCTCTTCAATTCAACTCAATGCATCCACCATTCACTCATATGTATTACTATTTTTTTTACCTTTAGGCTTCTTTATCTTCCTTTTAAGAGCAAAACACCCTGATACAATCAGAGCCTGGTGAAGGAAGAAATTTTAATTTATTTATTTTTCTCCTATACTATTGTTTATTTAAAAAAAAATTAACAAAAAATATTTTCCTACGATGATTAGTTGTTGTTTTTGGATATTTAGCGCCGATTATTATTGAAATAAAGACAGTTTTCATAAAAAATATATAATTTAATTCTATTCGGTGTAAGAATTCATCCTATAGGTACATTATGTGAAGTAATTAAAATAATATGTAAGAAAGGTTTATATGATTGAGGGTCCATTAAAATAAATTAAAAAATAATAAAAAGTGAGTAAACTAATTATGTAATAGCCAACTTTAGTCTTTATCTTTTTATCAACAAACCAGTGAGCCCCCAAAAAAGAAAAACAAAACGAAGTAATAATAGTGTGTGAAGAATTGAAAAGGAAAGGGAAAATTTTGCAGCCCCAGAATGGTTGGGCAGTGCACACAATAATTGATTGGGTAATCAGAGATGTTGTTCGAAAATTGTTGCAGAGTGAGTGGATAACTTGCATACAAATATATACATATATAGTCTTTCAATTGTGTGAAAGGACGTGTTTTAGTGTTTAGCAATTTGGAAAGCAAATGAGGGTGGAACATTATTAATGAGTCTAATTAGAAAGACTCCAAATCCAGCCAACTGAATCAATCAAAGTGTTTCAGAAATCAGGGGTTGTGCTTAGTGACTGCCCCACAAGCTGCTCCTCACATATTAACCACTTTTTATTTCGTGCTCTTCTACTCATCAACTTATATATAATTATAGTTATGTTCTTTGCTTCGGTTAAAGAATATAACTCCCAAGAGAAAAATAGTAAGAAAACTGGACAAAAATGCAAAAACACGGTGATAATTGAAGTTGTTGAAAAATTAAGAGATATCTATCTCATCTGTATATCACCGAATCTAAACCTCTTCTTATAAGTCAATTTTGTAAATATTATAAATATGAGTATTGTCGATCTCAAATCTAGAACATTCAGTTGAAGTCAATTAAATCTCGATATGATCAATAAATCGTATCTTTCTAAACTTCATGAATTGGCTCTAAAGAATGAGGAAGCTCCACCTATACTTTGACGTTCAAGTCAGTAAGAGTGTAAAAATATAGTAAATATAGTGTATATGATATGAGTTGAGAGTACTCATTCTATTGTGTTATGCAAGTTGTTTTCTTTTCTTTATGTAAGACAGTACTCTCCCTCTCTCCTTGTATCAGATATTGTTATTAGCTTAATTCACTAATAAATATTGTTTCTTATTTAAAGTTAATTATTCAGAATCTCTTAATTTACATGATACGATATTAATTAATGCTCTTAAATATGAATATCCATAATATCGAGTTCGACCCATAACATTTTAAAATTTACTTATTAATATAATATAAGAATCTATCACACCGAAAATTTGTTAATTTTGTCATACCATTCATTATCATATCACTATCAAATCACTCATAAATATATAATATATCAAAATTGAATTTAATTTAGCAAGAAGTAAAGAGGGTGAGGGATTGAGACCTGATTGTATCAAAACCAATTTGCACTTCCCAGTCAATTAAATTCTTCAATTAATACATGATATTGTCATATTGAGATATTGGAATGGTTGAGACCCCACGAGAGGAACAATGGGGTGGATTTAACACAAGGGTCGTGTCAGATTGGCCCTATGGTCTTAAATGTTGACCATTCATATTATTGTGATATATATTATCATTCCTTGTTAGTACAAATTGGCGGATAATGAAAACAACATAGAAAGAAGAGAAAGGAAAAAAATTATACCTTTTGTTTTCCAAGTAGTTTGGTTTGATCCGATATTAATTAAGAGTGGTCCTTAAATTAGTTGGATGTACCCTCCCACCATTTTAAGCTTTCACATACCAACTCATTTTATTTTAACTTTAGCTATCATAAATTCTTCTTCCATTATTCTTCTTTCTACAAACAAAACGTAGTATCTTACTTTATGAATAAGGCTTCACATTTTGAAAAAAAAAACTTGTAAAGTTTCACAAGTATATTAAGAAAATGCATTTTAATCATATGCTAGTTGGCTAAGAGCGTGAAAGAGTAGTTTAGTGGACTTTTACGTTGAATAACTTGTTTTATCTAAAAATCCATTTAAAACTTTATATATTATTTTATTTGCTTCTAATTTATCATTGTGACATTATTCTCCCAGTGAATCTTTAGCTTATATTATTGTCTTCACTTAATCATTTTTAACTAATGTGAATCACGTTGAAATGATTTTCCATTTTTTGACTCGTAGTGTCTCTTCAAACCACCTTATCATTATTAAGATGAAAAAGTTATCCAACTCTTTCCACCTAAGATATGAAAAAGAAAAAGCTACCCTACTTCGCTACTTCCACTTCATTTATTTTGTCCAACTCTTAAGGCAGAAAATTGGTACCACTTACCGGTATGCTTTTTCCTTCAAATATGCCATATAATTAACTATATCGATTTAAAAGGTATTGCTGATAAAAGAAAATCAATTTAAAATTAAAAAATATATATAACGAACTATTTTTTCAATGGGAACAAATGGAATTGAAGGAAGGTTTGGTCAACCTTGTTTTTGGCATCTCAAGTCGATAAAGGTGACAATCAAAGCAGGTTAAGCTATAGATAACTGTGTTAAAATATCTCAAACCATCATAACATGTATAAACAGTTACCCTTTATTTTCAGAATTTGCTTTAAAAATATATTAATCAAATATTAGTGGGTATTTAAATTAATTTATTTAAAAAAAACATTTAATTGAAAAAACAATTTGTGGTAGATTATTTTGGTGGATTAGTGCACTCAACCACATGTATGATGAGTACTCATGGGATGTTAATGTACTTATCCATGCATGACCAGCTAGGTAATATATGCTTAAATCGGTGATTATATTATAAAGTGGATTTTAAGTCCAATTCAACCTTATAAATAAGTTATGTGTTACATTATATTCATACATACTTTGTGGGGCGAAGGAATATCGATTGTTTATATTATCACGTTGTAGATTGCATGATCCAAATAAATGTGAGACACAAGGGCATTCTTTTTTGGTGAGTAATTTATCTTATTTTACATCTATTGTTTATTTCCCATGATTATTTATTTTAATATGTTCAGTAACTCGTGTTATTTCACTTAATGTAGGATAGATTCAAGAGTATTGTAATCATCTAGCAATATAGAATTGACTGTGGACAATTTCTTAAGGTACTTCGACGTGAGTGGAAACCCAAAGTGTATTGTAGTTAACTCATAATGTCATGATTGAGAGGCTGACAAAACTAGACATACACGTGTCGTATGTAGGAGGAGATCAATATACATTACTTATATATTTTTCTTATATACTTAAATTTTGAGTTATTAAATTAAAAATTATATTATATATGAAGTTCAATTTATGAAAATAGTGTACTTAATTTATTATGGGAGTATTGTCATAATTAATTTATGAAAATATTATTATTATTAATGACAATAAAAATTGTATTAAAAATTAAATTATATTAAAAAATCAATTTTATACTACACAACTTACATAAAATAAATAAGAATTTCATAAAATAAATAATTCAAATTATACATTATAAAAT